>Ga0070741_10005736_pt1 | contig 27241 bp, 26 predicted proteins | sample Coa_R1_4_FD_66440 | JGI IMG/M metagenome (GOLD analysis project Ga0070741, IMG submission 66440) | Surface soil microbial communities from Centralia Pennsylvania, which are recovering from an underground coalmine fire - Coalmine... | ecosystem: Environmental > Terrestrial > Soil > Unclassified ...
AGCGACTTCGCGCGACAGCGGCTGAAGTCCATGCAAAGAAGGCCCAAGCTGATTCGTGCCTTCTGGCAACAGGCAGAGCTGGCCTTTTGAGGTGTCATTCATTTACCGGATTCTCAATAGGTAAGACCGCACGGGACGGCGCCGCGAATGAAGCGCATTCTGATCCCGACATTGGGGCCGTCCGACTGGCGTAGACTCCTGGCGGATCCTGATACTCAATGGCAGAGGAAGGCGTCAGCGTTCGAACTCGCCGTCTCGTGGGAATCTGCCGAGCATTCAGAGCGCGGGCTCCCGAAGGAAGTCGCCCAGGCCTTAGACCAAGAGCCCGTCCTCGCGGACGCTCGCACATTAATCGCGCTGCCCGAGCACAAAGTAATGTTGAGGGGCCGAGGTAAGCCTTTGCAGAGCGATGTCTGGGCTCTTTTGCTTTCCGGCTCAGGATATGTGTCGATGGCAGTCGAGGGAAAAGCCAGAGAGCCATTTGCTTCACCTCTGACGGATTGGCTTAAGGAAGCTTCCGAAGGAAAGAAAGAGCGCCTGAAGTTCCTGTGCAAAACACTGCAGGTTTCCGACCAGCCCCCTCTGCATCTGCGGTATCAGCTTTTTCACCGAACCGCATCGGCTGTCCTCGAGGTCCAGCGCTACCGCGCCCCGCTCGCCGTGATGATGGTTCAGTCATTCAAAATCGATGAAGAATCGTGGCGTGACTACGCTGCGTTCGCCACGCTTCTTGGAGCAACTCCGACTCGCGGCGGAGTTGCCAAGGCGATCCGTAAAGGTTCAGTGCGCCTCTTTCTCGGGTGGGTCGACTGTGCGCTTGCACTAGACAGTCTCGTAGTCAATGCGGCCTAACCGTGTAAAAAAAAGGCGTCCCCTTTTGGAGAGGAGAGGAAATGCCGATCTTCAACCTCAAGCTGCAACAGACTTACTTCAAGCAGGGATTCTTCAACGTAGTGGTCGACTACGACCGTTACGTTCGAAAGACCGACGGCCCTGTTCGTCTTCGCCTCGGAAAGCAAGGTACTGAGATAGAGGCTACGGTTAATCGCAAGGTCAACAACAACGGAACGGCTCGGATCCTCGGCGGGGCACCACTTCGAGAATGGTTCCAACGGAATTTCGAGCCAATGGACATTGTAGCGGTGGACCTTACGTCTCAAGAAGTCATTGTTCTGGAGAAAAAGTAAATCAGGACTCGGTTAACTCTAGATGGAAGTGCGTCCATCATTACGGGAAAAGCAGGAAGGAGGAAAAGCAGGAAGGAGGAAAAGCAGGAAGGAGGAAAAGCAGGAAGGGTCAATCCTTGAAATATAAGAAAGTGATATTTCAAGACCCGACCCTATAGACCCTCGATCGGGCTAGGACTGTTCGCCACCTGCGCCATCACCGATACGCGCATGCGAGACGTCGCGCGGCCAATGCTCAAATACCTCGCGGTGCTGCTCGCGGGACTGATGGTGCTGGTATTCGTTCCCAAGCTGTCGTTGTGGCTGCCCGCGCACTTGGGCCTGCAATAGATCGCGCATGAGCCGAGGGCATCCGCGGCGGCGATGATGCGATGTTCTCCTGCATCGATGCAGTCTATCCAAATAGCCGGCTGCAAAGCGTCGAATGACGAAGGCGTCGACTCGACGGGCTTATGTTCTGCCCGCGCAGTCTATCTCCGCTGATGGCGGCAAATAGTCCTAGTTGGCACTCTGGCCGCAAATGGCTCGTGTCCTCGGAAGCGGGCGGAAACAGACACTTGCTGGTCGAGGCGAGGCGTCAGTGGTTAAATAGGCTGCATTTCGGAAGTTCAATTCATTTCGGGAAGCAAAGCTACTGCAGTGAAACGTGCATAAGGAAAAGTTCAAATGACGACCCACGCACAAGCTGACGATTTTGATGTTGGCAAAGCCATTTTCGACCAGCTCAAAGACCTGCCTCCGGAACGACAGCAGAGAATTCTTCGATGGGTAGCTGAGGGGCTTGGAACTCCGAGCGTTCCTTTGGCAGCAGCACTGCAGTCCAGTGCGGCAGCCAAACCCGCCTCATCTGGCCAGCTTGGCGGCTCCGGTGCGACAGACATAAAGAGTTTCATCGGTGTCAAGGCACCAAAGAGCGACCAGCAGTTTGCTGCGGCTGTCGCTTACTTCTACCGCTTCGAGGCGCCGCCAGCCGAGCGTCGGGATTCGATCAACGGAGAGTTGCTTCAGGAGGCGGCGCGGCTTGCTGGACGAAAACGGCTAACGAGTCCACGCGCAACGCTGAATAACGCTAAGGCCGCTGGTTACCTGGACGGTACCTCTAGGGGAGAATTTTCCATTAACAGCGTCGGCGAAAACCTTGTTGCAATGGCTCTGCCCGGTGGAGTCGAGACTGCGGCACGCGCAGTCAAGAAGAACAGGGCGAGGAAACCCGCTTCAAAAGCAAAGCCGAAGACAGCAAACAAGGCCAAGAAAAGGTAGCTCCGATTGCTTTACGATCACAAGGAGCTCGACGGCGCCATAGCGGAAATCGATCGCGCTCGGAAGCTTCTGGGAAAGCTGAAGATCCGGCAGATCAGAAACTCCGAGCACCGTGATCTCCTGAAGGCGACCGCCCTAAGTTGGTTCCGCAATCGCCGCGGACCCATTGCTCCATCTATTTCCCCGGAGTTGCTCGTCGCCATTGATCGGCCATACCAGTGCATCCTGGATGCCACGGAACGAGACTCGGCGAAAAGTACCTATGAGGGCGCCGTTAAGGAGGCAAAGGGAGCGCTGTTGAAGGCTCGCGGTGAAGTCCTCCTTGCAACTCCGACACCTCGAACCCCAGAGGCGCCTCCAGACTTCTCGCCTCTCGCATCAGATGCTGCTATGCAGGCGATCTTGACGCGTCGTTGGGAAGAATGCAGTCGATGTCTTGACGCTAAAGCACCTCTCGCCGCTACCGTGATGATGGGAGGCTTGCTGGAGGCGCTCTTCGTTTCGCGGGCAAACAAACTTTCCAACAAAGCCAGCCTCTTCGCCTCGAGGACAGCGCCAATAGATCCGAAGACCAAGAAACCGTTGGACCTGCGCCAATGGACGCTGGGACCGTATATTGATGTTGGCCACGATCTAAAGTGGATATCCCGATCCGCGAAAGATATCGCAGTTATTTTGAGAGACTATCGTAACTATGTCCACCCCGAGAAAGAGCGGTCACATGGAGTGGTCCTATCTCAAGATGACGCCGCTATGTTCTGGGAGGTTACGAAGACGCTCAGTCGAGAACTGTTAGCTATGAAAGGCACGTTGTGAGAATGCTGCCCAAAATTGGCATGCAGGGGCAAGCTAAGGGGGTCAGGGCTATACTTTATAGCCAAGGCGAACTACCGTGGATTCGATGCTCGTTGAATCCACGTCCTTTGGATTCTCTTTTTGGTCTGACGCTCATCGTAGGGTGTGAGAGAAGCAAACGATGTTTCGGTGCGCTGTGCCAATCGCCCTTCTCTTGATATCACCCGTGCTGTACGCCGAAGGACCGATTTGCGGACCACATCCTAGAGCCTGGGACAAGGACCATGCATTAATCGAGGAAGCAGACCTGACGCCAGAGGAGGTCAAAAAAGCTCGGGCCTACATAGAAGCGGCGAAGCATCCTGCTCCGGACGCACCGGGAGAGCTCGAAATGTTGGCGGCGGCCGGGGAAAGAATTATCGAAGGCTATAAGCTGAAACAACAATATGAGCGCCAACCGTCGCCCGCTGTGAAGCAGCGATTCTGTGCGTGGATGGCAAATCATGCTTTCTGGCCGGAGTAACATACCTACCATAGGTCGAGCGGACGGGCCGGAAGCGACGTGCCTATAGCGCTGTTCGTGGCAGCCCGTCCCTCGCCAAAACAAGAAGGACTTTCCCGTTGCTGCAAGGGTTGCGGGAGGACGAAGCTCAGCCTGGATAATTGAATAATCGAAACCGAAACGGCGTGTCTACTGAATTGATTGCCGATGACGCGGTACATGACAAATTCGCAAGCGTTATCTGCATCCCTAATCACGGCCGCGGGAGTAGCACCAGTCTGGGCAACCGTTTTGGTTTCTGCGTGCCCGACTGCATGATGATGTCCTTAAGGGAGCTTCCGATCGAAAGATCGACCTTGAAAGGAGTCCAGCCATGAAACTAGCCGCCCTCCTGGCAGCTCTTATTTCGGCTCTGGCGCTATCGGGTGCCGCTCCGGTCCTCGCGGAAACGCCGACTGCGAAACCGGCCGCTGCTCCTGTCCTGCAGCAGGCGAAGCCTAGGGCGAAAGCGAGGCCGGTTTCCAAGGCCAGAAGACTGTCGCGGGCCAATGCGGACGCGCGTCACTGCCTCGATTTGCCGACCAACCGCGAAATCATCAAGTGCGCGAACCGGTACCTCTGAAGATGAACGAGCGCAACCGGGAGAAACAGGCCTGCATAATTGGAGAAGAGAGAAGCGGGTCAGGTTGACCTCATTTTTTCTTTCTTCAGGACCAGATCAAGACCCGGCATGAGCAAAATCCGGCGGCATGAGACCGCACCCTTGGAAGACGAATAACAGAGGAAAGCTCAAATCTCTCGCCGAGTTACAATTGGTTTTGGAGGTGTCAGCATGAACCAAAGCTACACGGCTGTAGTGAAGCAGGATGGTCAGTGGTGGATTGGCTGGATCGAAGAAGTCCCTGGCGTCAACTGCCAGGAACGCACGCGTGACGAACTGCTCGAATCCCTTCGGATCACCCTTGGTGAAGCGCTGGAGATGAATCGCGCGGACGCCAAAGAGGCCGCAGGGAAAGACTATGAAGAGTTCAAGATAGCGGTATGAAGCGCCGCGATTTACTGCGGCATCTCTCATCTCATGGCTGTACCCTTTTCCGAGAAGGTGGCAAGCATTCTTGGTGGCATAACCCATCTCAGAACAAGCGCAGCGCTGTCCCACGGCACAACGAAATAAACGATCATCTGGCAAGAAAGATCTGCAAGGATCTTGGGGTACCACAGCCATGACGCAGTCCAACCCTCTATTGCTGCGGATGGGCCATCAACCCAGCGCCGTTCAAACGTCGTCATGGCCCACCGCAGAACAGCACGTTGGGCTTCGATATCACGGTGACATGGAACGATGAATTGCCATAGCAATTCGCGCAACGCGTATCTTGAAAGATGCTCGCCTTTGTAGCGATACCCGAGGCCTGCTCGTCAGGGAGAGGCTGGCCAGGCCAGAACAAATTGAATACTTGAAAGCGAAACAGCGAGTCCACTGAATTGCCGATGACGCGGCGCACGAAAACCCGGCAGGCGTTATTCGCATTCCTGATCGCGGCCGCGGGAGGGGCGCTGGTGTGGGCTTTGTCTCCGCCGCTCGCCGGCCATCGCGAGCCCTGGGACGCGGACGGTCCCTACTATGCGATTGCGTTGTTCGTCGCGGGGTTCATCTCCGGCGGCCTCGTCCCCAAACCGCTGTGGGCACACTATGTGGGGGCCGTGGTGGGCCAAATGGCGTACGAGGCTGCGTTCCTGACGATCGGTCCACTGTTCCTGCTGGGCGCAGGGTTTCTGCTCGGATACTCGATGCTCTTCCTGCTGGCCGCCGCGCTCGCCGCCTACGTCCGTCTGCGACTGTTGCCTCGGCCACCGGCCACATCCGGCCTTAGATGACCTTCTTCAGAGCCTCGACGTCCCGCTCCAACGCGCGGATCCGTGCGTGGGCCGCGTCCAGCAGTTCGCGTAGCGCCGCAATCGTGCCGGGACCCTGAATTGCAGTCGCGGTATGTCCGCGGCGATCCGTGCACTGTCTGCGATCTACCCGATTGAGTCTGCGGTTTGCCGTCCGGATCAGCTCCAACCGATTCATGATCTGGCCCTCATTGCAAACATCGAAGTACAACAGCCACCTTTGCCGTAATCGAATTGCCGCGCTGCTCCAAATATAACTCAGAACGCAAAAAGTATCAGCGCGGAGCCGGCCCGCGCCGCGGCGTCATCCGTGCACTCGAGGGGAAGCGCGCGAAGCACGACCGGGAAGGGCGGGCCCCCGTATGCTCACGCCTTGACGGTTCTCTCGTACCAGCCGCGCGATGCCGTGACGATCCGGACCACGGACAGCATGACCGGCACCTCGATCAACACGCCGACCACCGTCGCCAGCGCGGCGCCGGATTGGAATCCGAACAGGCTGATCGCGGTCGCCACGGCAAGCTCGAAGAAGTTGCTCGCACCGATCAGCGCCGAGGGTCCCGCGACGCAATGCGCTTCGCCGCTCCAGCGGTTCAGAAGATAGGCCAACGCCGAATTGAGGTACACCTGGATCAGGATCGGGACCGCGAGCATCGCGATCACCAGCGGCTGCTCGACGATCTGCCTGCCCTGAAAGCCGAATAGAAGCACGAGCGTGGTGAGCAGGGCGAGCAAGGAAACCGGCTGCAAACGGTCGAGCACCCGGGCGAGCGATTTTTCTCCGCCTTGGCGCAGAATTCTGGTACGTATCACCTGCGAAAAGACGACCGGAACGACGATGTAGAGCAATACGGACAGCAGCAGCGTGTCCCACGGAACGGTGATCGCGGACAGGCCGAGCAGCAGGCCGACGATCGGCGCGAACGCGAACACCATGATCAGGTCGTTGAGCGCCACCTGCGTGAGGGTGAAATGCGGCTCGCCTCGCGACAGGTTGCTCCAGACGAACACCATCGCCGTGCACGGCGCCGCGGCAAGCAAGATGAGTCCCGCGATGTAGCCGTCGATCTGTTCCGCCGGCAGATACGGGCGGAACAGGTGGCCGACGAACAGCCAGCCGAGGGCGGCCATGGAAAACGGTTTCACCGCCCAGTTGATGAACAGGGTCACCCCGATCCCGCGCCAGTGTTCTCGCACCCGCCCGAGCGCCGTGAAATCGATCTTGAGCAGCATCGGCACGATCATCAGCCAGATGAGCGCGGCGACGGGGAGATTGACCCTCGCGACTTCCATGCCGCCGATCAGGTGAAACATCTGCGGAAGGAACTGGCCGAGGACGACGCCCGCAACGATGCAGAGCGCGACCCATACCGTCAGGTAGCGTTCGAAAGTCGACATGATTCAATCGCGATCCATGAATGCAAGCGCGCGCCCGTGCCGTATGCCCGTCGGTCTACAGGGACGGCATGGGGTTGGCGGTCAGGTGCTCTTGGCGATGTCGCGGGTTGCCTTCTGCAAGGCGAGCCGGTCGAGCTTGTCCACCGGCAGGCTCACCAGCAACTGGATACGCCGGCTCAGAATGCGAAACACGTCCTTGATGACGCGGCGCGCCTCGTCGGGATTGTCCATGTGGCGCGCCGGGTCCTCGACGCCCCAATGCGCGGTCACCGGCTGTCCCGGCCAGACCGGGCAGACTTCCCCCGCGGCCTGGTCGCACACGGTGATCACGAAGTCGAGCGCGGGCGCGCCGGCAACGGCGAATTCGTCCCATGGCTTGCTGCGGGCCCCTTCGACGGGCATGCGCTGTTGGCCCAACAACTCCAGCACCAGCGGGTTCACTTTGCCGGTCGGATGGCTGCCTGCGCTGAAGGCGCGAAAATGGCCTCTGCCGAAATGGTTGAGGATGGACTCGGCCATGATGCTGCGCGCCGAGTTGCCGGTGCACAGGAACAGGACGCTGAAAGTGCGTTCGGCCATGAACCGCCCTCAGCCGCAGCAGCTTTTGCCGGCCGTCGCGGGCGCGCAGCATGCTTGAGCGTTTTCGTCTTGCGCTTTGCTATCCACACCGTAGGTGGGCGCGCCTTCGAGCGTGTGGAAAGTCTCCCATGCGATGCCAGCCGGATCGGCGACCCAGTGCTTGTCGGAACGCGCGTAGCAGCACACTGCGCCTTATTTTCTCCCGGGTTTTCGAGTGAGCGACTTGCTTGCAATCGGCGGCTTTCCGCTGCGCGAGGCGGGCCGGGCGAGCGGGGCGCAGGACACGCCGCCGCAGCAGTTTTCGGTCAGGTACGACACGAGGGCGTTCATCGCCGGGAAGTTCGCCGAATAGATCAGATAGCGGCCTTCCTGGCGCGAGGCGATCAGCCCCGTGTGCGCCAGCTCCTTCAGGTGAAAGGACAGCGTGTTGGGCGCCAGCTCGAGGCTGCGCGCGATCTCTCCCGCCGCCACGCCGGAAGGGCCGACCTGCACCAGGATGCGGAAGAGCGCCAGGCGGGTTTCGTGGCCGAGCGCGCCGAGCGCGCGGGCCGCTTCCATGTTTTCCACGTTTCAAGGATACTTGAAAGGTAGAAACAGCTCAAGCGCGAAAAGGCGCGCGTGCCGCGTAATGCACCGGTGCGTTCAGCGTTCCTTGTCCGGCTCGAAGCGCAGCGCGGCGCCGTTGTTGCAGTAGCGCAGCCCCGTCGGATCGGGACCGTCCTCGAAGAGGTGTCCCTGATGCCCGCCGCAGCGAGCGCAATGATATTCGGTGCGTACCATGAGCAGGCTGTAGTCGGGCTTGGTTTCCAGCGCGCCGGGCAGGGTGGTGAAGAAGCTCGGCCAGCCGGTGCCGCTGTCGAATTTCATTTCCGAGCGGAACAGCGGCTGCCCGCAGCCGGCGCAGCGATACACTCCTTTGCGATGTTCCTCGTTGAGCGGGCTGGAGAACGGGCGCTCCGTTTCCTCCTTGCGCAGCACCCGATACTGCTCGGGAGTCAGCGACTCCCGCCACTGCACGTCGCTTCTGACGATCATCTTCCTCGACCGCCTCCTCCGTGTTGTTCGTCCGGCCGCCGCGTAAGTGCGCGGGGCGGAATTTCCGTGCGGCACGTACGACCTGCGACCCCGGTCGCGTTGGAAAGTTGCCACGGCGGCGCGATTCCCGCGCGGGCGGGGCGGAATTACTGCGCAGGCTTTTCGCGGATCTGCACGCCCTCGGGCTTGGAGAACAGCAGCTCGTCGACCGGGGTGGTCATCGCGTATTGCTTGTAATCCAGCGCTGCGAGGCGCTTGTCGCCGCCGTACAGCTCGACGCGCAGCGGCCGTCCGCTCGCGGTGTCGGTCTTGAGCAGCACGGTCTCCTTGCCGTCGGCAAGCTCGTACACGGTCACGTCGCCTTCCGTGCGCGTTTTCGCGCCCGCTTTGGTCATCATCTGCACCTCGCAGCCGAACTCCAAGTCGCGAATCGCCTGGCTCTTCACGCTGTCGGGAAAAATGCGCATCCGCACACGATAGGTCGGACCCGGATCGATGGTATGTTCGCCGGCGTTTTTCGCGCGGTCGATGACCCAGATGTCCGGCTCGTGCACGATCATCAGAAGCCGCATGCCGGATACCGGGTCGGCTTGCTCCTCGACCCGGGCCATGTTCTGCTCGTAGCGGTACATCGTCTTGGGAGCGCGCGCGAAGTGCGTGGGCGGCAGGCCGGGAATGTCGGCCTGCACGATCACCTTGAGCATCTGCTTCGGCGCGCACACGAAGTCCTCGGCGGCCGAGACCGCGGGCAAACCGGACAGCAGTGCGCTCAGCAGGGCGAGCGGCGCGAAAGTCGGGAGCAGACGCATGGGAAAACCCTCGGCAGAGTGAAAAAAAGTTGGTCAACGCGCGGGCAAGGTTCCCGACGACGGCTTCACAGCACACCCTCGAGCAACTGCACGTCGACCATGGCGCCGGCTTCGATGTTGCCGGTAGCCTGCGGCAGGATGATGAAGCAGTCGGCCTGGCTCATCGAGGAAAGAATTCCGGAGCCCTGGTCGCCGGTGGTGCGCACCGTCCACTGGCCGTCCGCGTCCCGGCTCAGGATGCCGCGCTGGAACTCGGTGCGCCCGGGAGCCTTCCTGATCGGGGACGTGCATTTAACTTTCACCGTCGGCAGCGGCTTGATGCCAGTCTGGCCTTGCAGGAGGAGCAGGGCGTCGCGCACGAACTGGTAGAAAGTCACCATGACCGAGACCGGGTTGCCGGGCAGGCCGAAAAAGTGCGCGCCGCGGATTTTGCCGTAGGCGAGTGGGCGGCCGGGCTTCATCGCGATCTTCCAGAACAGCACCTCGCCCAGCCGGTCGAGGATCTGCTTCACGAAATCCGCCTCGCCCACGGAGACGCCGCCGCTGGTGATCACCACGTCGGCGGCCTGCGCCGCTTCATTGAATGCGCGTTCCACGTCCTGCGGATTGTCGCGGATCACTCCCATATCGAGCACTTCGCAGCCTAGGCGGGCGAGCATGCCGAAGATCGTGTAGCGGTTGCTGTCGTAGATCTGTCCCGGGCCAAGCGGCCGGCCGATCGAAACCAGTTCGTCGCCGGTGGAGAAGAACGCCACCCGCAGCCTGCGGTACACCGATACTTCTCCGATGCCGAGCGACGCAAGCAGCCCGATCTCGGCGGGGCGAAGCGGCTGGCCGCGCCGGAGCGCCGGCTGGCCCGCGCGCAGGTCTTCGCCGGCCTTGCGAGTGTTGGTGCCTTTCTTCGCGACCGCGGTCACCGCCACCTTGTTTCCGGAAACCCTGGCGCGCTCCTGCATGATCACGGTGTCCGCGCCTTGCGGCAGCACGCCGCCGGTCATGATGCGCACCGCCTGGCCGGCGCCAACTGTCCCCTCGAAGGGTTTGCCGGCGAAGGAAGCGCCGATCAGTTCGAGCGCGGTCTCGCCGTCCTGTGCGAGGTCGGCGAAGCGCACCGCATAGCCGTCCATCGCGGAATTGTCGTGCCCAGGGACATCGATCGGCGACAGCACGTCTTCCGCGAGCACGCGCCCTAGCGCGCTGCGGATGTGCAGCCGCTCCACGCCGCTGACCGGCGTGAGGAAGGCGCGGATGTATTCCCGCGCCTTGTCCACCGGCATCGAATTGGGATCGTAGTCGTCCGCGCAGGACAGTTCCTTGAGGCTTTTCACTATCTCCATTGACTCGAAAGATCTACATCAGAAATCTACATCAGAACCTCAACGAGGCGCAGAGAACGCAGAGTGCGCGGAGAAAATCAAAAGAGAATCGCAACGCAAAGATCGCAAAGGAGCGCAAAGAACGCAAAGGAGAACAAGACGGTACGCATCAGATCAGGATTTCTTCGTGCCTCTTCGTGTCTTCGTGGTTCGCTCTTCTGTTTTTCTCTGCGCACCCTGCGTCGAGATTTTGATTCTCCGCGAAGCTCAGCCGCCGATGTAACTCATCTCGATCTTGCGCTGCTTGGCGGTCTCCGCGGTGCGGATCTCGGAATAGCGATCCGCGCGCGCGCGCCAGATGCGCCCGACGATGCCGGCCAGCTCGTCGTCGGACGCGCCGCCGCGCAGCGGCCCACGCAGGTCGGTGCCGGCAGTCGCGAACAGGCAGGTGTAGAGCTGCCCTTCGGCGGAGAGCCGGGCGCGGGTGCAATCGCGGCAGAAGGCGTGCGTCACCGAAGAGATGAAACCGATCTCGCCTGCGCCGTCGAGGTAGCGCCATCGCTCGGCGACCTCGCCGCGATAGTTCGGGTCGAGCGGCGCGATCGGGAACACGGCGCGGATGCGTTCGACCAGCTCGCGCGAAGGCACCACGTGCTCCATCTGCCAACCGTTGGTGGAACCTACGTCCATGTATTCGATGAAGCGCAGGATATGGCCGCTGCCGCGGAAGAAGCGGCACATGTCGAGCACGGTGTCGTCGTTCAGGCCGCGCTTGACCACCATGTTGATCTTGATCGGACCGAGGCCCACGCGGTCGGCCTCCTCGATGCCCTCGAGCACCTTGGCGACCGGGAAGTCGACGTCGTTCATGGCGCGGAACACCGCGTCGTCGAGCGAGTCGAGGCTGACCGTCGCCCGCCGCAGGCCGGCGTTCTTGAGTACCTGCGCCTTCTGCTTGAGCAGCGACCCGTTGGTGGTCAGCGTCAGGTCCAGGCCGGGCTCCTGCGCCAGCAACTCGATCAGCCTCTCGAGCTGGCGCCGCACCAGCGGCTCGCCGCCGGTGATGCGCACCTTCTCGATACCGAAGCGGCGGAAGACCCGCACCAGGCGATGGATCTCGTCGAAGCTGAGCAGTTGCGCGCGCTCCAGGAACTGGAAGTCCCGGCCGTACACTTCCTTCGGCATGCAATAGGTGCAGCGGAAGTTGCACCGGTCGGTGACCGAAATGCGCAGATCGCGCAGCGGCCGGCCGCGGGTGTCCGCGAGCCGGGTCGCGTCGCCAGTATCCAGTACAGCGTTCATCTCCAGCCGATCGCGCGCCGTCCGGGACGCCGCGCTTGTTGTTTTGAGAGAATGCAGCCGATTATATCCAAACGAACACAGCGGGGCGGGCATGTTTTCCCACGCGACAAAAGGGGTTAAGAGCGGAGCCGTCGGCCTGCTGCTGGCGATTGCAGCGGGGCTCGGCGCGGCGCCTGCGCCCGCGGAACCGGACCTCCGGCTCGCGACCACCACCAGCACGGACAATTCCGGCCTGTTGGGCGTGCTCTTACCCAAGTTCGAGGCGAAATCCGGCATCAAGGTTCGCGTCATCGCGGTGGGCACCGGGAAAGCGCTGAAGCTCGGCGAAAACGGCGACGTCGACGTCGTGCTGGTGCACAGCCGGCCGGACGAGGACCGCTTCGTCGCCGCGGGCTTTGGGGTGAACCGCCGCGACGTGATGTACAACGATTTCGTGATCGTCGGCCCGGCGGCCGATCCCGCAGGCATCCGAGGCATGCAGGACGCGCTCGGCGCGTTCCGGCGCATCGCGCAGACAGGCGCGGCCTTCGTCTCGCGCGGCGACGATTCCGGGACCCACAAGCTGGAGCTCGCCTGCTGGCGGGCGCTCGGCATCCGACCCGAGACCAACCCCGGCTACCGTTCCGCCGGACGCGGCATGGGCGAAGTGCTGCTCATGGCCGCAGAACTCAATGCCTACACGCTGACCGACCGCGCCACGCAGCGGGCGCTGGCGAAGAAAACCGGGCTCACGATCCTCGTCGGAGGCGATCCGAGGCTGTTCAATCCCTACGGCATCATCGCCGTCAATCCGCAGCGTCATGCCGACGTGAACTTCCGCGGCGCGATGGCGCTCGTCGACTGGATCACTTCGCCGGAAGGCCAGCAGGCGATCGCGGACTTCAAGGTCGACGGCGAGCAACTGTTTTTCCCCGACGCGCAAAAATAGCCATGGAACTCTGGGACACCACGCGCCAGGCGCTGGTCCTGCTCGGCACCGGAGATCCGGAGCTGTGGCAAATCGTCGGCGTGTCGCTGCGGGTGTCGCTTTCCGCGCTGCTGCTGATCACGGCGCCGGCCATCGCCGCCGGGTTCGTGCTCGCGCACGTGGCGTTTCCGGGACGCCGCGCGCTGGTGGTGCTGGTGCAGGGGCTGCTGTCGCTGCCCACGGTCGTGGTGGGACTGGTGCTGTACATGCTGCTGTCGCGCCAGGGACCGCTGGGCGACTGGCATCTGCTGTTCACCCAGAAGGCGATGATCCTCGGCCAGATGATGCTCGCGCTGCCGGTGCTGACCGCCTATACCGTCACCGCCGTGCAGGGCGCGGATGCGCGCGTGTTCGAAACCGCGGTCAGCCTCGGCGCCGGCGGCTTTCGCGCGGCGCTCAGCACGCTGTGGGAAGTGCGCTTCGGCGTGATGGCGGCGGTGTTCACCGGCTTCGGCCGGATCATCTCCGAGATCGGCTGCTCGCTGATGGTGGGCGGCAACATCGCCGGGCTGACCCGGAACATGCCCACGGCGATCGCGTTGGAAACCAGCAAGGGACAGTTCGCGCAGGGCGTGGCGCTCGGGATCGTGCTGCTGATCCTCGCGCTCGGGGTGAACGTGGCGCTCGCCGCGCTGCAGGGGCAGGGCGGGATGAGGAAGGCGTGGCAGCCGTGATCGAAGTCCGAGGACTGCACAAGACCTCCTCCGGCCGCGCGGTACTGGACATCGCGCTGCTGCATCTGCGCGCCGGCGAGAGCTATGTGCTGTCAGGAGACAACGGCGCGGGGAAGAGCACGCTGCTGCGCGTGCTCGCCGGGCTCGAGCCGGCCACGGTGCACTCGTACCGGTTTCGCGGCGACGAACTGGACCCGGCGCGGCTGCCGTCCCGCGTGCGCAGGCAGATCGGCTACGTGCATCAGCACCCGTACATGTTCAACGCCAGCGTCCAGGCCAACGTGGAATACGGCTTGCGCGTGAGAGGTATCGCCTCCGGGGAGCGCAAGGCACGGGTACGGGAAGCGCTGGCGTGGGCCGGCGTGCAAGATCTGGCCGCGATGCCGGCGCCGCAATTGTCGGGCGGCGAACAGCAGCGCGTGGCGCTCGCCCGGCTGAAGGCCCTGTCGCCGTGCGTCTATCTGCTGGACGAGCCGACCGCAAACCTGGATGCGGACGGCAGGCGGCGCGTGATCGAGCTGCTGGGCCGCCTTGCCGGCGCAGACAACGTGGTGGTGATCGCCTGCCACGACCAGGAAGTGATCAACCTGCCGGGCTTGGTCCGCCTGCATCTTTCCGAAGGCCGCTTGGACGCTGCGCCGCGGAACGCAATCGCCCCGCTGCGGGAAACGCGGATCGGTGGTTGAGTCTCTCAAGGCGAATAAAAAGGGGTGCGTCCCCTTCTTGTCGCGCTATCGCCAAGGCGAGGCGGCGAGCCACGCCGCCACGTCGCCAGCGGGCATCGGGCGCGCGATGTAGTAGCCCTGCGCGCCGTCGCAGCCCATCGCCGCCAGGTGCTCGAGTGCTTCCGCGGTCTCGATGCCCTCGGCAACCGCCTTCATGCCGAGGTTGTGCGCAAGCTCGATGATCGAGCGCACGATCTTCGTCGCGCCTTCGGTCTTCCCCATGGCGGCGATGAACGACTGGTCGATCTTCACCGCGTTCACCGGCAGCCGCTCGAGATAGGTGAGCGAGGAATAGCCGGTGCCGAAGTCGTCGATATAGAGAGGGATATCCATCGCGTGCAGCGCCCTGATCACCTCCTGTGCTCCAGCCGGGTCCTCCATCAGCGTGCTCTCGGTCAGCTCGATCTCGAGCTCGCCGTGGCCGATCGCCCAGGTGGCGAAGAGCCCGCGCAGGGTATCGAGAAGCCGGGGGTCGCGCAGGTTGCGCGCCGACAGGTTCACGGCGAGCGGCAGGGAAAGGCCCGCATCGCGCCACGCCCGGCACTGGCGGCAGGCCGCGTCCAGCATCCAATAGGTGAGCGGCTTGATGAGCCCGGTGCGCTCGGCGAGCGGGATGAAAAGCCTAGGCGATACGAGACCCTTCGCCGGATGCCCCCACCGCACCAGCGCCTCGGCACCGATGACGCGCCGCGTCGCTAGGTCGACTTTGGGCTGGCAGTAGACAAGCAGCTGTTCGGCTTCGATCCCGAGCTTGAGCTCGGCGATCATGGCGATGCGCTCCGGAGCGCCTTGGTCTATCGTCGCCTCGTAGATCATGTAGCCGCCGGTCTTCTGCGCGTGGTAGAGTGCGGTGTCCGCGCACCGCATGAGAATCGCCGCGTCCTCCGCGTGCCCGGGGTGGAGGGCGATGCCGGCGCTGCCGTGCACATAGACCGGCGAGCCCGACACCTCCACGGGAGCATCGATTGCGGCGAGCAACCTGCTCGCAGCGGCGATTGCGCCTTGCGCTCCCGAGCGCGGCAGCAGTACGCCGAATTCCGCGCTCTGCACCCGGGCGAGGAAGCCTTCGCTTTCCGCGGCTACGGCTGTTAGCCTCGGCACCAGCCTCGTGAGCAGCTTCTCGCTCTCGAGCAGGCCGAGCGTGTTGGCAATCTCTCGATAATTGTCGAGGCTCATGATCATGACCGCCAGGCTGCGGTTCTCGCGCTTCGCCGCGGCGAGCGCGTCGTCGAGCCGCTCGCGCAGCGCTGCGCGGTTCGGCAGGCCGGTCGACGCGTCATAATAGGCGAGCCGCCTGAGCGCCTCGCTCGCCTCCTTCTCACGCTGGCGCATGCGCAGAGTGGAGAGCCCGAAGGAAAGGTCGTCGCCCAACTCTTCCAGCAACGCGACCGCTTCCGGCGTGAAGGCGTGCGGGTCGCCGGCGTAGATCGTCAGCGCGCCGACGACTTCGCCGTCCAGGCGCAGCGGCAGCGAAATCACCGACAGGTAGCCTCGGCTGCGGAGCTCTTCGTGCCAGGGTGCGAGCCGCGCCTCGCCGAGCGCGTCGTTGACGATGTTGGTACGGCCTGAACGAATCGCTTGCCCCGATGTGCCGCGGCCGCGCTCGCCTTCGCCCCACGTGGCAGCGAGAACGGCCAGAAATCCCGCTCCGTGACCCGCGTGCGCGCGCGGGCGGATGGTCTTCGCCTCATCGCGCTCGGCCCAGCCTACCCAAGCCATGCGGTAGCCGCCCTGCTCGACGGCTGCGCGGCAGATGTCCTCCATCAGGCGCTGCTCCTCCGCGGCGTGAACCAACGCGCGGTTGCTCGCGCTGAGCGTCCTCAGCGCGCGGCTCGATCGCTCGAGGTCGTCTAAGGCCGCCCGGATGCCGCGCTCGCGGGTCTCGATACCTTGCGCCATAGCGTTGAACGCGCGCGCAAGCCGGCCGAGTTCGCTTTCATCGGTGCCGACCTCGGCGCGCGCGGCGAGTTCGCCGCGCTCGAGGCGCCGAGCGGCTTCCGACAGCGATTCGATCGGCTTGCGCACGAAGCGTTGGCTGCCCCACCAGCTCACGAGAAAAAGCACGGCAGCCCCCGCGGCCGCGAGCGCGATCTTGCGGTAGAACATCGCCTGGACGCTGTCGCGCGCCAGCTCGAGCGGGATGCCGACGCCGACGTACATGGTGGAGGATGCGCCGCGGATGGGCTCGAACGAGAAGGCGCGCGCCACCCTGTCCGAGGATGTCAGCTCGACGTCCAGACGCCCTCCTGCCGCCGCCAGCCTGGCGAAGCCGCCGGGATCTTCGCCGAAAGCCGGCATGCCGGGCTTGCCTGCGCCGCCGGGAAGCGCTGCGAGCAGCATTCCGCGGCGATCGACCACAGTGAGGACTGCGCCGGTCGGAAGGTCGGCATGCTGCCAGAGACGCGACATCCAGGAAAGGTCGAGAGCGGCGGTGATGACATACTGCACCGGCGGCGAGCCGCCGGTCACGGGAAGCGCTAGCACCAGCTCCCCGATGCCGCGGCTCGCGCTGAGCTCGAAGCCGCTGATGGCGAAGCGCCCGGTCGAAAGCGCTTCCCTGAAGTAGTCCTTCTGCGCGGCCTTGAATTCTGGCGGCACGGGATTCGCGCTGCAGGCGAGCGTACCGTCGGCATGCAGCACGTGGAAGTTCACGTACTGCGGATGGATGCGCAGCAGCGTCTTCAGCTCGTCGCGGCAGCGCGACTCCGAAGCTGGCGCGGCGATCTCGGGTTTGACCGCCATGCCGCGCAGGAGCTGCTCGCCGTCGGCGATGATCTCCCTTTGCTGCAGCACGATGAACTCGGCGAACCGGCGCGCATCCTGCTGGAGCGCGCGCAGCTCGAGCTGCCTTTCCTCGATGGAGTCGTTGATCGAAAGAAAGGTTTCCGGCAGGAGCGACAGCAGTATGAGCGCGAGCAGGCGAGCGCGCAGGGTGCGCAGCCAGTGAAAAGCGCGCTGCAGGTGAGATGCGTCTCTGGCCACTCCGCCGCCTCTAGGTGCCGACTCGCCGCCGCCTGGCGTCATACGCGAAGCCGCGATCCCTCATCGCCGACCATCGCGCGGTACTGCCGCTCTTCTTATCTGCGGGTTCGATTTGCCAATTCTATCCCCGCTGGAAGCAGTCTGGCCCACGCCCATACGCTGCTATTGACGTAGATCAAATGGTTAGCGGCGCCGGCTTTGGGGCCGCGCGGGTAATCCGCAGGTCCCGCGATAGCGGGGTCATGACAGCGGGGTCACATGATAGCGGGGTCAGACCTTGATAGCGGGGTCAGATCTTGTATTGTGCATCCTGCCCGACTTAATCCGGCCGCATGACCCGCCCGCTGCGCATCGAGTTCCCCAGCGTCGTCTATCGCGTCACCTCGCGCGGCCACCAGCGCAAAGACATCTTCGCCGACGACGAGGACCGGGACGCGATTCTCAGGCGGGGACGTCCGCGGCGGCGCGGGCGTGCACGCGGTGGCCGTTGGCGTACACGTTGTGGCGGCCGTTGCGCGCAAACGCGATCAGGGTGACGCCGGTCTCCTCGGCCAGGTGCACGGCGTACCCGGTCGGCGCGGAGATCGCGGCCACCACGCCGATGCCCACGGTGGCGGCTTTTTGCACCATCTCGAAACTGGCGCGGCTGGTGATCAGCGCGGCGCCCGCGTCAAACGTGGCGCCTTTGCCGATCATCGCGCCGATCAGCTTGTCGAGCGCGTTGTGGCGGCCCACGTCTTCGCGCACCAGCGTCAGGTCCCCGTCGGGTGAAACCCAAGCGGCGGCGTGCACCGCCCCGGTCGCGGCATTGAGCGATTGCCGTCTGGCAAGTTCCGTGAACCCGCGATGCAACGCGTCGACGGAAAGCCCGGCGCCGCCCGCGACCGCCGCCGGATGCCGGACCGCCTGCTCGATGGTCTCGGCGCCGCACAGCCCGCAGCCGGTGCGCCCTTCGAGGTTGCGACGCTGGTTCTGCAGCAGCGCGTAGCGCTCGAAATCGATCTCCAGCCGCGCCTGCACGCCGTCGCCGAGCGGTGCGATGTCCAGCGCGTGCAGCTCGTCGCGGCGCGTGATGATGCCCTCGCTCAGGCTGAATCCGAGGACGAAATCCTCGAGGTCGACCGGCGTGCACATCATCACCACGTGCGGCGTGCCGTTGTAGACCAGTGCCACAGGCGCCTCTTCCGCTACCTGCTCGGTTGCCTCGGAAAGCCCGCCCTCCGCCCAGCGGTGCACTGTGTAATCCCGAAACGGGGGAAGGCCCGGAATGGTGCGATTGGTCGACATGATGTTCACTTCACGGATGTGCCGAAGGCAAGAGTATCACGACGGTTGCGCCGCAAGCACCTCCGGAGGCGCTTGGCGGAAGAGAGTGGGAGTCGAACCCACCAAGGACCGGCTGGCGGCCCCTCCCGGATTTGAAGTCCGGTCGCCCCACCGGGGAACGGTTCTCTTCCTGCGTTGTTGTCATTGATCGGAACCTGCAACCGCATCCCCGCGAAACAGCCGCTCTTGCCGCAGCCGATGTTGGTCCTTCACGCGTCGCGTATATCCTACCCGGTCGAAGAACTCCAGGATCTGGATCGCGATTTTACGTCCGGTCCCGATGCGATCGCGGAACGCCGCGGCTTCGACGGCGCCGGCGGCGTCGGCGAGCGAGGACGCGATTTCGGCCAGCCCGGAAACCGCGCGCGCGGTGAAGTAGTGATCGTGCGCCACCGGATAGATCTCTCCCAGCCGCGCCACGTGCCGGAGCAGCTTGCGGACCGCGTCTTCCTCGACGAGCAGCGCGGCAGCGAGATCGCGCACCCGCGGCGGATTGAATGCGTCGGCCTCGAGCAGGGGAAGGATCTTCGCCCACAGCTTCTGCTCGTTCAGGGTGAGCGTCACGCGGTGATCCGGTGCATGCAGCCAGGGCCCGTTGCGCGCGATCGCGGCTTCCGCCAGCAGCTCGTCGACGAGTGCATCGAAAGCGGCCTGCGCCAGCGCCGGCGCAGTCAGCCGGCGCAGCCGTTCGCGCCCGACGCCGAGCATGTCGGGACTGCGCACGTGCTCCTCCCGCAGGCGCGCGAGCGCCTGCAATTTGAGCGCGGCCCAGTGCTCCGCAGAAAAGCCGAGCGCGGATTCGGCATCGCCCGCCTTGCGCATCGCCGTTCGTTCGGCGAGGTCCTGCATGTCCTGCTCGGTGAGATTCCAGGCGCAGGCGAAGCGGGAGAGATTCACGCCGAATGGGCTATGCTGGAGCGCGGTCTGCAATGCGCTCGCCGGGTCTTCCCGGTCGAATGCGCGCAACAAGTAAAGGCGCGACTGCGCCCGCCGCCCGCGCTGGGGCGCAAACGGGTCGAGCACCACGCCGCCGCCGAGGTTGCGGCGTGAGGACTGGTCGCGGAGGACGAAGCGATCGCCGTGCAGCGCGCCCACCGGCGTGTCGATCACCAACTGCACGAGGCCGCTGCCGCCGGGTTCGATCGCATCGCCTTCGAGGGTGGCGACCCGGGCCAGTACGTCGGAGGTGCCGAGGTGCAGGTGCACCGGCGTCCAGTGCCGCAGCGGCTTGCCTTCGCGCGCCAGCACCCGCACCCGCGCGTCCAGCCGTGCGGTCGGCGCGTGCGCGGACGGATCGAGGATCCAGTCGCCGCGCCCGACCCGGCTGCGATCGAACCCCGGCGCGCTCAGGTTCAGCGCGCAGCGCTGGCCGGCGCGGCCGCTTTCCGCCGGCCGATCCTGGGCGTGGATGCCACGCACGCGCACCGCGATGCCGGACGGCGATACCATGACCGAATCGCCCACCCGCACCGCGCCGCTGTGCACGGTGCCGGTGACGATCGTTCCGGCGCCGGTGAGCGTAAAGCAGCGGTCCACTGCGAGGCGGAAACGACCGTCCGCTCCGCGCCGCGCCGACAGCGCAGACTGCTCCGCGAGATACGCGCGCAGTGCGGGGATTCCTTCGCCGGTGACGTTCGATACGCAGAACACCGGGGCGGATGCGAGCCCGATCCCGGCGGTGAGCTGCGAGATCTCGCCGCGCACCCGTTCCAGGCGCGCGTCGTCCACCGCGTCGATCTTGGTGATCGCCACCGCGCCGCGCTCGATCCCAAGCAGCTCGAGGATTTCCAGATGCTCCACCGTCTGCGGCATCGGGCCGTCGTCGGCGGCCACCACCAGCAGTACGAAATCGATCCCGGTCGCGCCGGCGAGCATGTTGTGGACCAGCCCTTCGTGGCCGGGCACGTCCACGAACCCGGCGATCTCGCCCGGAACCAGCGGCACGTACGCGTAGCCGAGATCGATGGTGATGCCGCGCGCCTTTTCTTCCGGCAGGCGGTCGGCATCCACGCCGGTCAGCGCCTTGATGAGCGCGGTCTTGCCGTGGTCGATGTGACCCGCCGTACCGATGATCATGGCGCGGCCCTATTCGGCTAGCAGGCGAAGCTGCGCGGAGAATGCGGCTTCGTCTTCCAGGCAGCGCAGGTCGAGCCACAGCGCGCCGTCGCTCATGCGCCCGATCACGGGGATCGGCAACTCGCGCAATGCGCGCTCGAGCGCCTTGAGCGCCGTGCCTGCGCCACGCCCCTTGACCGGGGGCGTCAGCACCAGCGCCGCGCTGGGCAGGCGATCCACCGGCAGCGAGCCGCTGCCGATCTGGCTCTGGCACGGCGCGAGTTCGACTTCGGCGCGACCGCGCAGCGCGGCCTGCAGCGCCGGCAGCAGCCTGCGCGCCTGCGCCTCGACGTCCGCTCGCGGCCGCGTGAGCAGGCGCAACGTGGGCAATGTCTCGGCCAGCAGGTCGGGGCGGCGGTAGAGGCGCAGCACCGCCTCCAGCGCGGCGAGCGTCATCTTGTCCACCCGCAGCGCGCGTTTCAGCGGGTTCCTGCGGATGCGCTCGACGAGATCCCGGCGACCGAGCGCGATGCCCGCCTGCGGGCCGCCGAGCAGCTTGTCGCCGCTGAAGGTGACGATATCCGCGCCGGCGGCGATCGACTGCATCGGCGTCGGCTCGGCGGGCAGTCCCCATTGCGTGAGGTCGACCAGCGTGCCGCTGCCCAAGTCCACCATCAGCGCCAGGCCGTGGCGATGGGCGATCTGCGCCAGTTCTTTTTCCGGCACGGCGGCGGTGAAGCCCTGGATCGCGTAGTTGCTGGTGTGCACCTTGACGAGCAGCGCGGTCCGCGCGCCGATCGCGGTTTCGTAATCCGCGGCATGGGTGCGATTGGTGGCGCCGACTTCGCGCAACCGCACGCCGGCGCGCGCCATGATGTCCGGAATGCGGAACGCACCGCCGATCTCGATCAGCTCGCCGCGGGAGACGATCGCCTCCCGGCGCGCGGCCAGAGTGTTGAGCGCGAGCAGTACCGCGGCGGCATTGTTGTTGACCACCGTGGCGGCTTCCGCGCCGGTGAGTTCGCGCAGCAGATCTTCGACCAACTGGTCGCGGTCGCCGCGGCCGCCGCCGTCGAGGTCGAACTCCAGGCTGCAAGGCGAGGTCATGGCGGCAACGACCGCCTCTACCGCGTCCGCGGGCAGCAGCGCGCGGCCGAGGTTGGTGTGCAGCACCGTGCCGGTGAGATTGAATACCCGCCGCAGCCGCGGGCGGGCGGCATGCTCGAGTCGTGCACGGGATTCCGCTTCGATCCAGTCGATGCCCGTCGGCCAGACCTGCTCGAGTACGCCACCGCCGAGCAAGGCCTGGCGCCGGTCCGCAAGCAGCGCCCGCAGCGCCGAATGCACCGCTTCGCGACCGTGGCGCTCGATGAGCGCGGCCACGAACGGCAGGCCGAGCAGCCGGTCGAGCGACGGCAGAGCGGCGGCACCGGGGCGCGGAGAGAGCAGCGGGACAGCAGGGCGGGTGTCGTTCAAGGGTCGCGCCGGGCGGGAAGGGGCGCCCTGATTTTACCGCCGACGCGCTACTGGGCCGCGTTGCCGGGAAGGAAGTACAGGTTCGGGCCGACGCGGTCGTAGCCTTTGTCGGCGACCAGCATGTCCAGCGTCATGGTCGCCAGATCGTCGGCACAGGGCTCGATGCCGCTGTCTTTTTCCAGGTAGAAGATCTTCAGATAGGTCTTGCACTGGTCGCAGGTCTCGGCCTTGACCGCGGGGCTTGCGCCCTCGATTCCGTAATACGAGATCCCCTTGGTCGAGTCACAGGCGCTGCACTTCACGCGCACCAGGTGCCGTTCGGCTCCGCACAGCGAGCACACCAGGAAGCGAAGCCCCTGCTCGGCGCCGCCGATGCGCACCACGCTCGCCACCGGCGGCGAGCCGCACACGGCGCACAGTCCAGGCTGCTCGGGAACCCCGATCCGGCCCGGCGCAAGATCGAGATCCAGCGCCATGCGCGTCCAGTACGCCTGAAGCGCCGCGGCGAGGAAAGGGGCGGAGCCGGGATCGAGCTCCGCGTAGGCGCCGCAGAGCAGATGCGTGGCGGCGCGTTCGAGGGCATTCCCGGTCGCGGTGCGAAGATCTCCCACGCGCTCGCGCGCCTGCGGCGGGAGCGCCGCGAGGTCCAGGCGGTCGAGCAGCGCATGCAGGGCGTTGCGCCACCATGCATCGCGCGGATGGCCGTCCACCGCGAGCGGCGGCAGGCCGTGCTCGCGGCAGCGGCGAAGCGTGAGCGCGTCGGGCAGGGTAGGGCCGGGCAACTGCTGCAATACTTCGTGCTGTGCGGCGGCAAGCGCGGCCGCGAAGCGCAGGTATTCCTCGAGCGCGTGCCGCGGCGCGAGCTGTTGCAGCCGCGCCGCGCGATCCGCGAACACGGTGCGAGACACCGGCCTCAGGGCCGGGATATCCGGGATCGGTCCGGCAGCCGAGCCGTCCCGGATGACTTCGGAAGACATCAGCGCCGGCCGCCGCTGACTTCGCGGTACCAGCCGGCGTGATGCCTGCGCGCCCAGGTCCGGGTGACCGTGCCGCGCATCATCGCGCCGACCGTACCCTTGACCCAGATCGCCGCATAGATGTGCACGATGATGCCGAGGATCAGAACGAAGGCGGAAAGCGCGTGCAGCAGCACCGCGATGCGCAGCAGCGTCACCGTAAAGGCGGGTGCGAAGTAGGGCTGCCAGATGACGATGCCGGTGAGCAGCAGCAGGACCATGCACACCGCCATGACCCAGAATAGCACCTTCTGGCCGGCGTTGTAGCGCCCGGACTCGGGCAGCTTGTCCTCGCGGTTGTTGAGCACGTCGTCGATCTGTTTCAGCCATTGCTTGTCGGCGGCGGTGAGCAGGTTGTGACGCCAGAAGCGCAGCGCCAGCGCGACGAAGAAGACGAACATGAACAGCCCGATGAAGGGATGCAGGATGCGCGTCCACGGCCCGCCGCCGAACAGGTTGGTGAGCCAGAACAGCGACGGGTGGAACAACGCCAGACCCGACAGGGCGAGCAGCACGAAAGCGATCGCCACCAGCCAGTGGTTGATGCGGTCGGCGGTCTTGTAACGTTCGATCAGGTCCGGGTTCATGCGGGCTCCTTCGTCTTCTTTTCCTGCTCGCCTTCCGCTTCGTTCGGGCCCACCTTGACGTAGTGCAGGAAGGAACCGATCACGGCCACGCCGAGCAGCAACAAGGCGATCGGCTTCGCCACGCCCTTCCAGAGCGACACCACCGGGCTCACCTTGGGATCCTTCGGCAGCCCGTACAGCTCGGGCTTGTCTGCGTGCTGCAGCACGTACATCACGTGCGTGCCGCCTACGCCCTGCGGGTCGTACAGCCCGGCGTTCTGGTAGCCGCGCTCCTTGAGGTCTTCGATGCGCGCCTCGGCGTGGTCGATCATGTCTTCCTTGGCGCCGAACACGATCGCGCCGGTGGGGCAGGTCTTGACGCACGCCGGCTCCAGGCCGACGGACACGCGGTCCGAGCACAGCGTGCACTTGTACGCCTTGCTGTCCTTCTTCGAGATGCGCGGGATGTTGAACGGGCAGCCGGTCACGCAATAGCCGCATCCGATGCAGTTCTCCTCGTGGAAATCGACGATGCCGTTGGAGTACTGCACGATGGCGCCCGGGCTGGGGCAGGCCTTGAGGCAGCCGGGATCGGCGCAGTGCATGCAGCCGTCCTTGCGGATCAGCCACTCGAGGCTGCCCTGCGGTTCCACTTCGTAGAACCGCATCAGCGTCCAGGAGTTTTCCGACAGATCGCGCGGATTGTCGTAATAGCCCCTGGTTTCGCCGATCTGGTCGCGCAGGTCGTTCCACTCCATGCACGCGCTCTGGCAGGCCTTGCAGCCGATGCACTTCGAGATGTCGATCAGCTTGGCGACCTTGGCGGTCTCGCGCACGCCGGGCGGCGGCGTGGTGGTGGCCGACCGCTGCTTGATGTCGAGGGATTGCAGAGCCATCCGAGTCTCCTCAAACCTTTTCCACGTTCACCAGGAACGCCTTGAATTCCGGCGTGTTGGTGTTGGCGTCGCCGACAAAGGGCGTGAGCGTGTTGGTGAGGTAGCCCGGCCGGGCGACGCCCTTGAAGCCCCAGTGGATCGGAATGCCTATGGTGTGGACTTTCCTACCCTGCACCTCGAGCGCGCGCAGGCGCTTGGTCACCACCGCCACCGCTTCGATGTGGCCGCGCTTCGAGCGCACCCGCACGCGATCGCCGTGCCCGATGCCCTTTTCCTTCGCCAGCTCCTCGCCGATCTCGACGAACTGCTGCGGCTGGAGGATGGCGTTGATGCGCGCGTGCTTGGTCCAGAAATGGAAGTGCTCGGTGAGGCGATAGCTGGTCGCCACCACCGGGAACTCCTTCGCGTCGCCCATGTTCGCCAGGTCGCCCTTGAACACGCGTACCGCCGGATTGGCGCGGGCGCTGGGGTTCTTGGGATGCATCGGGTTGAATTCCAGCGGCGACTCGACCGGCTCGTAATGCTCGGGGAAGGGGCCCTCCGCCATCTTGTCCACGGCGAAGAAACGCGCCACGCCTTCGGGGTTCATGATGAACGGGTTCATGCCTTCCTCGGGCGCCGAATCGGGTTTGAAATCCGGCACGTCCACGCCGACCCATTTCTGGCCGTTCCAGGAGATCACCTTGCGCTTCGGATCCCAGGGCTTGCCCGAGGGATCCGCCGAGGCGCGGTTGTACAGGATGCGGCGGTTGGCAGGCCACGAGAAACCCCAGCCGAGCGTGCTGCCCAGCCCGCTCGGATCGGAGTTGTCGCGGCGCGCCATCATGTTGCCCTTGCCGCTCCAGGCGCCGCAGAAGATCCAGCAGCCCGACGTGGTGGTGCCGTCGTCGCGCAACTGGGCGAAGCCGTCCAGTTGCTCGCCGGCCTTGACCAGCACCGTCTTCGGATCCTTGGGATCGGTCACGTCGGCGAGCGCCTTGCCGTTGTACTCCTTGGCCAGCTCTTCCGGCGACGGCGAATGCGGAATCAGGTAATTCCAGGTCAGGTTCAGGATCGGGTCCGGGAAGGCGCCGCCTTCCTTGCGGTACAGCTCGCGCAATCGCATGAACAGGGTGCCCATGATCTCGGTGTCCGATTTGGCGTCGCCCGGCGGCTCGGCGCCCTTCCAGTGCCATTGCAGCCAGCGGCCGCTGTTGACGAGCGAGCCGTCCTCCTCCGCGAAGCAGGTGGAGGGCAGCCGGAACACCTCGGTCTGGATCTTGGCGGGGTCCACGTCGTTGTAGGCGCCGTGGTTGCTCCAGAACTCCGAGGTTTCGGTCGCGAGCGGATCGATGATGACCAGATACTTCAGCTTGGACAGTCCGTCGACGAGCTTCGCCTTGTCCGGGAACGAGGCAAGCGGGTTGAAGCCCTGGCAGAAGTAGCCATTGAGCCGGCCCTGGTGCATGTCCTCGAACACCTGCAGCACGTCGTGCGGCTTGTCCAGTTTCGGCAGCCAGTCGAAGCACCAGTTGTTCGCCTTGGTGGCGGCGTTGCCGAACCACGCTTTCATCAGGCTGACGTGGAACTTCGGATAGTTCTGCCAGTAGCTCATCTGCTTCGGGCGCAAGGGCTTGAGCGTCCGTTTCGCGAGGTAGGCGTGGTAGTCGGTTTCCTTTTCTCCCGGCAGGGTGAGGTAGCCGGGCAGGAGGTTGGTCATCAGCCCGAGGTCGGTCAGGCCCTGGATGTTGGAATGGCCGCGCAGCGCGTTCAGCCCGCCGCCCGGCATGCCGACGTTGCCGAGCAGCATCTGGACCATGGCCGCGCAGCGAATCATCTGCGAGCCCTTGGAGTGTTGCGTCCAGCCGAGCGCGTACATGACCGTCATGGTCTTGTCCGGCACGGAGGTCTCCGCGATCATCTCGCAGACCTTCAGGAACTGCTCCTGAGGCGTGCCGGTGATCTGGCTGACCACCTCCGGCGTGTAGCGCGAGTAATGCGCCTTCATCAGGTTGAAGACGCAGCGCGGATGCTTCAGCGTCGGGTCAATCTTGGCATAGCCGTCTTTGCCCAGCTCGTACATCCACGAGGACTTGTCGTAGGAGTGCTTGTCCGGGTTGTAGCCGGAGAACAGCCCGTCCTTGAACGAGAAGTCCTCGCGCACGATGAGGCTGGCGTCGGTGTAGGCCTTGACGTACTCGTGCTGGATCTTGTCGTGGGTCAGCAGATAGTTGATGACCCCGCCCAGGAAGGCGATGTCGGTTCCGGGACGGATCGGCGCGTAGTAGTCCGCCACCGCCGCGGAGCGGGTGAAGCGCGGGTCGACAACGACCAGCCGCGCCTTGTTGTGCGCCTTCGCTTCCGTGACCCACTTGAAGCCGCAGGGGTGCGCCTCGGCGGCATTGCCGCCCATGATGAGAACCAGGTTGGCGTTCTTGATGTCAACCCAGTTGTTGGTCATCGCGCCTCGACCGAACGTAGGGGCAAGACTTGCCACCGT
>Ga0070741_10005737_pt1 | contig 27241 bp, 27 predicted proteins | sample Coa_R1_4_FD_66440 | JGI IMG/M metagenome (GOLD analysis project Ga0070741, IMG submission 66440) | Surface soil microbial communities from Centralia Pennsylvania, which are recovering from an underground coalmine fire - Coalmine... | ecosystem: Environmental > Terrestrial > Soil > Unclassified ...
CGCCGGGTCGCTCCTCGCGGCGCAGCGCCGCGGCCGGGCGACCGCGACGCTGGGCGAGATCCGGAACCGGGCGGATGTCCTGGTCTTCTGGGCCACGGACGCGATCTCGCGTTGCCCGCGCTACCTCTCCCGCTACGCCCTGGACCCGGTCGGGACCCAGGTGCCCGAGGGACGGGCCGGGCGCACCGTGGTGGCGGTGGACGTGGGCGACGCCCGGGGGCCGGCGGAGGCCGCCGCGCGCCTCGCCCTCGACCCGCAGGACGAGGTCCCGGCGCTCGCGGTCATGCGGGCCACGGTGCTCGGGCGGGAGCTGGACGATCTCGCGCCCCCGCTCCGGGCCGCCGCGGATCTCGCCCGCCGCATGACCCGGGCGCGCTACGCGGTGATCGTCCACGACGCCGAGGCGCCCGGCGGCGATCCCCAGCGGGCGGAGGGGCTCATCGGGCTGGCGCAGGCGCTGAACGGGCCCACCCGCGCGGCCCTGAGCAGTCTCCGGGCGGGGGGCAACCGCTCGGGCGCCGACGCCGCGCTCACCTGGCAGACCGGCTACCCGTTCGCGGTGGACCTGAGCGCCGGCTATCCCCGCTACCGCCCCGAGGAGCCGGCGTCGGTCGCGCTCGGCCAGGCGGCGGCCGTCCTGGTGGTGGGGTCGGCGGCCGGGGTGCCGGAGCGGGTGGCGCGGTCTCTCGCCGGGCGCCGGGTGGGCGTGGTGGGCCCCCGGGCGAGCGAGGCGCCGTTTCCGGCCGAGGTCGCGATCGATACGGGAGTCGCGGGGATCCACGATTCGGGGACGGGCTACCGCATGGACGACGTTCCGCTGCCGCTCGCAGCGGTCCTTCCGGGACCTCCGTCGCCGCTCCGGGTGCTCGAGGCGCTCGGGCGCGCCCTCGGGGAGGCGGGGCGGGCGGCGGCGCGCCGGCCGGAGGGGAGGCGCCGGTGAGCCCGCCCGAGCGGCTCCGGATCGCGGGCGGCGCGGTTCACGACCCGGCCAACGGGGTGGACGGGGAGGTGCGCGACGTCTGCATCGAGAACGGCCGGATCGTGGAGAGCCTCCCGCCGGACGCGCCCCGGCTCGACGCGCGCGGCATGATCGTGATGCCCGGCGGGGTGGACATCCACGCGCACTTCGCGAGCTCCGCCTGCAATCACGCCCGGCGGGTGCTGCCGGAGGAGCACGCGGCCGATCCGGTGCGGGCCCCGGCCCTCCTCGAGGGAGAGGGCCCGCCCCGCTCGGGAACCGGCGGCACCGTGCCGAGCACCTTCTCCACCGGCTACCGCTACGCCGGGCTGGGGTACACCACCGCGTTCGACGCGGCGGTCGCGCCGCTCATGGCCCGGCACAGCCACGCCGAGCTGGACGACACGCCCATCCTCGACGCCGGCTTCTTCGTGCTGATGGGGAACGACGAGTACCTGCTCCGGCTGATCGACGCGGGCGAGCGGGACCGGGCGCGGGACTACGCGGCCTGGCTGCTCGGCGCGACCGGCGGGTACGCGATCAAGATCGTGAACCCCGGCGGGATCGAGGCCTGGAAGGCGGGGCAGCGAAACCTGACCGAGCTGGATCAGCCGCTCGCGGGCCGCCGGGCCACGCCGCGGGCCATCCTCGAGACCCTGGCCGATGCGGCGAACGCGCTCCGGCTGCCCCACCCGGTGCACATCCACTGCAACAACCTGGGCCGGCCGGGGAACGCCGCGACCACGCTTGCGACCATGGACGCGCTCTCGGGCCGGCGGGCGCACTTCACCCACCTCCAGTTCCACGCCTACGGCGGGGAGGGCGGCAGGTGGGCGTCGGGTGCCGCCGCGGTGATCGAGCGGATCAACGCGCACCCGGAGTTCAGCGCGGACGTGGGGCAGGTCATGTTCGGGCCGGCCACGACGCTCACGGCCGACGGCCCGGTCGAGTACCTGCTCCAGGCGGCCAGCGGCCGCAAGTGGGTGAACATCGACGTCGAGCTCGAGACCGGCTGCGGGATCGTGCCGTTCAGCTACCGGGAGAAGATCGCGGTCTCGACGCTCCAGTGGGCGGTGGGGCTCGAGCTCTTCCTGCTCGCGAAGGATCCCTGGCGGGTGGTGCTCTCGACCGACCACCCGAACGGCGGCTCTTTCCTCTCCTATCCGGCGCTGATCCGGCTCCTGATGGACCGCTCGGCCCGGGACGAGGCGCTCAAGGCGGCCAACCCGAAGCTCCTGGCCGGGAGCGCCCTGGCCGACGGGCTCGCGCGCGAGTACACCCTGAACGAGGTGGCGATCGTGACCCGGGCGGGCCCGGCCCGGCTGCTCGGCCTCCGGCACAAGGGGCACCTCGGCCCCGGGGCCGACGCCGACGTCACGGTGTACGCGCGCGACCCGGACATCGCGAAGATGTTCGCGACCCCGCGGTACGTCATCAAGGCGGGCCGCCTGGTGGTGGAGGAGGGGCAGCTCCGGCGCGCGCCGCGCGGGAGCCGGCTGCACCTCAGGCCGGGCTACGACCCCGCGGTGCTCCGGGACCTGCGCCGGCACTTCGAGGCGTTCTCGACCGTCTCCTTCGACAACTACGCGGTGCGCGAGGTGCCGGGCCCGCCGCTGGAGATCACGGGGTGAAGATCCGGGGCGTCCTCATCGAGGACACCTTCGCCGAGGCGTTCACCATGCGCGCGGCGCGGGTGGTGATCACGGGAGCTACGCCCCACTGGGCCATGGCGGCGGCGCTCAAGCTCACGGGCTTCGCCACCTCCGTGATCGGGTGCAAGTGCGAGGCGGGGATCGAGCGCGAGCTGGGCTCGGGGGAGACGCCGGACGGGCGGCCGGGGGTGAGCGCCCTGTTCATGACGATGAGCAAGGACGAGCTGCCGAAGCGGCTGATCGAGCGGATCGGCCAGACCGTCCTCACCTGCCCCACCACCGCCTGCTTCGACGGCCTGCCCCAGGCCCCCGACCGGGTGGGGGTGGGCTCGGCGCTCCGGTTCTTCGGCGACGGCTTCCAGGCCAGCAAGGTCATCGCCGGAGAGCGGTTCTGGCGGATCCCGGTGATGGAGGGCGAGTTCCTGGTGCAGGAGAAGTTCGGGATGCTGAAGGCGGTGGGCGGGGGGAACTTCCTCATCCTCGGAGCGAGCGCCGAGGCCGCGCTGGCCGCGGCGGAGGCCGCGGTGGAGGCGATGGCGGGGCTGGAGGGGATCATCCTGCCGTTCCCGGGCGGCGTGGTGCGGAGCGGCAGCAAGGTGGGCTCGCGCCGGTCGAAGACCATGATCGCCTCGACCAACGACGCCTACTGCCCGACGCTCCGCGCGGTGACCCGCACCGCGCTGCCGGACGGGGTGAACTCGGTGCTCGAGATCGTGATCAACGGGCTCGATGCGGCGGCCGTCTCCCGCGCGATGCGGGCGGGGATCGCGGCCGCCTGCCGGGAGGGCGTGATCGCGATCAGCGCGGGCAACTACGGCGGGAAGCTCGGGCCCCACCACTTCCACCTGCGGCGGATCATGGCGGACCAGGCATGAGGGGGGAGATCGCGCTCACGCTGCGGGCCCCGCTCGACCGGCCGGTGGACGCGTCCGAGCTCGGGCTCACGCGGGCCGCCGAGCTCGGGGCCGGCGAGATCGCCCGGCGCACCGTGCGGGTCGCCGGGGCGGGCCCGGTGCCGCTGGGCGAGCTGTTCGAGGTCCGGGGCGGCGGGCCCGGGGCCGAGCGGGTGCGGTTCGCGGGCGATCTCGGGCAGGTGGAGGGGCTCGGCGCGGGCTGGGAGGCCGGGGAGCTCCTGATCGAGGGGGACGTGGGCCGGATGGTGGGTGCCCGGATGAAGGGCGGGCGGATCGAGGTGCGGGGCCGGGCCGGCTGGGGCGCCGGGCTCGACATGGCGGGCGGCGTCCTCGAGATCCGGGGCGACGCCGGCCCGCGGGCCGGGGGCGCGCCGCTCGGGGCGAAGCGCGGGATGAGCGGCGGCGAGATCCTGATCCGGGGGTCGGCCGGGCCCGAGGCGGGCGCCGCGATGCGCCGGGGTCTGGTCGTGGTCGCGGGCGACGCCGCCGAGGGCGCGGGCCGCGGCACCATCGCGGGGACCGTGGTCGTCTTCGGCGCGGTGGGACCCGCCCCGGGGCAGTGGTCGAAGCGGGGGACCATCGTCGCGCTCGGCCCGGTCGAGCCGGGGCCCACCTACCGGTACACCTGCACCTACCGGCCGGAGTATCTGGTCCTCCTGCTCAAGCACCTGGCTGAGCGCCGCGGCGTTCCCGCCGCCGCCCGCTACCTCTCGGGCAGCTACCGACGCTACAGCGGCGACCTGGCGGAGCTGGGCGCCGGGGAGATTCTCGCATGGACGCCGAGCTGACGCCCCCGAACCTGAACGCGCTGGCCGCGCAGATCGCGGACGAGCTGGCGGAGCGCGCGGCGGTCACCCGGGTGCGGGTGAGCACCCTCGGGTGCGGCGCGCGGGTGATCGACGCGGGAGTGGGGGCGGACGGCGGCTTCGGGGCGGGGCTCGCGCTCGCGAGCATCTGCATGGGCGGGCTCGGGCGGGTGAGCTACACCCCGGTCCAGATCGGGGCCGAGCCGTGGCCCGGGGTCACGGTCTGGACCGACCACCCCGCCGTCTCCTGCATGGCCTCCCAGTACGCCGGGTGGGCGATCTCGGTGGGCAAGTTCTTCGCCATGGGGTCCGGCCCGCTGCGGGCGCACGCGCGGGTCGAGAAGGAGCTGTTCGAGCGGCTGGGGTACGGCGAGCGGGCCGAGCGGGGCGTGCTGGTGCTGGAGGCGCGGGCGCTTCCCACCGACGAGGTCGCGGAGTGGGTGGCCCGGAAGGCGGGGCTCGCGCCGGGGCAGCTCACCTTCGTGGTCGCGCCCACCGCGAGCGTGGCGGGCGGGGTTCAGATCTCGGCTCGGATCCTGGAGACCGGGCTGCACAAGATGGACGCGCTGGGCTTCGACGTCCGCCGGGTGCTGAGCGGAATGGGAACGGCGCCGCTCGCGCCGGTGGCGAAGAACGACCTCCGGGCCATCGGCCGCACCAACGATTGCATCCTGTACGGGGGACAGGCGCGCTACACCATCCGCGCCGGCGACGACGAGCTGGCCGAGCTCGCCTCCCGGCTGCCGGCCTCCGCGTCGCGGGACTACGGGACGCCGTTCTACGACATCTTCCAGCGCTACGAGGGCGACTTCTACAAGATCGACCCGCTGCTGTTCAGCCCGGCCGAGGTGTGGCTCACCAGCGCGAGCACCGGCCGCACCTTTCACGGGGGCGGGCTCAACCCGGAGGTGCTGCGTGCCTCCTGCTACCAGTAGCCGTGGCTCGCGCCCCCGGTAGCCGGGGCCGGCCGGGTTCCCGGGCGCCGGTGGCGCTGCTCGCGGCCTGCGCGGCGCTGGTGGCGTGCTCGCGACCGGCCCGCGAGGCGGCGCCCCGCTCCGGGGACGGGCGGCCCCCGCCGGGGGCCGCCCGTCCCCAGGCGATCGTCTCCGTGCTCTACCGGCCGCCGGCCGACACCGCGGTCTTCGAGCGGTACTACCGGGAGAAGCACCTGCCGCTCCTGAGCGCCGGCCAGGCCGAGATGGGGTTCACCCGGGTGGAGCTCACCCGGTTCGTCTCCACCCTGGGGGGCGGGCGGCCGCCGTTCTACCGGCAGGCGGAGCTCTACTTCACCTCGCTGGAGGACGCCCGGAAGGGACTGGCGACGGCGGCGTTCAAGAAGGTCGCGGCCGACCTGGACAACTTCGACACCCGCGGCCGGCTCGCGATGCTCGCGGTGGAGACCGACCGGCCGGCCGGGGCCGCCTGCCCCGCCCTGGTGGCCGTCCTCTACGGTGCCCCCAAGGACACGGCGGCCTTCGAGGCCCACTACGCGAAGGCTCACCTTCCGCTGGTGAGCGCGGGCCGGCGGGAGATCGGGTTCGTGCGGCTGGATCTCACCCGGTTTCTGTCCAACCTCGACGGCTCGGCCCCGGCCATGTACCGGCAGGCGGAGCTCTGCTTCCGGTCCATGGCGGCGCTGAAGCAGGGGGTCGCCACCGGGGCGTTCAAGCGGGTGACGGACGACGTGGCCGGCTTCGCGACCGGCGGGTCGGTCGGGTTGATCGGGGTGCAGCAGTGAGGAGCCGTCAGCCATCAGCCGTCAGCCGTCGGCCGTCAGCCGTCAGCTTGTTCCGTGGTCCGGTGCGTCGTCGAGATCCAGAGGGGCCGGAGGCCCGCCGCTCACGGAGCACGCTGATGGCTGACGGCTGACGGCCGACGGCTGGCTCCCCCCATGGCCGCCATTTCCATTCTCGCCGCCCGCCCCGGCTGGCACACCGAGCAACTACTCCGGGCGGCGGCCGAGCGGGGACACACGGCGGGCCTCGCGCGCTACGAGGACCTGGTGGCGACCGTGCGCGGCCGCACCGCGCTCGCGAGCGGGGTGGAGGCGCTCGACCGCGCCGACCTGGTGCTCGCGCGGATCATCCCGAGCGGCTCGCTGGAGCAGATCATCTTCCGGGTGGACGCGCTCCACGCGCTGGAGGAGCAGGGCCGCCGGGTGGTGAACACCGCTCGGGTGATCGAGCGCACGGTGGACAAGTTCTGGACCTCGACCATCCTGGCCGGGGCCGGGCTCCCGACCCCGGAGACCGTGGTGTGCGAGTCCGCCGAGGCCGCCCACGAGGGCTGGCGGCGGCTGGGCTCGGACGTGATCGTCAAGCCGCTGTTCGGCTCGATGGGGCTCGGCATGGTCCGGGTGAGCGACGAGGAGATGGCCTACCGGGTCTTTCGCACCATCGAGACCATCCGGGGCGTGTTCTACCTCCAGCGGGCGGTGGAGCACGACGGCTGCGACGTGCGCGCGTTCGTGCTGGGCGACCGGGTGCTCGGCGCGATCGAGCGGCGGGCCAACGGCTGGCGCACCAACCTGGCGCGCGGCGGCACCGCCCGGGCGCTCGCGCTCCCCGACGCGTGGGCCGATCTCGCGGTCCGCGCCGCCCGGGCGCTCGACGCCGCCTACGCGGGGGTCGACCTGCTGCCGGGCCGCGACGGGCGGGTGTACGTGCTGGAGGTGAACGGGATCCCCGGCTGGCGGGGTCTCCAGGAGGCCACCGGGATCGACGTGGCCGGGGCGCTGCTCGACCACCTGCTCGCGCCGGCCGCCCGATGACCGGCGAGGAGATCGCCGCGGCGGCGCAGCTTGCGTGCCTCCTCGAGGTGAGCGCGCCCAAGCCGGGCAACGTGGCGCCCGGGCTCCACTTTCACGACACCCGATACGAGGACTTTCTGGCCAGCGCGGTCGCGATCGGCCCGCCGCTGGCCCGGGCCGGGGAGCGCCCGCTGGGAGCGACCATCCGGGCCGCGGTCGAGGCGACCCGCCGGCTCACCGGGCGGAACACCAACCTCGGGATGGTGCTCCTCCTGGCGCCGCTCTGCCGCGCGGCCGCCAGGGCGTTGGGGGGGCCGGGGGCCTCGCTTGGGGAAAAGGGCGGGCTCCGGGGCGCGGTGGAGCGGGTGCTGGAGGAGACCACGGTGGCCGACGCGGAGGAGGTCTACGCGGCGATCCGGCTCGCCGCGCCGGGGGGGCTCGGCACCGCGCCCTCGCAGGACGTGGCCGGCCGGCCGACCGTCCCGCTGCGCGAGGCGATGGCCCTCGCGAGGGAGCGCGACGCGGTGGCGGGGGAGTACGCCACCGGCTTCGCCCTCACCTTCGACCTCGGCGCGCCGGCGCTCCGCCGCGCCCGGGCCGACCGCCTCGACTGGACGGACGCGACGGTCGAGACCTACCTTAGGATCCTCGCGACCGTGCCCGACAGTCACATCGCGCGCAAGCTGGGGAGGGCCGCCGCGGAGCGGGTGACCGGGAAGGCCCGCGAGATCGAGGGGCTCGGCGGGGTCCGGAGCACGGCCGGGCGGGCGGCGCTCCGGGCGCTCGACGCCGAGCTCCGCGACGAGCGGAACGCCTGGAACCCGGGCACCACCGCCGATCTCACCGGGGCCGCGCTCTGCGTCGTTATCTTGGAGGACGGTTGGCGCTCAGCCGGAGACGGATTGCGTGCAGGGTAAGTTCCGGGTGCAGGTGAGCAAGGACTACCTCGTCTTCGCCTCCGCCCACTTCATCACCTTCCGCGGCCACCAGTGCGAGTCGCTCCACGGCCACAACTACCGGGTGGGCGTGGCGGTGGAGGGCACGGTCGACCCCGAGTGCCTGTTCGTGCTGGACTTCACCGTGCTGAAGAAGCTGGTGCGGCGGCTGGTGGACGAGATCGATCACAAGGTGCTGCTCCCCAGCGAGAACCCCAAGCTCCGCTTCCGGGAGGAGGGCAACCGGCTGGCGGTGGACTACTTCGGGGAGCCGACCTACGTCTTCCCGCGGAGCGACTGCGCCCTGCTGCCGATCCCGAACACCACGGCGGAGATGCTGGCCCGCTATCTGGCCGGCGCGGTGCGGGAGCAGCTCGCCCGGGACGGGTACACCCACCTCACCCTCCTCGAGCTCGAGGTCGAGGAGAACTTCGGCCAGTCGGCCACCTACCGCGAGGTGCTCGCGTCCGACTGATCCGGCGCGGGCCTCTGGCGGACGGCGGCGACGTCCTCCGCCGTGATCCGCCCAGCATGAATCGCACTCGCCACCAGCGCGCCGTCGCAGCCCGCGTCCGCCATCCGCTCCAGGTCCTTCCGGGTGAGCACCCCGCCGCCGGCGAGCAGGCGGACCCCCGGATGGCGGCGCCGGAGCGCGGCCAGCAGGCCGAGGTCCACGCCCACCCCGGTGCCGATCCGGGCGAGGTCCAGGACCAGGACGCTGCGCACGCCCGCGTCGACCGCCTGCCCGGCCAGCGAGAGCGGGTCCGGGTTGGGGCCGCGGGCGTCCTCGAGCGCGGGGTGCAGCACCGGGGCGCCCAGCCGGAGGTCGAGGCTGAAGGTGACGCGGGCCGGTCCGGCCGCCCGCACGATCGCGGCGAGGTCGGCGAACGCGCGCAGGGTCTCCAGCCCGACCACCACGTCCGAGGCGCCGCGGGCGAGAACCTCGAGCGCGCCGTCGGGCGAGCGCACGCCGGCGTCCACCAGGAGCGCCCCGGCGAAGCCGCTCCAGAACTCCGCGAGCTCCCGGATCAGGGCCCCCTGCACCGGCCCGCCCTGGATCGCGTCGAGGTCCGCGAGGTAGCACGCCTCGATCCCCAGGTGCTCGTGGTAGGCGCGAACCAGCGCCAGCGGATCGCCCGGGCGGTCCGGCGCGAGGCGGGACTCCACCGGGCGGTAGGCGGCGCGGTCGCCGGCCCGGGCGTGGACCGCCACGCCGCGAGAGACGTCCAGCACCGGGATCACGTCCATGCGTCGCACCTCGTCGCGCGGATGTCACGCCGCCTCGGGTAAATGATGTCGCCGATCCTGGGCTGGGACGTGGGCGGCGTCAACCTGAAGGGTACCCGGGTCGAGCGGGGCGCGGTGCGCGCGGTCGTGCTCGAGCCGTTCGAGCTCCAGCACCACCCCGCCCGGCTCGCGCCCCTCCTGGCGGAGCTGGCCGGGCGGCTCCACGGCGGCCCCGCCGGCGCCCACGCCATCACCATGACGGCGGAGCTCTCCCAGCTCTTTCGCACCAAGCGGGAGGGCGTGCGCTTCGTGCTCGACGCGCTGGAGGCCGCCTTTCCCGGCCGGCCGATCCACGTGTACGGCACCGACGGCCGATTCCGCTCTCCGGCGGACGCGCGGCGGGATCCGCTCCCGGCCGCGGCGTCCAACTGGATGGCGACCGCCGCCCTGGTGGCGCGCGAGGTGCCCGACTGCCTCCTGGTGGACACTGGCACCACCACCACCGACGTGATCCCGATCGTGCGCGGCGTGGTCGCCGCGGTGGGCCGCACCGACCCGGAGCGGCTGGCGAGCGGCGAGCTGGTGTACACCGGCGCGCTCCGGACCCCCACCGAGGCGGTGGCGCGCGAGGTCCCCTTCCGCGGCGGCACCGCCCGGGTCTCGGCCGAGGGGTTCGCGCTCATGGGGGACGTCCACCTCTGGCTCGGCGCGCTCGACCCCCGGGACTACACCGTCCGGGCGCCCGACGGGCGGCCCGCGACCCGCGAGTTCGCGCGGGAGCGGTTGGCCCGCGTCGTCTGCGCCGACCGCGAGTCGCTGGACGACGGCGAGATCGACGCGATCGCGCGCGCCCTGGCGGACGCCCAGGTGGAGAGCGTGGCGGAGGCCATCCGCCAGGTGTGCGCCCGCGCGCCGGGACTCGCGACCGCGGTGGTGACCGGGCTGGGCGACTTCCTCGCCGCCCGGGCGGCGCGACGGGCCGGGCTCGAGGTGGCGCCGCTCGCCGCGCGGCTCGGGCCGGCGGCCGCCCGGGTCGCGCCGGCGGCCGCCGTGGCCCTCCTCCTCGAGGAGACGCTGGACGGGAGGTCCCGCTGAGCGCGGAGCCCGATCTGGTGCTGGTGAAGGTCGGGGGCTCGCTCGCCCGCGCGCCCGGCGCCCTCGCCCGAGCCGCGACCGCGGTGGCCGCCGCCGCGCGGCGGCGGCCGATCGTCGTGGTCCCGGGAGGCGGCCCCTTCGCCGACCGGGTGCGGGCGTTCGACCGGGAGGCGCGGCCGTCGGCCTCCGCGGCGCACTGGATGGCGACGCTCGCCATGGACCAGTACGCCTACGCGCTCGCCGACGCGATCCCGGACGCCCTGGTGGTGCACGACGCGGCCGGGGTCCGGGCCGCCCTGGCGGCGCGGCGGATCCCCGTTCTCGCGCCGGCCCGCTGGCTGCTCGCCGCCGACCCGCTCCCGCACGGGTGGGACGTCACGAGCGACAGCATCGCCGCCTTTCTCGCCGGCGCGCTCGACGCGTCGCTCCTGGTGCTGCTCAAGCCCGCCTCGGGGCCGGTCGAGGCGCTCACCGATCCCCGGTTCCGGGAGACCCTGCCGGCGGGGCTTCCGGTCGAGGTCCTGGGCCCCGACGAGGTGGACCGGTTGGAGGGTCTGGTCGCGGGGCGGCCGTGGGTCAGCTCGCGAGCGGGTCGGCCCGGCGGGCGCGGCGGCTGAAGCGGATGGCGGCCCGCCCGCGCGCCAGCCATTCGGCGAAGCGCTCGGCGGGCACCGGCCGGCCCACCAGATGGCCCTGCACCTCGTCGCAGCCCTGGCGCCGCAGGAACCCGAGGTGCTCCTCCGTCTCCACCCCCTCGGCCACCACCTTGAGCTCCAGCGCGTGCGCCATCGCGATGATGGCGGTCGTGATCGCCGCGTCGTCCGGCACCGCGGTGAGATCGCGCACGAAGCTCCGGTCGATCTTGATGGTGTCCACCGGGAAGTGCTTCAGGTAGGCCAGCGAGGAGTAGCCGGTCCCGAAGTCGTCGATGGAGAGCTGGAGCCCCATCGAGCGCAGGGCGTTGAGGGCCGCCATCCCGTCGTGCCGCCGGTCCATCAGCATGCTCTCGGTGAGCTCGAGGCCCAGATACCCCGGATCGAGCCGGCTGGCCTCGAGCACCTCGCGCACCGTGCGGACCAGCGTGCTCTGGCGGAGCTGGCGGCCGGAGAGGTTCACCACCATCCGCACCGGCGGGAGCCCAGCATCCTGCCAGGCGCGGTTCTGGCCGCACGCGGTCCGGAGCACCCACTCGCCCACCGGGATGATGAGCCCGTTCTCCTCGGCGATGGGGACGAACTCCGACGGCAGGAGGAGGCCCAGCGCCGGGTGGCGCCAGCGGATCAGGGCCTCGGCCCCGACGATCTGCCCGCTCGCGGCCTGCACGATGGGCTGGTAGTGGAGGACGAACTCGTCGCGCTCGAGGGCCCGGCGCAGGTCGTTCTCCAGGGTGAGCCGGTGGAGCGCGGTCGCGTTCATCGCGCGGGAGAAGAGCTGGTAGCCGTTCCCGCCCTGGTTCTTGGCCTCGTACATCGCGGTGTCGGCGTGGGTGAGCAGGGTCTCCACGTCCTCCCCGTCGCCCGGGTGGAAGGCGATCCCGATGCTCGCGGTGATGAACACCTCGTGGGTCCCGAGCTGGAACGGGGGCGCGAAGACCGAGAGGATGCGGCGGGCCAGCGAGACCGCGTCGTCGGGGCCCTCGATGTCGGTGAGCAGGATGGTGAACTCGTCCCCTCCCAGCCGCGCCACCTCGGGCACCGCGGAGCGGAGCGGCCGCCCGGCCTCGCCGTCGTGGTCGGCGCAACAGGCGCGGAGCCGGCTCGCCACCAGCCGGAGCAATTGGTCCCCCAGGTCGTGCCCCAGCGTGTCGTTGATCCGGCCGAAGTTGTCGAGGTCGATGAAGAACGCGGCCAGCCGCTTCTCGTCGCGCTTGGCGTTGGCCAGCGCGTGGGCCAGCCGCTCCTTGTACGACGGGCGGTTCAGCAGGCCGGTGAGACTGTCGTAGTAGGCCAGGAGCCGCACCTGCTCGATCATGCGCGCGTTGGAGAGCGCCACCGCGACCTGATCGGCCAGGCGCCGCGCCTGCAGCAGGTCCTCCGCGGCGTGGGAGCCGTCCCCCAGGGCGAGCACCCCGGCGAGCTGCTGGTGCGAGGAGAGCGGGAGCACCACGAACGAGCGGACCCCGAGCTCCGCCATCGGCCGGAGATACCCGGGCACGGGCTGCTCCGGCGGGATCACCACCACCTCGGGGGCCGCGAGGAGGCGGCGCACGTCGCCCGCGCCGAACTCCACCCGGACCGCGTCGCGCCGGCCGCCGGGGCGGTAGTCCTGCACCCAGGTCACCAGGCCGGCCGACCGGTCCTGCGGCACCAGGGTCACGGCCGCCGCGGCGCAGGGATACACGTCGCAGATCCGCGCCAGCACGGCGTCCATGATCGTGGTGGGCTCGGTCGCGCTCAGCACCGCCCGGTCGATGTCGGCCGCGGTGGCGAGCGCCTTGAACTGCTTCCCCAGCTGGGTCGCCATCGCGTTGAACGCCTCGGCCAGGTCGGCGAACTCGTCCCGGCTCCGCACCGTGACCCGGCTGCCGAAGTCGCGCAGGGCGATCCGGCGGGCCCCCTCCCGCAGGTGCACCAGCGGGTGCACGCTCCGGCGGATCTGGCTCACGCTCAGCAAGAGCACCGCCGCGGTGCATCCCAGCACGATGAGGAGGAACGTGTTGCGGAAGTCGGTCATGGGCTCGAGCACCGCCTCGCGGGGCTCGCTCATGACCAGGGTCCAGTTGGACGCGGCGAAGGCGTCGCGGAGCAGGATGGGGAGCGAGGCGGAGAGGAACCGGCCGGCGGCCGGATCGGGCTTGGCGCCGAGCAGCGCGCGGCCCGAGTCGTCCAGCACCGCGAGCCGGGCCGTGGCCGACGGCATGCTCTGGTCCCGCGCGCCCCAGAGGTAGTCCGGGCTGATCTCGCCCACCAGCACGCCGGTCGGGCCGCCCCGCCCCCGCAGCCGGTGCAGCATGAGGATCCGCACGGGCTGCCCCGGCGCGTGGCGAGCGAGGACGACGGAGCGCCCGAGCTCGAGCCAGGCCATGTCGGCCGGGCCGACCCGCGGCAGGTCGGCGAGCCGCCCGAACACCGGCACCCGGACCCCGTTGTCGCCCACGAACTCGAGCGCGGTGAAGCGGCTCCGGGCCAGGAGGTCCAGCCCGGCGACGAGGATCCGGGCGGCCTCGGGATCCGCGGGCGGCGGGCTCGGCGGCGGCGGGGGCGGCTTGGGCGCGGCCCGCTCCACGATGATGCCGCCCAGGGCGATGCGGCCGTCGGTCCGGGTCCCCTGGGTCTGGTTGCCCGACCCGGGCGGCCTCCGGGGCACCCGCCGGGCGGCCGGCGCGCGTGGCTTCTGCTTGGCCCGGGCGAGATCCGCCACCGCGCGGGGCGTGATGCTCTTGAGCGTGGCCTCGAGGAGCAGGAGGCGCTCGAACACCGCGCGGCCGAGCGCCCGGTTGGCCCGCTCCAGCCGGTGCTGGGCCTGCTGCTCGAGCTGCCGGGTCATGTGCCGGAAGGAGAGGGCGGCCAGGACCGCGATCGGCACGAGCGCGCACCCCACGAACAGCACCAGGAGGCGCCGACCGAACTTGCTCCGGAGTGGGGTCGCTCGGAGGACCATGCCGTTGCCCGCTCGCGTTGGACGGCCGCGCGGGAGAGCCCTCGATGGGCAACGGCGCGGCGACAGGCCCCCGGGGGGCAAATGACATGCCCCCCGGGGATAGCGTACTATCCTACGGCCCTACCCGTACTTACAGGGTTTGCGCCGATCCAAAACGCCCAAGTCCGTTCTGGACCTTTGCGGCGCGCTCGTGCGGCTTGATCCGAGTTGAGCGGGGGACCCCCGCCCGGGCCAATCTAACCCGAATCCGGAGGACCGTTAGCCCCGGGGCCCGAACCGGGCGGGCGCGTTGACGCCGGGGCCCGGCCGGCCTAGCATGCCGAGGATCTCCGGGTGATGGGGCTCACCCCGAACCGCCGGCTCGGCTGATGGCTCCTGAGCAGCATCGCCTCGACGCGTGGGAGCCCGCATCCGTGTCGCCCGCCGACCCCCTGCCCAGCACCGACGTGACCCTGACGGAATCGCAGCGCCGGCATCTCGCCGTCTTTCTCGAGCTGCTCGAGGAAGCGCTGCTCGACATCGAGCGGGCGGCGGAGGGCGGCCCGGGGCCGCCCCGGCTCTTGCTCGAGGAGGTGGACGACCTGCCGCCCGGCTTCGCGGCGAGCATCGCCCCCGACCTCGGCGAGCTCCGGGACCAGCTCCGGGCGGTGGTCGTGCGGCTCGGGCTCGGGCCCCGGACCCGGTCCCGGGCCGGGTGGATCCGGGCGGTCGCGGGCAAGTGTCTGGTGGATCTGGCCGACGCCGGATCCCGCGGGCTCCGCGGCTACGGCCCGCTCGACCCGGGGGTGGTTCGCGAGATCGACCCGATGCTCGAGGCGATGCAGCACCCCCTGGTGCGGATCGTCGCGCGCCTCTCGGCCCCGGATCTCTAACCGGCCGGGGCTGCCGCCCGCGGATTCCGGTCGCGGTCGGCCCCTCGCGGCCGCGGATCTCCGGTGGGCCGGGCTGTACATTTCGCGGGTGGGTTCCGCTTCGGAGGACGGATGCACGGGTTCAAGGGCGAGCGCACGCTGATGCGCATCCACATCGGGGAGCGGGACAAGTATCGCGGCCGCCCGCTGTATCAGGCCATCGTGGAGCTGCTGCGCTCCCGGCACTACGCCGGCGCGACCGTCTTCCGGGCCATCATGGGGTTCGGCGCGAGCTCCAAGCTGCACACTGACCGTATCGAGGTGCTCTCGCTGGACCTGCCGGTGGTGATCGAGTGCGTGGACACCGAGGAGCGGATCGAGGCGATCCTGCCCGAGCTGGACGAGATGATCGGGGGCGGATTGATCACGCTGGAGCGGGCCCGGGTGATCATGTATCGGCCCGATCTGCCGCAGGAAGACCGGAGCGACTCGCCGGCCCACTGGAAGACCGACGTGACGGGCCGGTGGCAGGCGGAGTAGGGCCCCTCGACCGCGGTCAGGCGCCCACGGCCGAGGGCTGGCCCGGGGCCGCGAGCTCCCGCACCGCCTCCAGCCGTCGATCGAGCGACTCAATCTCTGCCGCGACCGAGCGCTGCCCCGCCGCCTGGGCGGCCCGGGCCCGGTCCAGCGCCCGGGTCGCGGTCCGGTGCACCGCGCTGAGCGCGGAGCGGATCTCGGCCTCGAGCCGGCGGCGGCTCTCCCACAACCGCTCGTCCAGGTCGCCCTGGACCCGCGCCGCGTTGACCAGGAGCAGATCCGCGAGGTAGCGCTCCGCGGCCGCGGCCGCGCGCCGCCGCCCCCAGCGGCCGCGGATCAGGGCGTCAGCGATCCACACCCAGGGCGAGGCGGGGTCGTGGCGGTAAAGCAGGTCGGTGAAGTAGAACCGCCGCGTCCCCTCGAACTCCTCCGAGCCGCCCACCAGGAGGTCGGCCGACTGGACCCCGGCCGACTCCGCGAGCGGGCCCAGGAAGCCGCGGGCCAGGTCGAGGAAACGGGCGGTCGCCGCCCGGTAGGCTTCCGCCGCGGCGCGCTCCGCTTCCGCCAGCCAGGGCTCGAGCCGGGCCCGGGCCACCTCGTTCGCGACCTCGAGCGCCTGGGCGCGGGTGCGGGCCCGGGCGGCGTCCGGGCCGGCGCGCAGGCGGGCGCGGAGCTCCTCCCGGGCGGCCGGGGCCGTCTCCGCGAGGAACCGCTCGCGCTCGACCTCGAAGCCTGAGCTCAGGCGCTGCTGCTCGACCGAGAGCAGCGGGGCCAGCTCGACCAGCGACCGCTCCACCCGGCCGGCCAGCTCGCCCAGCTCGCGGGCGCGGCGCTCCGACTCCTCGATCGGGCGGAGCAGGGCGGCCCGGTGCTCCAGGAGCACGTGCTCCAGCCGGCACCCCAGGCGGCGCACTCCGCGGGCGAGGGCGCCGGCCACCAGCGCCTGGCCCGATTCGGCGGTCATCCGCCCGAGCCGCGCTACCAGCTCGTCCCACGCCCCCGCCCGCGCATCGCCCCGGGCCGCGGCCAGCGCGCTCACCGGATACATCCGCCCCACCGGCCGCCCGAGCCGCCCGGCCACCACCCGCTCGGTGAAGCCCGCGGCCTCCCGGAGGTCGTCCGGCGGGAGCCGATCGATCTTGTTGAGCACGAAGACCAGCTCGTCCACCTGGCGGGCCACCTCCTCGAGCAGGGCGAGCTCGTCGCCGGAGATCGGGGGGTCCGCGCCCAGCACCACGACGGCGGCGTCGATGTGCGGCACGAACTCGCGGGTGGCCCGCGCGTTGGCCTCGAACACCGAGCCGAGCCCGGGCGTGTCCACCAGACACATCCCCTGGGCGAGGAGCGGGCTCGGCACCGAGACCTCCACCGCGGCGGCGCCGCGCCGGTTGCCCGGGTTCTCCTCCTCGGTGACCCAGGCCCGAAGCTGGTCCGGCTCGATCGGGATCCACTCGCCGTCCGCCCGCCGGATCCTGGCGGCGAGGGGGCCGTGGCGCACCACGGTGGGGAGGGCGGTGACCGGCGCCACCCCGGACGGAAGCACGGGCATCCCGATCAGCGCGTTGATGAGGGTGGACTTGCCCCGCTTGAACTGGCCGACGCACGCGACGTAGAACCGCCCCTCCCGGCCCCGCTCCGCGAGCGCGCGGCACTCGGCCGCGAGCTCGGCGGCGCCGAGCTCGTCGGCCAGGGCGGCCAGGCGGTCGAGCGCGTCGGTCTCGGTCACCGGACCACCAGCACCGGACAGGGGGCCCGCTCCACCACCCGGTCGGCGGTGGAGCCGATGAAGAGATTGTGCAGCCGGGAGTGGCCGGTGTGGCCGAGGACCACGAGGTCGAAGTCGTCCTCGGCCGCGCGGCGGGCCAGGACCTGCGCCGCGTGACCGGGCAGGATCTCGGCGGTCACCCGGATGCCCCGCTCGGCGCCGCGCTGCCGGGCCTCGTGCTGGATGCGCCGGAAGTAGTTGTGCTCGAACCGCTCCTCTTCCATCGCCTCGCCGACGGTGGCCGCGTAGGCCGGGAGGTGCTCCTCGACCGACAGCAGGTGCACCTCCGCCTGGCAGAGGGCCGCGAGGTCGAGCGCGCGCTCGAGCGCGTGCCGCGCCGCCTCCGAGCCGTCGAGGCCGACCAGGATCTTCCGAAACATGCTTCGCTCCTTCAGCGCCGGAGGCCGGGGTCGACCGGCTTGAGGCCGCGCTGCCGCGAGGGGAGGGCTCCGCCTACTGCGCCTCCCACACCGGCGCGCCGCGAGCCGGAGCCGGCGGCGGCTCCGCGGCCCGGCGCGGCGCCGGCCGGGGCTCGAAGAACCGCTGCGCGATCAGCGTGGGCACCACCGCGCTCGCGATCACCGTGGTCACCAGAATGGTGTACTGGGTCCGGTCGATGATGTGGTTCGACAGCCCGAACAGCGCCGAGATGGTCCCGAAGGTGAGCCCGGTGGACATCAGCATGGTGGTGTACGCCCCCTCCCGCCGCTCGAAGGCAAAGACCCGGGTGAGCGGCCAGATGCCGACCACCTTGGATCCCATCTTGGCCCCGAGGAAGGCGGCGATCAGCCCCGCCCCCGTCACCACCGCGGGGAGCGACACGTAGAGCCCCGCCTTCAGGAAGTAGAACGGCGTGAGCATGGTGAACGCGATGGTCCGCATCCGGTCCATCAGCACCCGGTCCCGCACGAACACGCCGGCGATCACCAGCCCGACCAGGTAGGCCGGGAGCACCGCTTCGCTCTGCGCCACCGTGGCCAGCCCGCCCAGGAGGAAGAGCACGAGGAAGATGAACTTCACCTCGGGCTCGCTCACCCGGTGCCCCACCCGGCGGATCACCAGGCGGGTGAGCCGCGGCAGGTACCAGAGCACCACCGCGGTCACCCCCACGAAGAGCGCGAGCCAGCCGTTCCAGTTGGCGAAGATGACGCCCAGCGCGAGGACGGTCCCGAAATCGTTGACGAAGCAGGCCGCCAGGATGAGCTTGCCGATCTCGGTCCGGTTGAGGCCGGTCTCCACCATCACCGCGTACACCACCGCCACCGACGTGGTGGACAGCGCGATGCCGGCGATGTAGGCCGCGTGGCGCTCCCAGTGGGCCACCCAGTAGGCGAACGCGCCCGCCGCGAGGAACGGGGCGAGGAAGCCCACGGTCCCGATCACGAGCGCCGGCCGGAGATGGCGGCGGAGCGAGTCGGGATCGATCTCCGCCCCGGCCAGAAAGGTCAGCAGGCCCGAGCCGAAGGTCGCCAGGAAGTCGATCCACGGGGTGGGATGCACCCCGAGGAAGTTCCCGGCGACCACGCCGACCACGATCTCGATCAGCGCCACCGAGATGCCGACGCGGATCGAGATCAGGCTCGCGACCAGCGCCAGCGCCATCCAGGCGCTCGCGATCAGCCACACGTTCGATTCCATGGCCACCCTCCGATGGCCCCGACCGCTCCGGTCGGAGCGCGATCAGGATCCCGGCCATGAATCGACCACGGGCACGAAAAACTCCTGCCGGGCCGACTCGGGCCGAGCAGGAGTCATCAGCCGCCTCATGGGGCGCGGCGGTTCCGGCGAACTCCATCGCCGACGTTTACCGGAGAACGCTAACTGCACGATCCGGGCCGGGTCAAGCCGGCGGCGCGCCCGCCCGGCCGACCCTCGGCGCGGGCGCCCGCCCGGTCCGGAGCAGGGCGGTCAGGTCCGCCACGGCATCCGGATCCGCGCCCGAGGCGGCGAGGGCCGCCGCCGTGCGCTCCACGTCGTAGGGGACCCGCAGGAGCCGCACCGCCCCGCCCTCGAGCACCGCGCAGGCCGCGCGGGGGTCGCCGTCCTTCGGCTGGCCCACGCTCCCGGGGTTCACCACCCGTTTGCCGCCGACCGCGAGCTCGAACTGCAGATGGGTGTGACCCGCCACCACGACGTCCACGTCGAGATCCCGCACCTCCGGCTCCCACGCCGCCGGGTCGGGGCCGAGGTAGCGGTACAGCGGGTCGCGCGGCGTGGCGTGGACGAAGAGGTAGCGGCAGCCGTCGAACTCGCGAATCGCCGACCGCGGGAGGCGCGCGAGGTCCGCGCGCTCCTCCGGGGTGAGCTGCGCGCGACCGAGCGGCGCCAGCGCGTCGGCCAGCCACGCGAACTCGGGCCGGCAGCGGGGCGGGACCCCTTCGGCCAGCGCGCGGTCGTGGTTCCCCTGGACCACGAGGGCGGCGTGCGCCCGCACCCAGCGGACGCAGGCCCCGGGCTCGGGGCCGTACCCCACGAGATCGCCGAGGCACACCGCGAGGTCGTGCGGCTCGGCCCGCACCGCCTCGAGGGCGGCCGCGTTGCCGTGCAGATCGGAGACGACCAGGACCTTCACCGGGCGGCGTACAGGTCGGCCCGGGTGAGCGGGAGCGCGACCCGGCCGGCGGCGTCCGGCTTGGCGAAGACCACCTGGGCCAGGCCCAGCCGGCCCGAGGCGAACGCCTGCGCGGAGCCGGCGAGGAAGAGCCGCCACACCCGATGGGTCTCGTCGCCCACCAGCCGGACGCTCTCGGCCTCGCGCGCCTCCAGCCGGCGGCGCCAGTGCCGCAGGGTGAGCGCGTAGTGCTCCCGCAGCGATTCCACGTCCCGGGTCTCGAATCCCGCCGCCTCCGCGGCCGCGACGGCGGTGGCCACCGGGACCAGCTCGCCGTCCGGGAACACGTACCGGTCGATGAACCGCCCCTTGCGCCAGAGGAGCCGCCGGAAGGCGGGGCCGAGCCCGCGCGGCTCCGGCGCCGCCACGATGCCGTGGTTGACGAAGATCCCGCCGGGCCGGAGCAGCCGGTACACCTTGGCGAAGTACCGGGGCAGCTCGCGGCGGCCCACGTGCTCGTACATCCCCACGCTCACGATCTTGTCGAACGGCCGGTCGTCGGGGAGCTCGCGGTAGTCGCGCACCTCGACCGTGCAGCGGTCCGCGAGCCCGGCGGCCGCGATGCGCCGCTCGGCGAGCTGGGCCTGGGCCGCGCTCAGCGTGACGCCCACGGCCCGGGCGCCGTAGCGCGCCGCCGCGTGCATCACCAGGCCGCCCCAGCCGCAGCCGATGTCGAGCAGGCGCTCCCCGGGCGCGAGGCGGAGCTTGCGACAGAGGTGGTCGAGCTTGGCCTCCTGTGCCGCGTCGAGGTCGGTGTCCTCGGTGGGGAAGTATGCGCAGGAGTACACCATGCGGCGGTCCAGCCAGAGGGCGTAGAAGTCGTTCCCCACGTCGTAGTGCGACCGCACCGCCGCGCGATCCCGGCGGCGCGAGTGGCGGGGCGCGAACCGGCTCGCCCCGAGGCGCCGCCGCGCCGGCGCCCGCGCGCGGGGGCCGGCCGGAAGCCCGAGCAGCCGCGGGACGAGACGCGCGATCGCCCCCGGCCGCCCCAGGCGCTCCCGGAGCCCCTGCGCCGCGCCCGCGGCCGCCTCGAGGTCGCCCTCGATCTCGAAGTCGCCCCGGGCGAACGCCTCGGCCAGGCGGAGCTCCGAGGGCGGGAGCAGCATCCGGCGGAGCGCCCACGGCGTGGGGAGCACCAGCGTGAACGCCGGACCGGAGCCGGAAGGAAAGTCCACCGTGCCGTCCCAGAACCGCACCGCGAAGTCGCGCCGTTCCGCCGGGCCGAACAGCTCGGCCAGCACCCGGCGCGCCCGGTCGAGCGCGCCGGCCCGCCCCTCGGACGGTTTCGCGCGCGCCGCGTCCCGATCGACATCGGACCGGCGCCGCGCGCCGCCGCCCGGCAGTCGCCGATCGGGATCCTGGATGATCGTGCTCATACGCTCCTCGCCGGGGCGGCGCGACCCGCCACCCGCGGTCCCCGCCGCCGCACTAGCCGCCACAGTACACGATGCACCCGGCGGGGCAAGGTGCGAGGGCCGGGCTCACGACCCTCACCCCGACCACGGGCCGGGGTTGCCACCGGCCGGGCGCGGGCCTAATCATGCAGGGCGGCCCGGGCCGCGGGCGATGGGGCTCGCCCGACAACCGTCGGCGCCGTCCGACTGATAGCTCCTGCGCGACTTGCGGCGTAGGAGCCTTTTGCGTGGCGCCCCGCGTCCTCGGCCGACTGATAGCCCGCTGGTCCAGCCGCCGTCCCGCCCCCGACGCAGCCTCGCCCTGGCGGGACCTGCTCGACGCCCTCGCGGGCGACGCCTGCCCGGCGTGCCGCCGCGCCGGGTCCGCCGAGGAGCGGTTCCGCTTCGCCTTCCTGAGCGAGAGCTACACCGACCCGGGGGTCGTGGCGGACCTCAGCGCCTCGCGCGGGTTCTGCCCCGAGCACACCCGCCTCCTGCTCCGCGAACTCGAGGCCTCGTGGGTCCTGCCGGGCGTGTACCGCACCGTGGTCGAGGCGGTGCTGGAGCGGTGGACCCGGCGGCCCGGCGAGCCGCCCGCGGGCCGCTGCCCCATCTGCGCGAGCCGCGCGGGCGCGGTGGAGAGCTGGCTCCGCGCCTTCCTGCTCGCCCTCGAGGACCGGGTGGTGCAGCGCGCCTACGAGGGGAGCGCCGGGCTCTGCGTCACCCACGCGCGCGCGGCGCTCGCGCTCGCCCGGGGCGACGCTGCGAAGCGGATCGCCGAGGTCCTCGCGGGGCGGCTCGAGCGCCGGCCCGGGACCGCGGACTTCGCTTTCCCGTTGGCCGGCCCGGATCCCGACGCGCCCGTGCGGGCGGTGCTCCGCTCTCGCCTGGCGGGGATCTCGGCCCGCCTCGCTCCTTGCGAGGAGCACCGGCCGCTCCGGGAGGGGCTCGCGGCCCGGCTGGCGGTCGACGCCTGCCCCGTCTGCCTGGGCGGCGGGCTGGGCGAGCGGCGGGCGCTCGCCTGGCTCGCCGCGCGGAGCTGCGACCGCCTCGCCGAGCTCGCGACCGACGGCATCCGCCTGTGCGCCCGGCACCTGCGCGACGTGGCGTCGGACGACCCGCCGGCCGGCGCCCGGCTGCTCGAGCTCGAGCGCACGCGCGTCCTGGGCGAGCTGGCCTGGCTCGCGGAGCGGCTCGGAGAGCGCCGCCGCGCCCGGCGCGAGGGCCTGGCCATCTTCGCACGGGCGCCCGCCTGTTTCGTCTGCGGCGCGGCGACCGAGCTGGCGGAACGGGAGCGCGCGCTCCTGCGGGCCGCGCTGCGCGACCGCCGACTGGCCGCGCAATACGCCGGCTCCCACGGGGTATGCCTCGCCCACGCCGGGGCCATCCCGGACGAGACGGTGCGCCGCGGCACCGCGGCCCGGCTCGCCCTGATCCACTGGGAGCTCGAGGAGGTGTGCCGAAAGTCCGCCTGGCCCGCCCGCTTCGAAGCCCCGCGCAGCGAGGGCGACGCCTGGATCCGGGCCCCCGCCCTGCTGGACGGCCGGGTCTACCTCGGCGCGCCGGCCACCCGCCTCGGGCTCAATGCCGCGAGCCAGGCCGCCGCGGCGAGCTGCGCCCCGACCGAGAACGCGACCACGGCGCCGACCGAGCGGTCGTAGAGGATCCCCATGAGCGCGCTGCCGAGGAACCAGCAGACGCCGTAGCCGGTGTCGAACAGGCCGAAGGCCGAGCCCCGGCGCCCGGCGGGGACCATCTCCGCCACCGCGGCGCGCACCACGGAATCCTGCACTCCCATCCCCACACCCCAGAGCGCCATGCCGAGGATCGCGGCCCCGGCTCCGCCCAGGAAGACGAGCGGCGCGAACCCGGCGGCGAGGAGCACCGCCCCCACGATCACCGCCAACCCCGCGCGGTCGAAGAGCCGGCCCGCGACCAGCGCGGCGACGGCCGCGGTGCCCATCCCGAGCGAGTAGAGCAGCGGGGTCCAGGCGGACGGCACCACGCCCGCCTTGGCGAAGTGAAACGCGATGAGCGGGAAGTCCGCGTAGCCCGCGGCCACCAGGCCCGCGCCGCCGAGGTAGAGCCAGAGCCGGCGGGGGCACGCCCGCCCGGGGCGGGAGCTCGACCGCCGCGGGCTCGAGGTCCCGGGGGCGCGGGTACAGCCGGCGGGCGGCGAGCAGGGCGCCGAGCGAGAGCACGGCGGGGAGGACCAGCGCCGCGAAGGCCGGCGGGTAGGCCGCGGTCCGGTGGAGCACGAACGCCACCAGCAGGGGGCCCAGGAGCGCCCCGGTCTGATCCATGGCCTCGTGCAGGCCGAATCCGAAGCCGCGGCCGGTCTCGTGCGTCGCATGGGACAGCATCGCGTCGCGCGCCGGGTTCCGGATGGCCCGTCCGGTTCGCTCGAGCAGGAGGAGCAGCGCGGCGACCTCCCAGCGGCCCGCCAGCGCGAGGGCGGGCACGGCCAGGAGGTTGAGGGAGTAGCCCACCAGGGTGATGGCCCAGTAGCGACCGGTCCGGTCGCTGAGCCGGCCCGAGACCAGCCGGAGCGCGTAGCCCAGGAGCTCCCCGAGCCCGCCCACGAAGCCCACCACGGTGGCGCTCGCCCCCAGATGGGCGAGGAACGGCCCGGCGATGCTCCGGCCGCCCTCGTAGGTGAGATCGGCGAAGAGGCTCACGGCGCCCAGGAGGAGCACGAACCTGAGGGCCGCGCGCGGGCCGAGGGCCGGCGCGGCGCCTCCAGGGGCGCGGGTCGCGGTCGCCACGGGAGAGCGCGAGGTCAGGGTATCACCGGCGGCGAAACCGCCGGAGCAGGGCGCGGAGACCCGGACGGCGGGGGGCGCTCGGGCTCGGCTTGGGGGGCGCGACCCATCCGGTCCGGACCCAGGCCCACCAGCTCTCCAGGTCGGGGAAGCGCTCCAGCGATTGCGCGATCTGGCGGCGGATCACCGGCTCGACCGGGCTCGGCGGGCCCGGCTGGGCCAGGCGCCCCTCGAGGACCGCCCGCCACAGGGCCGAGCCCGGCAGCGGCTTCTCGATCCACCCGGGATTCCACTCGATGGTCACGTCGACGGGCTCCTCGGGGTCGGTGGACGGCGCGACGGTGACGAACCGCGCGAGGGGAAGCAGCGACACGCGCTCCGCGCCGTCGTAGCGGCGCACCAGGTCGGCGTTGAGGTCGCTGGGGACGGGACCGGAAGCGGGACCCTGGCTGAACATGTGGACTCCTCCCTGCCGGGATCGAGGTAGGAGTCATCAGCCGGGCGGCAGGTGCGGCGAACTCCATCGCCGGCGCACGAGACGCGGATGCAAATCTAACGCCCTTGCGGGGCCGGGGGCGACGGCTAAGTTGCCCTCAAACGAGCGGCGATGGAGTTCGCCCGAACCACCGCGCCGGGGGCGCGGTTGATGACTCCTGTGCGGCCCGAGGCCGCGCAGGAGCTTTTCGTTTTCGTCCGCCCATGGTGACCTACTTCTGTCCGGCCTGCTGGGCCCAGGTGCCCGCCGCGGCGGTGACCTGCCCCGCCTGCGGGGCGGATCTTCCCGGGCTGGATCGGGACAGCTTCGATCGCAAGCTCGTTCGGGCGCTCGACCACCCGGAGCCGGGGACCGCGCTGCGGGCCGCCCGGATCCTGGGCGAGCGGCGGACCGCCGCGGCGGTGCCCGCGCTGATCGCGCGCGCCGAGCGCGGGGCGGATCCCTATCTCCGGGCCGAGATCGCGCTCGCGCTCCGGCGGATCGGGGGGCCCGACGCGGCGGCCGCGCTGGCCCGGCTCGCCCGGGATCCCTCGGTGATCGTCCGCCGGGTCGCGACCGGTCAGGCCTCCAGGGCAGTCCCGTGAACATCCGGCGGCTCGTGCTCGACGTGGACAAGGCGATCGCCCGCCCGTCGGTGCTGGAGCTGGGCCAGGCGATCGAGCGGGTGCCCGGGGTGCAGGGGCTCAACATCGCCGTGACCGAGAGCGACCTGGAGACGGTCGGCATGGACGTCACGGTCGAGGGCGAGGCGATCGACTACGAGGCGCTGGTCGCGGCGATCGAGGCGACCGGCGCCGTGGTGCACAGCGTGGACGAGCTGGCCGCCGGCGAGCGGCTGGTGGAGGGGATCCGCAGGCGCTGTTCTGCCCCCGCTGGTGGACGCCGCCCTCCCCGCCCCCGGATGGCTCCCCATCGTGTGACGGCGACTCAGGCCGCGAGGGGCCAGGGCGGCGCGCGCCCCTCGCGAAGCCAGGCGGCGAGACCGTTCACCACCGTCGGCGGCAGGGTGGCGCGTCGCAGGGCCTCGATGGTCCGCTCGACCGGGTAGGGAACCCGTCCGAGCGTCACCCGGCCGTGCTCCAGCAGCGCGTAGGCCGCCCGGGCGTCGCCGTCCAGCGGCAGGCCGACGCTCCCCGGATTCACCACCCGCCGGCCCCCGGTGCGCAGGTCGAACTGCCGGTGGGTGTGCCCCACCAGCACCAGGCCGGCGTTGAGGCCGACCAGTTCCCGCGCCCAGGCGGCGGGATCGGGCCCCACCGCCCGGTACAGCGGGTCGGCCGGCGTGGCGTGCACGCAGAAGCAGCGATACACGCCGCGCTGGACCCAGGCCCGCTGCGGCAGCCCGCCCAGGTAGGCGAGCTCCTCGGGCCCGAGCTCGCGGTAGGCGATGGGCGCGGTCGCCCGGGCCAGGGTGCGGAAGGGCTCCGGCCCGACCGGCGCCTCGCGCGCCGCGATCAGGTAGTCGTGGTTGCCCTGCACCGTCACCACCGCCTCGGCCCGGATCCGCCGGACGCACTCCCCCGGCTCGGGCCCGCAGCCGACCAGATCGCCGAGACAGATGAGCGCATCGTGCGGCACCGCGAGCACCGCCTCGAGCGCGGCGAGATTGCCGTGGATGTCCGCCACCAGCAGGGTTCGCATGGCGAGGGCGCGCGCCCCGGACCGTTCAGCTGAGCCGCTCCCGGTCCCGGAGCTCCTCCGCTTCTTCGTCCTCGTCGCGCTCGCGACCGAAGGCACGCTCGATGCGGCGGAGCTTCTCGTGCGCGCCGAGCGTGGGGTCGCCCAGCACGGCGAGCACCTCGGTCCGGAGTCGGCGGAGCCGCGCCAGTTCGTCCTCCAGGGCGCGGAGTAAGGGGTCCGTCATGGTCGTGTCCCGGCCAGGGGTTCGTCCAGCGGCGCGGCCCCGCTCCAGAGCACCCGCTCGAGCGCCCGGCGCGCGGGCGCCGGGAGCCCGGCGCGGCGGACCACCGCGATGGTGCGCTCGATCGGATAGGGCACGCGCCGCAACCACACCTGATCGCCGTCGAGCACGGCGTAGGCCGCGCGGGAGTCGCCGTCGAGCGGGAGCCCGACGCTGCCGGGGCTCACCACCCGAGTGGCCCCGATCGCGGCCTGGAATTGGCGATGGGTCTGCCCGCACCAGACCAGGTCCGCCGCGACGCCGGCGAGCTCGGCGGGCGAGGTCTCGGCCCCCGCGGCCAGCTCGCCGTATAGCGCGTCCGCCGGGGCGCCGTGCACCAGCAGGCAGCGGGGGCCCGGCTCGGAGGTAACGGCCCAGCGGGGGAGGCCGCCCAGATACGCGCGCTCCCGCTCGCCCAGCCGGCCCACGGCGGCCGCGGCCGTGGCGTCGGCCAGCCAGCGGAGGAGGCCCCGGTCGGCGGTCGGAATGCCGAAGGCCGCCCGGCGGTCGTGGTCGCCCTGGACGACGATGCGCGCGAGGTCCCGCACCCGGCGCACGCATTCCCCGGGCTCGGGCCCGAACCCCACCAGGTCGCCCAGGCAGAGCAGCAGATCGTGCGGTTCCACCAGCACCGCCTCGAGCGCCGCGAGATTCCCGTGCACGTCGCCGATGACCAGCGTCCTCACGGCCCGCCCCCCCAAGAGAAAACTCCTGCCCGGCACTCGGCCGGTCAGGAGTCATCAACCGCGCGCGGCTGTGGTTTCGGGCGAACCCCATCGCCCACAACCCCATTCGAGACGAACTCTAGCCCTCGCTGTGGGCGGCGGTCAAGCGAGCGGCCGGCGGGCCCACGGGCCCCTCGCGCGAGGCCCGGCCGCTCCGCCACTCGGGGCGCGCCGGGAGCGTCCGGCAGACCTCCACGAAGCCGCCACCAGCGCCGAGCTGTTGTCGCGGCGCCAGAGCACCCACAGGCGGAGCGGGATCGGCGG
>Ga0070741_10005738_pt1 | contig 27237 bp, 22 predicted proteins | sample Coa_R1_4_FD_66440 | JGI IMG/M metagenome (GOLD analysis project Ga0070741, IMG submission 66440) | Surface soil microbial communities from Centralia Pennsylvania, which are recovering from an underground coalmine fire - Coalmine... | ecosystem: Environmental > Terrestrial > Soil > Unclassified ...
GCACGATCGTCAGCGGATACACCGGCTCCTGGCCGAGCACGAGCACGTCGAGCGGATCGCCGTCGTCGCAGAACGTCTGCGGCACGAAGCCGTAGTCGGCCGGGTAGTGGACGGCGCTGTAGAGCACGCGATCGAGCCGCAGCAGGCCCGTGTGCTTGTCCAGCTCGTACTTGTTCTTGCTGCCCTTCGGGATCTCGACGACGACCGGGAACGAGTGCGCGAGCGCGCCCGAGTCGACGTCGATGTCGTGCCAGGGGTGCATCGTCACCGACTATAATAGTCGCGCTCATGCCGGTTCTCGAACTCGTCGCCAGCTCGGGCCTCGGCTCGCTGCTCGGGATGCGCCATGCGCTCGAACCCGATCACCTCGCCGCGGTGACGACGCTCGTGACCGACGAGCGCAGCGGCTACAAGGCCGCGCTCCTCGGCGTGTGCTGGGGCATCGGCCACACGCTCTCGCTGCTCGCCGTCGGCGCCGCGCTGGTGCTGCTGCGCGCCGAGATGCCGGCGTTCGCCGCGGACCTGTTCGAGCTGTTCGTCGCGTTGATGCTCGTCGGCCTGGGGACGCGCGCGATTGCGCTCGCGGCGCGGCAAGGCCCGGCCGGCCCGGTCCACGCGCACCACCACGGCGTCCGCGTCCACGTGCACCCCGGCGCGCCGGCGCACGTCCACGTCGGCCGCTGGACGCTCGCGCGCCGGCCGCTGCTCGTCGGCGCGGTGCACGGCCTCGCCGGAAGCGGTGCGCTGACGGCCCTGGTCCTCACCACGCTGCCGACCACGGCCTCGCGGATCGCCTACATGCTGCTCTTCGGATTGGGATCGACGATCGGGATGGCGGCGCTGTCGGGACTGCTCGGATGGCCGCTCGCCCGCGCGGGGGCGCGTCGAGGCGTCGCGCGCGGCATTTCGCTCGCCGTCGGATCCGCCTCGATCGCCCTCGGGCTGTTCTGGGGATATCCGCTGGTCGCCAGGATGCTCTAGCTCACTTCACGTTCACGGTCCAGCTGACCGGCACGGTTTCGGGCGGGTAGCACACCTTGTCGTCGCACGCCTGCAGGTGGACGGTGCCGCTCACCGTCACCGACGAACCGGCCTTGGCCGTCTTCGCGATCGTGACGTCGTTCGTCAGCTTGAACGGCTTCTGGAAGACCGGCACCTTCTCGTCCCCGAACGTCATCAGCTCCGATTTCGGGTAGACCGTCTTCCCCGCCTTGAACTCCGGTTTGGCATCGAGCTTCAGCTCGATCGGAATGAAGTCTTTCGTGCCCGGCGCGTAGACGTGGATCCCGGGCTTCGGCGTGACGTCGAGCGTCAGCGGCGCTTTGCCGCCCGGCGCGACGTCGAGCGTCGCCGGCGATGCATCGATCGTCGCATGCGTGCTGCCGCCCTTGAACTGGAGCGACGGCGCGCTCTGCGCGAACGCCACGGAAGAAAACAGAACGACGGCCATCGCTGATCGCATGACTCGATTCTACCGGGGCCGGGGCTCGGAGGCCAGCGCCTGATCCGGGGACCAGCCACCCGCCTCCGCCCGTTTCGGCCCCTACCTGCGCAGCGCCTCGAGCAGCGTCGACGCGCCGCCGCCGATCGCGGCGCCGATCGCCGCGCCCTTGCCGCCGCCGAGGATGCCGCCGAGGCCCGCGCCCGCCGCGGTCGATCCACCGATCACGAGCGCGGTCTTCTTCCAGTCGGGGTGCGAGGACGCGATGTTCCGCGGTGCGCGATGCGCCATCGGCGGCGCGTACCGCGCCGTGCGGATCGCCGCCGGCAGCGGCTGCGACGCCGGCGCCGCATATCCCGCCTGCGTCGTCGGGGCCGCCGTCGGATTGGCCGACACCTGCGGCGCGAGCAGTCCGAACGCGATCAGCGACGTGCCGATCGCGATGACGGTCAGAACGCCCATCAGATAGGTTCGCATCACCCCACCTCCGCTGCCCGGGACCTGCACCAAACGCGATGCCAGCGCCGCCGGCGTCTATTTCGGTATGTTTTGAGGTGCGCGCGAGCGCGCTGACCACTTTCGGGGTCAGCGAGTGGCGCTCTCGGTAGAATTGGATCGTGCCGACGCGCATCCTCGTCGTCGAGGACGATCCCGACATCGCGGCGCTCGTCGTGCGGTATCTGGAAAAAGCCGATTTCAGCGTCGATCGCGTGGCCAACGGGCGCGACGCGCTCGACGCGATCGCCGAGCGTCCGCCGGATCTGGTCGTGCTCGATCTGATGCTGCCGCAGGTGACCGGGCTCGAGGTGTGCCGGCGGCTGCGCAGCGACACGCGCACCGCCGCGGTGCCGGTGATCATGCTGACGGCACGCGCCGAGGAGTCGGATCGCATCGTGGGCCTCGAGCTCGGCGCGGACGACTACCTCTCCAAGCCGTTCAGCCCCGGCGAACTGGTCGCGCGGGTGCGGGCGCTGCTGCGCCGCGTCAATCGCGGCAAGCAGGGCGCCCCCGGCTCGGTCGCCTACGGGCCGATTGCAATCGATGCGGATCGCCACACCGTCGCTCTCGACGGCCGCGAGATTTCGCTGACGGCCAAGGAATTCCTGCTGCTCGCGTACCTGCTCGAGCACCGCGGACGCGTCCTGTCGCGCGACGTGCTGCTCGCCGACGTGTGGGGCTACCGTTACACAGGCGGCACGCGAACGGTGGACGTCCACGTTCGCCGCCTGCGCGAGAAACTGCCGATGCTCGCCGACGCGCTCGTCACCGTGAAGCAATTCGGCTATAAACTCGTCGACCCGCCGCCGCCCGCATGACGACCTTTCAAACCAAATTCTTCGTCGCGGCGCTCGGCGCGGCGGTGCTGGCCCTCGCCGTCGCCGGCGTGATGTTCGCGACGACGACGCGGCGGCAGCTGAACGAGCGGATCGAGAACACGCTCGTCGCCGAAGCGCGGCTCGCCGCCGACCTGCTGTCGCGCAACACGGCGGCCTCGACGGTGCCGGACCTCGAAGACGAGGCCGCGCGCATCGGACAGCTGATCGGCACGCGCGTCACGTTCATCCGCGCCGACGGCGTCGTCGTCGGTGATTCGTCGGAGACGCTGGAAGGCGTCGCGGGCATGGAGAACCACGCGCAGCGGCCCGAGGTGATCGAGGCGCGGACCACCGGCGTCGGCCGCGCGCGCCGTTACAGCGCCACGCTGAAGATCGACATGCTCTACGTCGCGGTGCCGGTCCGGCATCCGGCGATCGCGTTCGTCCGCGTCGCCGTGCCGCTGACCGACGTCCGCCAGCAGCTGCAGTCGGTCGCGTCGGCGACGCTCGCGGCGCTCGGCCTGGCGCTCGTCGGCGCGATCGCGATCGCCTGGATCTTCTCGTACCGGATCGGCCGCCGCGTGCGCGGCGTTGCCGCAGTCGCGCACCGGTACCAGAGCGGCGACCTCACGCCGCCGGCGCTCGGGTTCGGCGACGACGAGATCGGCGACGTGGCGCGGGCGCTCAACCAGTCGGTGCAGGAGATCGGCCGCCGCCTCGAGGAACAGGCCCGCGATCACTCGCGGATGGAAGCGATCCTCGCCGGCATGGTCGAAGGCGTCATCGTCGTCGATGCGGAGGGCCGGCTGCAGCTGGTCAACGACGCGGCGCGCGGGATGCTGCGGCTCGAAGCGGTCGGCATCGGGCGGCCGTACGTCGAGACGATCCGCCTGTCGTCGATCGCCGAGCTGGTCGCGGCCGTGCTGGTGCACCGCTCGCCCGAACCGCTGCAGTTCAACCCGCCGCGCGAGCCGCACCGCACGATCATCGCCCGGGCGGCGCCGGCAGCCGGCGCGGCGGAGTACGGCGTCGTGGTCGTGCTGCACGACATCACCGACCTCCGGCGCGCCGATCAAATCCGCCGCGACTTCGTCGCCAACGTGTCGCACGAGCTCCGCACGCCGCTCACCGCGATCCGCGGCTACGTCGAAGCGCTCGGGGACGAGGATGCCGACGCCGACGAGCGGCGCCGCTTCGTCGAAGTGATCGGACGCCAGGCGCTTCGCATGGAGCGCCTGGTGATGGATCTGCTGCGGCTGGCCCGGCTGGATGCCAGGCAGGAGTCGCTCGACCTGGTCGCGTGCGACACGCGCACCCTGGTCGACGGGGTACTGGCGGATCTCGCCGCGACCGCGGGCGCGCGCCGCCAGCGCCTCTGCGTCCAGATCGCGCCGGAGGCGTCGACGGTGCGGGTCGACCCGGCCAAGCTCCATGACGCCCTGCGGAACCTGGTCGCGAACGCGATCAACTATTCGCCCGAGCAGACGACGATCGCCGTGGACGCGGCGCGGCGCGACGGCGCCGTGCAGCTGACCGTCTCCGACGAGGGTCCCGGCATTCCCGAACAGGATCTGTCCCGAGTGTTCGAGCGCTTCTACCGCGTCGACAAATCGCGCGCGCGCGATCCGGGCGGGACCGGGCTCGGCCTCGCGATCGTCAAGCATCTCGTGGAGCTGCACGGCGGCGTCGTCCACGCCGAGAACCGGCCGACCGGCGGCGCGCGCTTCGTCGTCACCATTCCCCAACAGGAGTCCTGAGCATGCATCGATCGGTAACCGCTCCGAATCTGCCGGCGCCGGCCGGCCCGTACTCCCCCGGCGTGGGCTTCGAACGGCTGGTGTTCGTGTCGGGACAGGGCGCGACGGATCCGGCGACGGGCGCGCTGGCCGGCGACGACATCGAGCGTCAGACCGCGCAGTGCCTCGAGAACGTCAGGGCGATCCTCGAAGCGGCGGGCTCGAGCCTGCAGCACGTGCTGCGATGCGGCGTGTTCCTGACCGACATGCGCGAGTTCGCGCGGATGAACGCCGTGTACCAGCGCGCCTTCGGCGATCATCGGCCGGCGAGGACGACGGTGCAGGTGGCGGCGCTGCCGCACGAAGGGTTGCGTGTGGAGATCGACGCGATCGCGTACGTGCCGTAGAGGGAGGCGGGCGGCGGTCGCCGGCGACGGCGCTACTGCCGCCGCGCCTTCCACGAGAGATACGGCTTGAACGCGTCCGGCGCGTTCGGCATCGCGATCTCGAACGAGCCGTTCAACACGCGATCGGCGCCGATTTCGTAGGTCAGTCGGTAGCGCGGCCCTTTCGGATCGGGATCGCTGACGAAGGCCACGCGCTGGGGCGCCGTCCGGGCGACGTAACGGATGACGTGCCCCTCGCTGTCGAAGTAGTCCGCTTTCAGCGCGCCGTTTTCCGCGTAGACGACCATCAGATCGTCGTGGCGCGACGCGGGATGCGCGGCCGTCGCGTCGTACACGGCTTCGTTGGTGCGGACGAGGACGTGTCGCTGGACGTCGAACCGGAAGCTGAACGCGCCACGCTCGCCCGGAAGCGTGTCGACGGCGCGCCAGTCGCCCACGAGGAACTCGAGCGCCGACAGCGGATCGGCCGGCTGGCCGAACGCCGCCGCGGCTGCGAGCAGGAGCGCCGCGACGATCGCGCTGCGCATGGCTAGTTCGCGCCGCTGAGATGCAGCAGGAAGTAGGTCGCGGCGGAAATCCCGAACGTGGCGGGAATCGTCAGCAGCCACGCCCAGACGATCTGCCCCGCGACGCCCCAGCGCACCGCCGACAGCCGGCGCGTCGCCCCGACGCCCATGATCGCGCCGGTGATCGCGTGCGTCGTGCTGACGCCGACGCCGACGAACGTCGCCGTGAAGACCGCGATCGCGGCGCCGGTCTCGGCGGCGAACCCGCCCACCGGCTGCAGCTTCGTGATCTTCGACCCCATCGTGTGGATGATGCGCCAGCCGCCGAACAGCGTGCCGAGCGCGATGGCGGCGTGCGCCGAGAGGATCACCCAGACCGGCACGTGGAACGACTCGATGTAGCCGGCCGCGAGCAGCAGTCCGGCGATGATGCCCATCGTCTTCTGCGCGTCGTTGGCGCCGTGGCTCAGGCTGAACGCGCCGGCCGACAGCAGCTGCAGGCGCCGGAACCACTGGTCCACCGTGCCCGGCGCCGTGCCGCGGAGCGTCCACATGATGACGGTCATCAGCGTCAGCCCGGCGATCGAGCCGATGATGGGCGACAGCACCATGAACACGATCGTCTTGGTCCAGCCGGCGGCGATGATCACGCCCCAGCCGGCGCGCGCGACGGCGGCGCCCGCGTAGCCGCCCATCAGCGCATGCGACGAGCTGGTCGGCAGGCCGAAGTACCACGTGATGACGTCCCACGCGATCGCGCCGACGAGGCCCGCGAAGACGACCGCGAAGGTGACGACCTTCACGTCGATCATGCCCGCGCCGATCGTCGTGGCGACGGCGGTGCCGAACCCGAACGCCGCCACGAAGTTGAAGAACGCCGCCCACATCACCGCCTTCGCCGGCGAGAGCACGCGCGTCGACACCACGGTCGCGATCGAATTGGCGGCGTCGTGAAACCCGTTCAGAAAGTCGAAGGACAGCGCGACGAAGATGAGAGCGGCGACGATGAGGAGCATGGCTTCAGCCGTGCTTGACGATGACGCTCTCGATGACGTTCGCGACGTCCTCGCACTTGTCGACCGCTTCTTCGAGGTAGTCGAGCGTTTCCTTCCACTTGAGGATGGTGACCGGGTTGGACTCGCTGTCGAAGAGGTGCTGCACCGCCTGCTGGTGGATGCGATCGGCTTCGTTTTCGAGGCGGTTCATCTCGACGGCGTGCTCCTCGACGCCTTTCATCTGCTCGAGGACGGCGAGCGCGCGCCGCATCTCGCGGATGCTGGCCGAGATCGTCTTCGCCAGATCGCGCGCCCCCTCGCGGACGTCTTCGAGGTGGTAGAGACGGATCAGCCCCGCGGCATCGTCGATCGCGTCCATGACGTCGTCGAGCGAGCTGGCGAGCGCGTGGATGTCCTCGCGGTCGATCGGCGTGACGAACGTGCGATTGAGGCGCTGGATGATCTCGTGCGTCAGGAAGTCGCAGCGGTGCTCGAGCTCCTTGATCTGGTCCGCCTTGCCCCAGTCGGGCACTTTGGACGCGAGCATCTCCTCCAGCAGCCCGGAGGCGCGTTCCAGTTCATCGGCCATCGAAAGGAAATCGGCGTAGAACCTCTCTTCGCGGGGGATCAGGCGCCAGCGCATCAAGCCGAGGCATTCTAGCAGATCCCTCCCGCCGGCCCGCCCGCAGGGTGCGGTGTAACATTTGCGTATCCCGATGGCCGTGAACAACGAAGTTCTCGCGCTCATCCTCGGAGGCGGCCAGGGATCGCGCCTCTTTCCGCTGACGCAGCCCCGATCGAAGCCCGCCGTGCCCATCGGCGGACAGTACCGGCTGATCGACATCCCGATCAGCAACTGTCTGCACGCCGACGTCCGGCGGATCTTCGTGCTGACGCAGTTCAACTCCGCGTCGCTCAATCGCCACATCGCGCAGACCTATCGCATGGACCTGTTCAGCCAGGGGTTCGTCGAGATCCTCGCCGCGGAGCAGACGCCCGACAACCCCAACTGGTACCAGGGCACGGCGGACGCGGTGCGGCAGGCGGCGCGGCACTTCGTGCGGTACGACGCGGACTACTACCTGATTCTCGCGGGCGATCACCTGTACCGGATGGACTACGCGGAGCTGGTCGACGAGCACTGCGATCGGCGGTCGGACATCACGATCGCGGCGCAGCCGGTCTCGATCGACGACGCGCCGGCGATGGGGATCTTCCGCTTCGATCGTTCCGGCCAGATCGTCGCGTTCGAAGAAAAGCCGAACCGCCAGCGGCTGCTCGAGATCGGCCAGAGCATCCCGGCGGGCTCGACCTTCGGCGGCCCCTCGGGCGACAAGCCGTTCATGGCGTCGATGGGCATCTACGTCTTCTCGCGCGACGTGCTGCTCGATCTGCTCGCGGCGGGCGCCGCCGCCGATTTCGGCAAGGAGATCATTCCGAGCGCCCTCGGGCGCTACAAGGTGAACTCGTACCTGTTCCGCGGCTACTGGGCCGACGTCGGCACGATCGCGGCGTTCTACGATGCGAACATCATGCTGACCCGGCCCGGCGCGCCGTTCAAGTTCTACGATCCGCGGCGGCCGATGTACACGCATCCGCGCTTCCTGCCCGCGGCGCGCTTCGCCGACGCGACCGTCCGCGAGGCGATCGTCTGCGAAGGGTCGTACCTGGAACGCTGCACGATCGAGGAATCGATCGTCGGCATTCGCACGAACGTGCAGGCCGGCGCGACGATCCGCCGCTCGGTCCTGCTCGGCGCCGACTTCTTCGAGGCGGATGACGACGCGCCGACGCGCGGCGATCGGCCGCGGCTGGGGATCGGGCGCGATGTGGTGCTCGACCGCGTGATCGTCGACAAGAACGCGCGCATCGGCGACGGCGCGCGCCTGGTGAACGCCGACGGCCGCGACCGCTGCGACGGCGACGGCTACTGCATCCGCGACGGCATCGTCATCGTGCCGAAGGACAGCGTCATCCCGCCGGGCACCGTCGTGTAGCGCACCGCGCCGCACCCGTGACACGCCGTCGTTACACGCCGCCGCTAGCATCGGCCGCGTGTTCCACCGACTCGTCGCGGCGGCGGCCGTCGCCGCCGCGCTGCACGCCGCGCTCGGCGCCTCGCCCCCGACGCCGGTCCAGTTCGTCTTCACCTCCGACGCGCACTACGGCCTGACGCGCGCGTTCCGCGGGCGCAACGCGGTCAGCGCGCACGACGTGAACGCCGCGCTGGTGAGCGCGATCGACGCGCTGCCCGCGACGCGCCTGCCGCGCGACGGCGGATTGCGCGCCGGCGAGCCCGTCGGCGCGATCGATTTCGTCGCCGAGGGCGGCGACGTCGCCAACCGATCGGAACGCGCGGACGGCGCTGCGATTCAACCGGCGGCCGAATCGTGGCGGCAGTTCACGGCCGACTACCTCGACGGCCTGACGGTCACCGATCCGGCGGGCCGCCGCGCGCCGCTGTTCGTCGTCCCCGGCAATCACGACGCGTCGAACGCCGTCGGCTGGTGGAAGCCGATGGCGCCGGCGACCGACGCGACGGCGATCCTCGGCATCTTCAACCTGATGATGCGTCCCGCGGCGCGGACGGCGTCGACCTATCGGTATGTCGACGACCCGGTGCTCGCGTCGCGCGACATCGGCGGGGTCCATTTCGTGTTCGTGCAGGTGTGGCCCGACTCGCGGGCGCGCCGCTGGCTCGACGCCGATCTGGCGCGCGTCGGCGCCGACACCCCGGTGGTCCTCTTCACGCACGATCAGCCGGAGGTCGAAGCCAAGCACCTGCGCAACCCGAACGGCGCCCACGACCTGAACGCGCGCGATCGGTTCGAGAACCTGCTGGTCGACATGCTGCGGGACGGGACGACCATCGACACGCGAACGCTCGCGGAACAGCGCGATCTCGAATCGTTCTTCGTCCGCCATCCGAACGTGCTCGCCTACTTCCACGGCAACTCGAACTGGAACGAGTTCTACGACTGGCGCGGGCCCGACGGCCGTCTCCGCCTCCACACGTTCCGCGTCGATTCGCCCATGAAGGGGGCCGAATCGGCGGGCGACGAGAGCCGCCTGTCGTTCCAGGTCGCGACCGTCGACGCGCGGACGCGCCAGATCACCGTCCGCGAGTGCCTGTGGAACGCGGCGCCCGACCACCTCGTGTGGGGGGATTCGATTACGCGGACGCCAGCGGTGGGTACGTTTACACAGCCGTAACACACCCGTCACACCGCCATAAACCTGTACTTCTACGCTGACCTCGATGCCAGGAGGACTGATGAGATTGCTTCGATGGATGGCGACGGCGATGTGCCTCGTCATGACGATGTCGACCGTGGGCTTCGCGCAGGGCGAGCAGGGCCGCTTCGCCGGCACCGTCCGCGACAGTTCGGGCGCGTTCGTGCCGGGCGTGACCGTCACCGCCAAGAACGAGCGCACCGGCGAGACGCGCACGGCCGTGACGAACGCGCAGGGCTACTTCGTGATCGCGCCGCTGAAGCCCTCCGAGTACACGCTCTCGGCCAACCTGGAAGGCTTTGCGAAGATCGAATTCACGAAGATGCCGATCGCCGCCGGCCAGGAGCTCGCGCTCGACTTCGAGATGAAGCCGGCCGGCCTCAGCGAGGCGGTGACCGTGACCGCGACGGCTCCGGTGCTCGACCTCAGCTCCGCGAAGATCGGCGTCAACGTCGGCGAGCGCGAGGTGAACAATCTGCCGGTCAACGGCCGCCAGATGTCGCAGCTGATGCTCCAGGCGCCGGGCTCGACCAACTCGGGCACCGGCACCTGGAACGACGTCCGCTTCTCGGGCCGCGCCGTCGAGCAGAACGCGATCAAGTACGACGGCATCGAAGGATCCGGCATCATCGACGCCATGCCGGGCGTCGCCAACGGCGAGAACAACACGCCGTTCAAGCTGCAGGCGAGCCTCGAGAACGTGCAGGAGTTCCGCGTCGAATCGAGCGCCTACCCCGCCGAATTCGGCACCGGCACCGGCGGCCAGGTGAACGTCATCACCAAGTCGGGCAGCAACAGTCTCCACGGCGCGCTCTTCGAGTACGCGCGGCGCGACAAGTGGGACGCGAAGAACTACTTCGACGACCTGCGGAACCCCGACGGCAGCATCCAGTCGGCCGGCCCGAAATCGCCGCTGTCGCTGAATCAGTTCGGCGGCTCGGTCGGCGGCCCGATCGCGCAGAACAAGGCCTTCTTCTTCGGGAGCTACGAAGGCTACCGCCTCGACGCGGGACAGAACTTCATCGAAGCGGTGCCGAGCGCCGCGGCGTGGGCGCGTGCGGTCCCGGCGATTGCGGGCCTCCGCCCGCAGTGGCTCGCGCCGAGCGCGGTGATCATCCCGGGGGCGTCGACGAACCCGGACTTCGACATCGCGCAGAACCAGGTGAGCGAAACGGTCCACGAGGACGCGTTCAGCGCGCGTCTCGACTACCGCGTCAGCGATCGCTGGACGTCGTACGTCCGTGTGTTCCACGACAACGGCGACGACAACGCGCCGCAGGGCGTCACCGGACGCTACTTCGTGACCGCCATCAAGCCGACCAACGGCGTGTTCAACCTGCAGGGCGTGCTCTCCGACAGGACGACGAACGAATTCAAGTTCGGCTACAACGGCGCGACCTCCAGCGAGGCGGGGACGACGCAGCCGGCGTTCCAGGGGATTGCCTTCAGCCTCGCGGGCACCGTCGCCAACAGCGGCCTCGCGGGTCAGAGCGGAACGACCGGTCTGGCCAGCCCGGGCGGGCTCGTCCGCGTCAACAGCGCGGGCAACGGCGCTGCGGCGCCGTATCAACCGTACTCGCTCACCTTCAACGACACGGTGAGCCGCCTCGCGGGCAACCACTTCGTCAAGTTCGGCGCCGACGTCCGCGCGATCCGCATGGCGATGGACCAGCAGGGCGGCATCACCTACACGTACCAGAACGTGACGGCGTTCCTGGCGAATCAGCCGTCGAGCATCCAGTACTTCGGCAACCTGAGCGAGCCGAGCCCGTTCAACAACGGCGCGAGCGGCCTGAAGCACTCGAAGCAGGAGTACTACGTCGGCTTCGCGCAGGACGAGTGGCGCGTCAACCCGAAGTTCACGATGAACTACGGCATCCGCTACGACTACTACACGCCGCTCAGCGAAGTGGACAACCGCATCGTCAAGTTCAACATCGACACCGGCCGGATCGATCCGAACACGACGCCGTTCTACCGGTCGTCGAAGACGAACTTCCAGCCGCGGCTCGGCCTCACCTACGCGCTCACCGACAAGACCGTGGTGCGCGGCGGCGCCGGCATCTTCGTCGGCCCGGGGCAGACCGAAGATCAGATTCAGCCGATCGAGGCCGAGCGGATCAGCACGACGCTGACGAGCGGACCGCTGCTCGCCTATCCAATCGACCCGACCGCGATTCGCGCGAACTTCCTGAACAACCCGACGAACCGGTCGTACCAGCCGCGCGCCTATTCGAACGACTACACGATCCCCGAGAAGGTCTACCAGTACACGGCGTCGGTCCAGCAGGAGCTGTCGGGCTCCGTGGCGCTGACCGCGGCGTACCTCGGCGCGCAGGGGCGCAATCTGTTCCTGCGCAGCATCTCGAACCTGACGGTCGGCGTGCTCCAGACCAATCCGGCGGCCGCGGCGGCGAACATCCGGCAGTTCGACATCCTGACCTGCTCGAACGGCCAGGTGCTCGACGGCACGCAGACGCCGCTGACGAGCGCGCTGTGCGGTCCCGGGGCGACGCCGGTCAGCAAGCAGTCGCCCTTCGCCGAAATCGACTACAAGACGAGCGGCGGCTACGACAGCTACAACGCCATGCAGCTCGGGATTTCGCGGCGTGCGGCGACCGGCCTGGCGGCGAACGCGCAGTATACGCTCGGCCTCAGCAAGGGCACGAGCGGCGGCTCGAACGAAGCGCGCACCGTCGGCAACAACGCGCAGGCGATCGCCGATTTCGACTACGACTACGGCTACAACAACTTCGACGTCCGGCACTCGTTCAACCTGAGCCTGCTCTACACGACGTCGGGCACCAACCCGTTCACACGCGGCTGGACCGTGGGCGGCATCGCCAACGCGCGGAGCGGCGTACCGATCAACGTCCTGATCACGCGGCCCGACCTCGTGTATGTCGATGCGCAGGGGCTGGTGTGGAACGCGCCGGCGGTGGGGCGGACCGCGATCATCAACACGCCGGGCGGCGGCGCGTCGCGCTCGTCGCGCCGGCCGGATCTCGTGCCGGGCGTCGATCCGTTCCTGACGAGCGGCGGGCTGCTGTTCCTCAACCCGGCGGCGTTCGCGACGCCGGCGCCCGGGACCAACGGCAACATGGAACGCAACAGCCTGCACGGTCCGAACTTCTTCCAGGCCGACTTCGTGCTGTCGAAGCGGGTCGATCTCGGCGGTCGCGGACCGAACTTCGACCTGCGGATGGAAGTGTTCAACGTGTTCAACCGCGTCAACATCGACGCGGTGGGCGGCATCAACGCCACGCTGCCCAACGCGCTGCCGTCGACGACGGGTCAGGCGAACACGGTGCAGCCGGGGCAGCCGTTCACGACCTCCGCGGCCGGCGCGTTCGGTCGCGAAGTGTCGACGGTCGGCCGGACGGTCGGGCTCGGCACGGCGCGTCAGGTTCAGCTGGCCGTTCGGTTCAACTTCTAGTCGCGGCCTGCACGCCCGTCGCTGCGTCGCTACCGGTGCTGCGCGAAACGGCCGGGCTACCGCCCGGCCGTTCGTGTTTTGAAACACAACTCGTCTTTTACGGCGAAATCTCTGTTTTCCCAGGATTCCGCGTCAGGCCGGGAACTTTCTTCCAAACGGCTGGGTTCGAATTCCGGTCAGGCGGCCCACGGCTCGAGCACGATTTCCAAAATCGCTCAGTAAATCGCCCTCGGACCGTCGCGGCGTGGCCCTTGCCGTGGCGGCCGGCACATGAAGAACCTCATCGTGATGATGGCCGCGCTGACCGTGTGCGCCCGCGCCGCCGACGCGGCGACGCTCTCGGTCAACGCCGGGGGCGATCTGCAGGCCGCGCTCAACGCCGCCAAGCCGGGCGACACGATCGTCCTGCAGGCGGGCGCGACGTTCGTCGGCAACTTCAAGCTGCCGGCGAAGGGCGGGACCTCCTACATCACCATCCGCTCCTCGACGCCTGACGCATCGCTGCCGGCGTCGGGCGTCCGCATCACACCCGCCTACGCCAGCCTGCTCGCGAAGATCGAAGCGAACCAGAACGGCCCGGCGCTGAGAACGAGCGGCGCGGCGGGATATTGGCGCCTGCTCTTCCTCGAGTTCGCGCCCGCCGTCTCGAATGCCGCGGCCGACATCGTCGAGCTGGGCGCGGCCGGCACGAGCCAGTCGACGCTCTCGTCCGTGCCGCAGCACCTCGTCGTCGACCGCTGCTACTTCCATGGGCAGCCGACGTGGAACATCCGGCGCGGGCTCGCGCTGAACAGCGGCGACACTCAGGTGATCAACTCGTACTTCTCGGAGTTCCACGGCGTCAACGAGGACACGCAGGCGATTGCGGGCTGGAACGGCCCGGGGCCGTACCTGATCGAGAACAACTACCTCGAGGCGGCCGGCGAGAACATCATGTTCGGCGGCAGCGATCCGAACATCCCGAACCTGGTGCCCTCGAACATCAAGCTGCTGCACAATTACATCAGCAAGCCGGTCGCCTGGCGGACGGCGAGCTGGACGGTCAAGAACCTCGTCGAGTTCAAGAACGCGGCGAACGTGCTGGTCGAAGGGAACACGATCGAGAACAACTGGGCCGCCGGCCAGCAGGGGTACTCGATCGACATGACGCCGCGCAATCAGAGCGGCACGGCGCCCTGGAGCGTCGTCAAGAACATCACGGTGCAGAACAACGTCATCCGCCACGTGGCCGCCGTCTTCGACATCTCGGGGTACGACAACCTCGCCACCAGCGAACAGACGACCGACATCGTGATCCGCAACAACGTCGCGTACGACGTCAACACGTCCTGGGGCACGTCGAAGAATCCGGCGCCGGGCCGGTTCGCGATCATCGGCGGCGGGCCGAAGAACATCACGATCGACCACAACACGGTCGACAGCAACGGCAGCAGCACGATCTTCCTGTACGGCGGCTATTCGCGGAGCGGCGTCCAGATCTACGGCTTCGTGCTGACGAACAACCTCCTGCGCGACAACTCCTACGCCATCTACGGCGACAAGTACGGCGAGGGCAACGCCGCGTTGAACTTCTACACGCCGAACGCGCAGGTGATGGCCAACGCGTTCGGAGGCGGCCAGGCGAAGCTCTACCCGACCGGCAACGATTTCCCGACGATGGCCCAGTGGCTGGCTGATTTCACGAACATCGGGTCGGCCGACTACCGGCTCGTCTCGACGAGCCTGTCGAACAACGCGGCCACCGACGGCACCGACATCGGCGTCGGCTTCCCCGAGCTCAACGCCGCGATGGCGGGCACGACGACGACGACGGCGTCCTCGTCGATGACGGTGCAGTTCGAAGGCTACGACGCGGGCGCTGACGGGGTTGCGTATCACGACACCACGTCCGGCAACACTGGGGGGGTCTACCGCAGCGACAACGTGGACATCCAGGCCACGACCGACAGCGGCGGCGGGTACGACATCGCGTGGGTCAAGGCGGGCGAATGGCTCGACTATACGCTGACGATCCCGGCGGCCGGGAGCTATACGTTCGATGTGCGCGTCGCGTCGCTGCAGCCGGGCGGCAGCTTCCATATCGAGGTGAACGGCGTCAACAAGACGGGGACGCTGACGGTGCCGGACACCGGCGGGTGGCAGACGTGGACGACGATCAGCAAGAGCGGGGTCGCGCTTGCCGCGGGTCAGCAGGTGGTCCGCGTCGTGATGGATACGAACGGGGCGCGGGGTTACGTCGCGAATTTCAACTGGTTCACGATCCGCTGACCACTTTTCCCACAGTGTCAGACACCGCGGGGCGCCCCGGTGTCTGACACCGGTGGGCAGTTTTTGCCCCATCGCCGCCCCCTTGGTGTCAGACACCGGGGCAAAAATGGACACCGGCGCGAAACGCACTAACATGACCCGGTGTCCCTCGTCCTGAACCGCGCGACCGGACGCGCACGCGTCGAGTCGATCGACGTGCTGCGCGGCCTCGTCATGATCCTGATGGCGCTGGATCACGTGCGCGACTACTTCGGCGCGCCCGGCAATCCCACCGACCCCGCGCGCGCCTCCGCCGCGCTCTTCTTCACGCGATGGGTGACGCACTTCTGCGCCCCCGTCTTCTTCCTCCTCACCGGCACCGGCGCGTACCTCGCCCGCGCGCGACGACCCACATCCGAGCTCTCGCGGTTCCTCGTGACGCGCGGCCTCTGGCTCATCGCCCTCGAGCTGACGCTCTTCCGCTGCCTCGGCTATCAGTTCAACGTCGACTATCGCCTGACGATGCTGGTGATCCTGTGGGCGCTGGGCTGGTCGATGATCGCGCTCGGCGCACTGGTGCGCTTGCCCGTCGCCGCGGTGACGTCGATCGGCGTCGCCCTGATCGCGGCGCACAACCTCTTCGATCCGATCCGCGCGTCCTCCCTCGGCCGCCTCGCGCCGCTCTGGACCGTCCTCCACGGCCAGGGATTCGTCGTCGGTCCGCCGCACGCGGTGTTCGTCGCCTATCCGCTCGTCCCGTGGATCGGCGTCACCGCGGTCGGCTACGGGCTCGGAGCGATCGTCGAGTGGCCCGACGCGCGACGCCGTCGGTGGCTCGCCCGGGCCGGACTCGCGATGACGGCGGCGTTCGTCGCGCTGCGCCTCCCGAACGTCTACGGCGACCCGTCACCGTGGAACGCGCAGGCGACGCTGGGGAAGACGGGATTGTCGTTCCTGAACGCGACGAAATATCCGCCGTCGCTGCTCTTCCTGCTGATGACGCTCGGGCCGGCGTTGGCGCTGCTGGCCACACTGCCGCGCACGACGCCACGCGCGCTCGCGCCGGTGCTGACGTTCGGCCGCGTGCCGCTCTTTTATTTTCTGTTGCACATGCCGCTGATCCACGCCGCGGCCGTCGTCGCCTGCCGGGTCCGGTACGGCACCGCGCACTGGATGTTCGAGTCGCCGACGATCGCGCAGTATCCGTTTACGCAGCCGCCGGGATGGGGCTACGCGCTGCCGGTGGTCTACGCGATCTGGATCGGCGTGGTGATCGCGCTGTATCCGCTGTGCCGCTGGTTTGCGGCGGTCAAGCAGCGGAATAGCGCCGCGTGGCTCAGTTATCTCTAGAGCTTTTCGTAGGTGAACCCGCGCTCCTGGACGTAGCCAATCGCCCAGGTGTGCGCCGGCACGAGCCGGACGCCGGGCAGCAGGTTCGCCGCGAGGTCGGTGCGCATGTCCTGCGCGCTGCCGCCGATTTTCGGCGCGAGCTCCGCGGCGATGGCGCCGAGCGCCATGTTGCACTGCCAGAAGACGATGCCGCGCGCCTGCAGGCCACGGACGGTGGCGCCGCCAGGATTGGTCGTCGCGCCGGCGAAGATGTTTCGCACCGACGGCTTCCCGGTCTGCGGATCCTTGATCCCCCAGTGCTCGCCCAGCTGGTACTTCGCCCAGATCGCATCCGGAGCGTTCATCGGAAACGCTTTGTGTGAGATCGCGACGATGACGTTGATGTCGTTGGGCGGCTCGAGGTGCGACACCTCGCGGTGGGCGGCGAGGTAGGTGACCGGCTGCCGCAGCGGCGAGTCGACCGACAGGTCGAACGACCCGAGATCGAACACCTGCTTGTGCTTCCCCTTGAACGCGTCGAACCAGGCGATGTCGATCGGATTCGACGTATCGCGCTGTGCCGGCGCGCTCTGTTGCGCGCCGGCCGCAGCGCCCAGGGCCGCGATGCCGCTCACGGTGGTGAGAAACGTGCGCCGGTCATGACTGCTCATGCGACGCAGTATAGCCTCATCGGTGCAGATCGTACCGGTCCAGGTCCATCACCTTGGACCAGGCGGCGGCGAAGTCCTGCACGAATTTCCGCTGCGCGCCGGCGTACGCGTACACCTCGGCGATCGCCCGCAGCTGCGCGTTCGAGCCGAACACGAGGTCGACGCGGCTCGCCGTCCACTTCACCTGCCCGCTCTTGCGATCGCGGCCCTCGAAGGTTTCGGCCGCGTCGGACGTCGGCGTCCACGTCGTATCCATGTCGAGCAGGTGGACGAAGAAGTCGTTGGTCAGCGTTCCGGGCCGCTTCGTGAAGACGCCGAGCGGCGACTGCTTGTGGTTCGCGTCGAGGACGCGGAGTCCGCCGACCAGGACGGTCATCTCGGGCGGACTCAGCTTCAGGAACGTTGCCTTGTCGATCAACATCCCCTCGGCCGGTTTCTTCGCGCGCGGCGAGTGGTAGTTCCGGAACCCGTCGGCCACCGGCTCGAGCACCGCGAAGGCTTCGACGTCCGTCTGATCCGCCGTCGCGTCGGTGCGGCCCGGCCTGAACGGCACCGAGACGTCCATGCCGGCGTTTTTCGCCGCGCGCTCGATCGCGGCGCAGCCGCCGAGGACGATCAGGTCGGCGAGCGAGATCTGCTTGCGGCTGCCGTTCTGCGAACCGTTGAACGCCTGCTGCACGCCTTCGAGCGTCTTCAGCACCTTCGCCAGTTGGGGGGGATTGTTGACCTCCCAGTCCTTCTGCGGCGCGAGGCGAATGCGCGCGCCGTTGGCGCCGCCGCGCTTGTCCGATCCGCGGAAGGTGGACGCCGAGGCCCACGCCGTCGAGACGAGCTGCGGGATCGACAGGCCCGACGCCAGGATCTTCTCTTTCAGCGTCGCGATGTCCTTGTCGTCGACGAGCGCGTGCGTCACGGGCGGAACGGGATCCTGCCAGACCTGCGGCTCTTTCGGCACGAGCGGTCCGAGGTACCGCGAGATCGGCCCCATGTCGCGATGGGTCAGCTTGAACCACGCTTTTGCGAATGCCGCGGCGAATTCGTCGGGATGCTCGAGGAAACGCCGCGAGATCTTCTCGTAGGCCGGATCGAACCGCAGCGAGAGATCCGTCGTCAGCATCGTCGGCGCGTGCTTCTTCGACGGGTCGTGTGCGTCGGGCACCACCGCCGGCGCGCCTTTGGCCACCCACTGCTTCGCGCCCGCGGGGCTCGTCGTCAGCTCCCATTCGTACTTGAACAGGTTCTCGAAGAAGTTGTTGCTCCACTTCGTCGGCGACGTCGTCCACGTCACTTCGAGGCCGCTGCTGATCGTGTCGGCGCCGACGCCGCTGCGGTAGCTGTTCTTCCACCCCAGCCCCTGCATCTCGAGCGGCGCCGCTTCGGGCTCCGGCCCGACGTAGGTGGCCGCCGCGGCGCCGTGCGTTTTGCCGAAGGTGTGGCCGCCGGCGATCAGCGCCACCGTTTCCTCGTCGTTCATCGCCATCCGGCGGAACGTCTCGCGGATATCGCGCGCCGCCTTCACCGGATCAGGATTGCCGTCGGGCCCTTCGGGGTTCACGTAGATGAGCCCCATCTGCACCGCCGCGAGCGGCAGCGCCAGCTCGCGATCGCCGGAGTAGCGGCCGCTTGCGAGCCACTCGCGCTCCTGGCCCCAGTCGACTTCCGCCGGATCCCACGCGTCCTCGCGGCCGCCGCCGAAGCCGAGGGTCTTGAAGCCCATCGACTCGAGCGCGCAGTTGCCGGCGAAGACCATCAGGTCGGCCCACGAGATCTTCGTGCCGTACTTCTGCTTGATCGGCCACAGCAGCCGGCGCGCCTTATCGAGGTTGACGTTGTCGGGCCAGCTGTTGAGCGGCGCGAACCGCTGCGTTCCCTCGGACGCGCCGCCGCGGCCGTCCTCGATGCGGTACGTGCCGGCGCTGTGCCACGCCATCCGGATGAACAGCGGACCGTAGTGGCCGAAGTCGGCCGGCCACCAGGGCTGCGACGTCGTCATCACCGCGTCGATGTCTTTTTTCAGCGCGTCGAGATCGAGCTGCTTGAACTCCTCGGCGTAGTTGAACGCCGGACCCATCGGGTCCGCCATGGGATGGCTCTGCTGCAGGAGCTTCAGCTCCAGCTGATTCGGCCACCAGTCCCTGTTCGTCGAAGCCTTGGCGCTGCCGTGCGCCACCGGACACTTGCTGTCGCCGTCCATGTCGTTCTCTCCTCTGATTACCTGCAGTCGGGGCAACGGCCCCAGTAGATCACTTCCGCCTCGTCGATCTGGTAACCGCGGTCGTCGGCGGCGGTCAGGCACGGCGCCGCACCGACGGCGCAATCGACGTCGGCGGTCTTGCCGCACACGCGGCAGATGACGTGGTGATGGTTGTCGCCGACGCGCGCTTCGAACCGCGCTGGCGAGCCGGCGGGCTGGATGCGGCGGATCAGCCCCTCGGCGACCAGGACGCCGAGCGCGTCGTAGACGGATTGACGCGAAATCGCGCCGATGTCGGCGCGCACCGCCTCCGCGACGGCGTCGGCGGTGATGTGCGGCTGCGCGTCGACGGCGCGCAGCACCGCGAGTCGCTGCGCCGTCACCTGGATGCCGCGCTGACGAAGGAGGTCGGCTGCGTCGCCGGTCACGATCGTCAAGTATGGATCAAACTTTGGACACCGTCCAATGTTCTGGCGGCTCAGTGTCGGTGTCAGACACCGGCGGGGCTGGTGTCAGACACCGACCGGCGAGGTGTCAGACACCGGCGGGGCTGGTGTCAGACACCGATCCGGGGTGGTGTCAGACACCGAACCCGGGCGCCGCCTCGCCCACTCGTCGCCGAACCGTCGCACCCCGCCGCTATAATCCGCGGGCCATGACAAACACGCGACGCGAGCGAACCACCGGACGCGACCTCCTGCTGTTTGGCGTCGTCGTTGCCTCCCTGCTCTCCGCCGTGACCCACGACGTCCGCGCCGCCGACCGCAAGGAGCTGATCGCGCACCGCGGCGCGTCCGGCTACGCGCCCGAGCACACGCCCGCGGCCTACCGCCTCGCGATGGAGCAGCACGCCGATTTCGTCGAACCGGACCTCGCCGTGACGAAAGACAACGTGCTCATCTGCCTCCACGACGACTCCCTGGCGCGGACCACGAACATCGCGGAGGTGTATCCGGATCGCGCGAAGGCGCTCGCCAACGATCTGACGATTGCCGACATCAAGAAGCTGGACGCCGGCAAGTGGTTCAAGCCGGACTTCGCCGGCCAACGCATCCAGACGTTCCAGGAGGCGATCGATCTCGTCCGCACGCACCCCGGTATCGGACTGTACCCCGAGCTGAAATCGCCCGCGCTGTACAAATCGCGCGGCGTCGACCAGGTGAAGCTGTTCGTCGACGTCATCAAGAAGAACGGCCTGGAGCGCCCCGACTCGCTGAAGAAGACGCCCGTCATCATCCAGTCGTTCGACGAGACGGCGATCCGGCGCGTCGCGCAGGAGCTGCCGACCATTCCGCGCGTGCTGCTCGTCGAGCGGCGCGGAGACGTGTCGGAGGCGCGCCTGCGCGAAATCAAGACGTTCGCGACCGGCGTCGCGCCGGAGAAATCGCTCGTCGCCGAGCATCCGGCGATGGTCACGCAGGCGCACGCGGCCGGCTTGACCGTCACCTGCTGGACGTTCCGCGCCGACGAGAAGACCGCATTCGCGAACGTGCGCGACGAGATGGCGAAATATCTCTACGACTACGGGATCGACGCGCTCTTCACGAACAACCCGGATCAATTCCCGCGGCGCTGACCTTCGAGCCGCCCCGAGAGCAGCAGGTCGATCGCCTCGGCGACCCCCGCGCCGCGCACGCCGCCAGTCACCACCGCCGCCATCTCCTTCACCGACGGCAGCGCGTTGGCGACGGCGACCGACAGCCCGCACGCGCGCAGGAACGCCTGATCGTTCTCCGCATCGCCGATGCCGACGACCGTTTCGGCACCGATCGCGAGCCGATCCAGCGCCGCCGCCAGGCCCGTCGCCTTGGTCACCTCGGCCGGCAGCGCCATCACCGATCCCTTGTTGAAGATGACGTGCCACTCCAGTCCGAGCGTTCGAATCGCTTCGAGCACCGCGTGCTCGTGCGGCTCCACCGTCGCCACGATCGAGTGGCCGACCGACACGGGCACGCGCTGTTCCTCCAGACGCTGCAGGAGCGCCGGCGGCGGCGACGGCGCGAGCGGCGTCAGCGTGGCGGTCGCCGGCTCGAAGAGCACGGCGCCGTTCTCCGCCACGACGACATCGAACAGGTCGGCGTGCGCGAACGTGTTGAACAGGTCGGTCAGCTCGCGGCCGGTGACCATCAGCAGCCTCAGCCGCGCGGCGCGCGCGCGCAGCAGCGCATCGACCGTCGGCTCGTCGACGCGGCCGTCCCACGCCAGCGTGCCGTCGTAGTCGGTCGCGATCGCGCGGAACGTCCGCCCGCTCATCGCACGACCCGCCAGGCCGGCGTCGGCGGCCGATCGTGCGGCTCGACGACGTCCTCCCACAACCGGAAGCCGCCGGCGAACGCATCCTCGTTGCCGCCTCGCCGCGTCGTCGGAGGCAGCGGTTCGACGCGTGATGCATTGCCGCCGCCGAGGACGATGTAGTCGGCCACGAACGCTTCGCGAAGGACGCCGACGGCGTCGGCGACGGCTCGCATCCACACCTCGCGCCCGTCTCGTTCCAGCGCATCGCGGCCGAGACGATCGACGAGCCTGCCGCCGTCCGCCGCCGGAAGACATCCGAGCTCGAGCGGCACGATGACGCGCTCGGTGACGAGCGTCGACCCCACACCCGTGCCCAGGCCGAGGAACAGCATGCGGCCGCCGTCGTACGCGCCGAGCGCCTGCATCGCGGCGTCGTTGACGATGCGGACGGGAGCTGCGAACGCGCGCTCGTAGTCGAACCCGACCCACCCGCAACCGAGGTTGCCGGGCTCCGCGGTGGGCCCGTCCGCGGCGACCGCACCGGGAAACCCGAGCGACACGGCGTCATACGACCAGCCGCGGGCGATGCACGTGACGCGCTGCACCATCTCCGCCGGCGTCAGCGCCGGGCTGGAGTCGAAGCTCCGCGGAGCATCCGCGCCGGTCGCAAGGCACTTCACGTGAGATCCACCGATGTCGACGACGAGGATGCGCACGCGCGGCGTGACAGCCAACATCGTGCCGATGCGCCGGCGCTTCGGCGTGTAACGTTTCTGTAACGGACTGAGCAGCGGATTTGCAGACACGTTAGAGTGTCGAAACCAATGCGCGTGGATCAGACCACCGTCGCAACCGCACCGGCGACGTCGACTCAGCCGGTGGGGCCGACGGCCGCCGATGCGTATCTCAATCGAGAGCTCAGCTGGCTCGAGTTCAATCAGCGCGTTCTGGATCAGGCACTCGACGAGTCGCATCCGCTGCTCGAACGGCTGAAGTTCCTGGCCATCGTCGGCTCGAACCTCGACGAGTTCTTCATGGTGCGCGTCGCCACGCTCCTCCGCAAGGAGCGATCGGGCACGGGGCACGTGACGCCCGACGGCATGACCGTGGCGCAGCAGCTCGCGGCCATCCGCAAGCGCGCCGTCAAGATGATGAACGACCAGGCCGCGTGCTGGACCGACGTGCTGCGGCCCGCGCTCGCGCAGCAGGGCATCGTCTTCCTCGAGCCGGACGACTACACGGACGACATCAGGCGCTCGCTCGCCGCCTATTTCCGATCCGACATCTACCCGCTGCTGACGCCGCTCGCGTTCGATCCGGGCCACCCGTTTCCGCTGATTTCGAACCGCAGCAAGAACTTCGCGGTGGTGGTGCGGCAGGGGCGCCGGACCAAGTTCGCACGGGTCAAGGTGCCCCCGCTGCTGCCGCGCTTCGTGGCGGTGCCGCGATCGTCGCATCGGCTGCACGCGCGGTACACCTTCGCGTTTCTCGAGGACGTCATCCGCCTCAACCTCGGCGAGCTGTTTCCCGGCGTGCCGATCACCGACGCGCACCTGTTCCGCGTCATCCGCGACAGCGACATGGAGGTGCCGGACGGCGCCGACGACCTGCTCGAAACCGTCGACCGCACGCTGAAGCAGCTGCGGCACGGCCCGCCGTCGCTGCTGCAGGTGGAGTCGTCGATGCCGGCGCGTGTGCTCGACATCCTGGCCGAGAACTTCGAGATCGCCGACGACGTCGTGGTGCGGACGGCGTATCGCATCGATTTTTCCGACTGGATGGCGCTGCATCGGCTGCCGCTGCCGCATCTGAAGGATGCGCCGTTCACGCCGCGGCAGCTCTGGACCACCGACGGGTCCGACGACGCGTGCGTGTTCGACGACATCCGGGAGCAGGACTTCCTCGCCCACCATCCGTTCGACTCGTTCCACACGGTGGAGCAGTTCCTCCGGCAGGCGGCGACCGACCGCCACGTCGCGGCGATCAAGATGACGCTGTACCGCATCGGCAAGGATTCGCCGCTCATCGACCTGCTGATCGACGCGGCCGATGCGGGCAAGCAGGTCGCCGTGCTCGTCGAGCTGAAGGCGCGGTTCGACGAACGGAACAACATCCAGTGGGCGACGCGGCTCGAGGAAGCGGGCATCCACGTGGTGTACGGCGTCGAGCAGTTGAAGACGCACTGCAAGCTGTGCCTCGTCGTGCGCAAGGAAGCGAACGGGGTCCGCCGCTACGCCCATATCGGGACGGGCAACTACAACCGGGTCACGTCGGAGGTCTACACCGATTTCAGCCTGTTCACCGCCAACCCGGCGATCCTCGGCGACGTGTCGGACGTGTTCAACGCGCTGACCGGGTACTCGCAGCGCGCGGACTACAAGGAGCTGCTGGTCGCGCCGCGCGGCCTGCGCGACGCGCTGATCCGGCTGGTCGACCGCGAGATCGCGAACGCACGCGACGGCCGGCCGGCGCGCATCATCATCAAGAACAACGCGGTCACCGATCCGGCGATGATCCAGGCGCTCTATCGCGCGTCCCAGGCCGGCGTCGAGGTCGACCTCGTCGTCCGCGGCGTCTGCTGCCTGCGCGCGGGCGTGCCGGGCCTCTCCGATCGCATCCGCGTCCGCTCGGTCGTCGGACGGTTTCTCGAGCACTCGCGGCTGTACTACTTCGAGAACGGCGGCGAGCCGGCCACCTACATCGGCAGCGCCGACCTGATGGAGCGGAACCTCGATCGTCGAGTGGAGACGCTCTGCCCGGTGGCGGATCCCGCCGTCGCGCGCGAGCTTCGGCACGTGGTGCTCGAGGTCTATCTGCGCGACAACGACCGCGCCTACGAGCTCGTCGACCGGAAGTACCGGCGCGTCCCCCGCAGCGCCGGCGAGCCGCGCGTCAACGCGCAGCAGGTGCTGCTCGACTGGTATACGTCGCGGGGATCGTCGGCCGAAGACGGCCCCAATCCCCTGCTCTCGTAACCAAGATCCCGGAGCCACGCGCGCTCGCGCGAATCGTCACATCGATTTCACACGATCGATACAGCCGCTACACGAGGTACCCGTAACGTCAGACCTCGAGCTTCCCAGGAGGTCCGATGTTTCTACGACGTGTGGTGTGCCTCGCCTGCCTGACCCTGCTGCTGGTGCCGCGCGCGGCGCGGGCGGATGCGACCGCCGGCGCCCTGCGGGGCAGCGTGCTCGACCCGGACGGCCGCGCGGTGGTCGACGCGGCGCTGATCGTCCGCAACGATGCGACCGGCAGCGTGAAGACGATGGTGACGGACGAACGCGGGAATTTCTCGGCGACCGATCTCGCGAGCGGGACGTACACCGTCGAAGTGGCGGTGCCCGGGTTCGACATCGTCCGGCGCACGAACGTCGCCGTCCCCGACGGATCGACACAGGAACTGACGATCAGGCTCGCGGTGGCGAACATCAGCGAAACCGTCACGGTGTCGGCGGCGCTGCCGGCCGCGGCGGCCGCGGCGCCGTCGCAGGGGTCGCTCACCGCAAGCTCGGCGCAGTCGCTGATCAGCAACGAGTTCGTCCGCAACTACACGTCGCCCGTCTCCGACTACGCGCAGGTGCTCCAGATGGCGCCCGGCACGTTCAGCGTTTCGCCGAACGGCGCGGGCCTCGGCGACACGAAGACGTTCTTCCGCGGCTTCAAGGACGGCCAGTACAGCATGACGTACGACGGGATTCCGTTCGGCGACACGAACGACCCGACGCACCATTCGTGGGTGTTCTTCCCGGCGCAGACGATCGGCTCGACCGTCGTCGACCGCAGTCCCGGGACGGCGGCGTCGGTCGGACCGTCGACCTACGGCGGCTCGGTCAACCTGATCTCGCGCGGCATGCTCGCGCAGCCATTTCTCGCCGGCACCTACTCGTACGGCACGTGGAACACGAAGCTCGTGGACCTCGAATACAGCACCGGCCAGTTCGGCGCCGACGGCCGTCATCGGCTGCTCGTCGAAGCGCACCAGATGTCGTCGGACGGATACCAGACCTACAACGATCAGAAGCGCAACGCTTTCCAGGCGAAGTACCAGTACCAAGCGGGCGACACCACGAGCGTCACCGCGTTCTCGTCGGTCATGCAGTTGACGAGCAACACGCCGAACCAGAAGGGCTCGACACGCGCGCAGATCGCGCAGTTCGGCGACAACTTCCTGATGTCGGGCGATCCGGCCTCGCCGCTGTATTACGGCTACAACTTCTACAACGTGCCGACCAATTTCGAGTACGTCGGCTTCCGGACGATGCTCGGCGGCGGGTGGTCGATCGACGACAAGGCCTACACGATGCGGTACCACAACAAGCAGAACTACAACGGCCTGACGACGATCACGGCGACGAGCGCCACCGACAAGCTGAACGCCTACTGGAAGATCGGCAACGTGCTGCCGGTGTCGTACGTCAGCGAGCGCGGGATGTTCCGCACCGGCCTGTGGTCGGAGTACGCGTCGACCGATCGGTATCAGACACCGTCCGACCCGCGCACGTGGATCGACGCGGCCGTTCCCAACTTCCACGAGCAGTTCGGCACGACCACGCTGCAGCCCTACGCGGAGTACGAATGGCGCGTGGCGCCGACGCTCACGGTGACGCCCGGCCTCAAGTTCGCGTACTACAAGCAGGACTTCCGGCAGTTCGCCGACGGCAAGACGGTCGGCAGCCTGAACGGGCAGCCGTTCGTCGATCACGCGGCCGCCTATCACGACGCGCTGCCGTCGATCAACGCGCACTGGATGGCGCAGCCGTACTGGTCGCTGTACGCGCAGTACGGCCGCGGCGACAACATCCCGCCGACCAGCGTCTACGACGTGAAGGGCGCGCAGGTGTCGGTGGCGCCGAAGCCGATCCTCGCCGACACCACGCAGGTGGGCTCGGTCTGGAAGTCGCGCCGCGCGACGCTCGACGCGAACTACTATCACATCCACTTCCAGAGCGACTATTCGTCGACGACCGACCCGGTCACCGGCGACACGACCTACTTCCTGAACGGCGCGGTGGTGACGCAGGGCGTCGAGGCCGAGAGCACCGTCATGGTGGCGCGAGGCCTGTCGGTGTACTTGAACGCGACGAAGGGCACGGCAAAGTACACGGACACCGACCAGTGGGTGCAAAATGCGCCGTCGGATACCGAGACCGTCGGCCTCACCTACAACGCGATGGGCTGGAACGTCGGCCTGTTCAGCAAGCGCATCGCGGGGATCTGGCAGGACAACGGCGCGCTCCACCAGGCGGTCGCGATCGATCCGTTCGACATCACGAACCTGTTCGTCAACTACACGCTGCGCGGCGGCCGCCGCTTCTCGCAGTCGCGGATCCGCTTCTCGATCAACAACCTGACCGACAGCCACGCGATCACGGCGGTGACGCCGGCGTCCACGAAGTCGAACCTGCCGGCGCCGGGAGACGTGCTGACGCTGATGGCCGGACGCAGCGTGTCGATCGCGTTCACGGTCGGCTACTCGCCGAAGTAACC
>Ga0070741_10005739_pt1 | contig 27231 bp, 28 predicted proteins | sample Coa_R1_4_FD_66440 | JGI IMG/M metagenome (GOLD analysis project Ga0070741, IMG submission 66440) | Surface soil microbial communities from Centralia Pennsylvania, which are recovering from an underground coalmine fire - Coalmine... | ecosystem: Environmental > Terrestrial > Soil > Unclassified ...
CAGGAGGTGCGCGCCCGCGGCGGCGAGCTGCACGTGTTCGCCGACGCCGACGCGCGCCTGGGCGATTCCGAGGGCGTGCAGGTCATCCGCATGCCCGACCACGCCGGGATGCTCTCGCCCATCCTGCACTCGGTGCCGCTGCAGCTGCTCGCCTACCACGCCGCGCTCGCCCGCGGCAACGACGTCGACAAGCCGAGGAACCTCGCGAAGTCCGTGACGGTGGAATAGCGCGGCCGGACGTCGTCGGGCGCCCGGCAAACCGGTTTCGCCGAAAGAAACCCCGCCGGGAAACTTTCGGCCGGAATGCTGTCACAAGCCTACAACCATCATGCGGACCCACGACGGCCGCTCCCCCACTCCCACAAGCCCCCAGCGCATGGTCCGCGGACGAAACCGCGTCGTCGTCGTATCGAATCGCCTTCCGTTCGTCTTCCAAAAGGAGCCCAATGGGGGCTGGCGCATCGAGCCGGGCTCGGGAGGGCTGGTCAGCGCGCTGCTGCCGGTGCTGCGGAACCGCGGCGGCACCTGGATCGGCTGGCCGGGGACCGAAGGCCGCTCCGAGGACCTCGACCGCACGCTCGAGCAGACCGGCGAGACGGCCGGCTACTCGCTGCGGCCGGTGCACCTGAGCGCCGACGAGGTTCACAACTTCTACCACGGCTTCGCCAACGAGATCATCTGGCCGCTGTTCCACGACCTCCAGTCGCTCTGCAATTTCGATCCCACGTACTGGAAGGTCTACTGCGACGTCAACCGCCGCTTCGCGCAGGCGATCATGGACACGGCGTCGCACGAGGACTTCATCTGGGTCCACGACTACCACCTGATGAACGTCGGCGCCGAGCTGCGCGCGCTGCGCTGCCGCGCGAAGATCGGGTTCTTCCTGCACATCCCGTTCCCCCCGGTCGACCTGTTCGTGAAGCTGCCGTGGCGCGCGCGGCTGATCGAGGCGCTGCTCCACTTCGACCTGGTCGGCTTCCAGACGCTGCGCGACCGGCGCAACTTCGTGCAGTGCGTGCGCGCGCTGAACAGCGAGGTGCGCTTCCAGGGCAAGGGGCACATCATGGTCGCGCACGTGGGCAAGCGCGAGGTCCGGGTCGGCGCGTTCCCGATCAGCATCGACTACAACACCTTCATGCGGCAGGCGGCGGCGCCGGCGATCGCCGAGCGCGCGAAGGAGCTGCACACGCTGCTGCCCAAGCGCAGGCTCGTGCTCGGCATCGACCGCCTGGACTACACCAAGGGCATCCCGCACCGCCTGGACGCGTTCAACACCATGCTGAAGCGCTACCCGCGGCTGCGCGAGCGCATGTCGCTCATCCAGGTGGTCGTGCCGAGCCGGGTGGACATCCCGGAGTACGGCGAGCTCAAGACGACGATCGAGCAGCTCGTCGGGCGCATCAACGGCGAGTACGCCAAGCCCGGCGGCTGGGTCCCGGTGTGGTACGTGTACGGCAGCCTGACGCGCTCGGAGCTGCTCGCGTACTATCGCGCCGCCGACATCGCGCTGATCACGCCGCTCCGCGACGGCATGAACCTCGTCGCCAAGGAGTACTGCGCGAGCTCGATCGAGGAGGATTGCGTGCTCATCCTCTCGGAGTTCGCGGGCGCGGCGACGCAGCTCCGCAACGGCGCCATGCTCGTCAACCCGTTCGACATCGAAGAGGTCGCGGACACGCTCAAGCGCGCCTACGACATGGACATCGAGGAGCGCCAGGCGCGCATGCGCCGCATGAAGCGCTCGATCCGCGAGTACGACATCTTCTGGTGGGTCGACTCGTTCATGAACGCCGCGTTCACGCGCGACCTCTCGGACTTCCCGGCCCCGTCCGAGGCGACGGAAGACCTGGCGGAGAGCTCGCTGCCGTTCTGAGGCGCCGGCGTGCGGCAAAGGTCCTCCGGCTCGCCGGCGGAGTCGCCGTCCCTTTGATCCATGTCAAATTGAGGAGCGAGCCGGCCGCTACGCTCATGGGCAAGACAGCGGGAGGAAAACCCATGAAACGAGTGTTGAAATCGGTGGCGGCGCTTGCGTCCCTGGCGCTGCTCGCGTCCTGCGGCCGGCCGGCGGATCCGTACGACGTCGCGAAGATGGACCTGAAGCCCGTTCCGGCGAAGGTGACGAGCGAGCGCCACAAGGGCGCCTTCGCCGAGGGCGCGGCCCTCAGCAAGGGTGCCGCGCTCGAGCCGCTCGACCCGTCGCCGGTGAAGACCGTGCGGCTCGACACCACGCACAAGATCATCGAGATCGCCCCCGGCGTGAAGTTCAGCGCCTGGACCTTCGGCGACCAGGTCCCCGGCCCGACCATCCGCGCGCGCGTGGGCGACAAGATCCGCTTCGCGATGACCAACCGCAGCGACGAGCCGGTCCCGGGCGTGCGGCTCACCGCGGCGCCGATGATGCACTCGATGGACTTCCACGCGGCGATGGTGTCGCCCCAGGACAAGTACCGCTCGATCGCGCCCGGGCAGACGATCGAGTTCGAGTTCACGCTGAACTATCCCGGCGTGTTCATGTACCACTGCGGCACGCCGATGATCCTCGAGCACATCGCCTCGGGGATGTACGGCGCCGTGGTCGTGGAGCCGCGCGACGGCTACCCGACGAAGGCCGACCGCGAGTACGTCGTGGTGCAGAGCGAGTTCTACGCCAAGCCCGATCCCGAAAAGCACAAGGTCGACGGAACGCCGCTCTACGTGCTCGACGGCGACAAGGTTCGCGCCGCGCAACCGAACTACACGGTCTTCAACGGCGTCCACAACGGCATGGTGAAGCGGCCCCTGGCCGCCAAGCCCGGCGAGCGCGTGCGGCTGTTCGTCCTCAACGTCGGACCGAGCAAGACGTCGAGCTTCCACGTCGTGGGGACGATCTTCGACCGCGTCTGGATGGACGGCAACCCCGACAACCAGCTCCGCGGGATGCAGACCGTCCTGCTCGGCTCCTCCAACAGCGCCATCGTCGAGTTCATGATCCCCGAGGCGGGCTCCTACATCATGGTCGACCATCATTTCGCGAATGCCTCGCAGGGCGCGATCGGCCTCGTGTCGACCGAGGTGAAGCCGCCCGAGACCGAGCTCGAGCACCACAACATGCCCTCGGTCGAGGCGACGCCGAGCGAGCCGGAAGCCGTGCGCGGCCAGCTCGCGTTCCAGAGCAAGTGCCTCGCCTGCCACAGCATCGGCCAGGGCAAGAAGCTCGGGCCCGACCTCGCCGGTGTCACCAAGCGCCGCAGCGACGACTGGATCGCGCGCTGGCTGAAGTCGCCCGAGAAGATGCTCGAGAGCGACGCCGACGCCAAGGCGCTGCTCAAGGAGTCCAACAACATCCCGATGCCGAACCAGAACCTCTCGGACGCGGAGATCCGGCAGTACCTCAAGTATTTCCACTGGTACGACGCGCAGCCGGCCGGGTCGGCGGGGCCCTCGGCCGCAGGCCACTGAGATGTACGCCGCCGTGCTCGCTCTCGCGCTCGCGCTGCTCGCGTTCGGCGGCGAGGCGCTCGCCTGCGGCCATTGCGTCGAGGATCGCGTCGCCGCGGTCTACGACCACGCGGTGATCGTCCGCGCGCTCGACCGGCGCCACCCGGTCGTGTTCCTCGCCATCGAGGGCCCGCTCGCCGCGGCGCAAGGCGCCGACAAGGCGATCGAGCGCGCGCTGCGCGGGGTGCCGGGCGTCGACGCGGGGTCGCTGCGCGTGTCGCTAGCGGGCGCGGCGCTCTCGTTCGCCTACGATCCCGGGCGCGAAGGGCTCGGCCCCATCCTGAAGCGCGCCGAGCGGCGGCTCGCCCCGAAAGGGCTCGGCCTTTCGCTGCTGCGCGTGATCGACGGGGACGACGGCCCGCGCTGAAGCGCGCGACAATAGCGGCCTACGCTCATCCACGGTCGCGCCCCGCATGGCTTTCCTCGAGACACCCCCGACCCGCCGTTTCCCCTGGTACGTCCGGCTGATCTTGCGCCTGCAGCGCCGGCGCTACGGCCGCGAGCTCGAGCCGTCGCGGCTGTGGGGCCGGGTGCCGCGCGCGTTCCTCGCGATGTCGCTGATGTACGGGGTGCTCGACCGCAGGTCCTCGCCCATCGACGCCGCGCTGCGCTCGCTCGTGCAGGTGCGGGTCTCGCAGATCAACGGCTGCGCGTTCTGCGTCGACGTCAACTCGGCGAGCGGGCTCGCGCGCGGCGCGGGCGAGCGCAAGCTTATGGAGCTCGCGCGCTTCGAGCAATCGAGCGCGTTCTCCGAGCGCGACAGGGCGGCGCTGCGCTACGCCGAGGCGGTGACCGACAGCGCCCGGCGCCCCGACGCCGCGCTGATCGCCGGGCTGCGCGAGCATTTCGACGACGACGCCATCGTCGAGCTCACCGCGCTGATCGCGTACCAGAACATGTCGAGCAAGTTCAACGCCGCGCTCGGCGTGCCGGCGCAGGGGTTCTGCGCGCTCGCGGGGCCGGGGCACTAGGAGCGCCGATGGATCACGCGCCGCCGAGCGGCAAGGCGATCGACCCGGTGTGCGGGATGACGGTGGACGTCGCCCGCGCCCGGCATACCCACGTGCACGAGGGCAGTACCTGGTACTTCTGCAGCGCGCGCTGCCGCGAGAAGTTCATCGCCGATCCGCAGCGCTATGCCGCTCCCGCGCCCCGGGCGCCGGTCGCGGCGGGCGCGCCGGACGCGATCTACACCTGCCCGATGCACCCCGAGGTCCGCCAGGCCGGACCGGGAACGTGCCCGATCTGCGGCATGGCGCTCGAGCCGGTGGTGGCGGCGGCGGACGCCGCGCCCAACCCCGAGCTCACCGACATGACGCGCAGGCTGCGCGTCGGCGCCGCGCTCACCGCGCCGGTGTTCGCGCTCGCGATGGCGGAGCACGTTCCCGGATGGCACGTGCCGGCGGGGTCGGACTGGATCCAGCTCGCGCTGTCGCTGCCCGTCGTCGCCTGGGCCGCGTGGCCGTTCTTCGTGCGCGGCTGGCGCTCGCTCGTGTCGCGCAACCTCAACATGTACACGCTGATCGCGCTCGGCGTCGGCGTCGCCTTCGCCTACAGCACGGTCGCGCTGACCGCGCCCGGGATCTTTCCGCCCGCGTTCCGCGACGCGCACGGCCGCGTCGGCCTGTACTTCGAGGCGGCCGCGGTGATCGCCGTGCTGGTGCTCGTGGGCGAGGTGCTGCAGCTGCGCGCGCGGGAGAGCACCGGCGGCGCGATCCGGGCGCTGCTCGGGATGGCGCCGCGGACGGCGCACCGCGTGGGCGAGGCGGGCGACGAGGACGTCGCGCTCGACGCGGTGCGCAAGGGCGAGCGCCTGCGCGTGCGCCCCGGCGAGAAGGTGCCGGTCGACGGCGTCGTGCTGGAAGGCCACTCGAGCGTCGACGAGTCGCTGGTCACGGGCGAGCCGCTGCCGGTGGAGAAAAGCGCGGGCGAGCGCGTGACCGGAGGGACGCTCAACGGCAGCGGCAGCTTCGTGATGCGCGCCGAGCGCGTCGGCGCCGAGACGCTGCTCGCGCGCATCGTGCAGATGGTCGCCGAGGCGCAGCGCACGCGCGCGCCGATCCAGAACCTCGCCGACCGCGTATCGTCCTATTTCGTGCCGGCGGTGGTCGGCGTCGCGCTCGTGGCGTTCGCCGCCTGGGCGATCTACGGCCCGCCGCCGGCGATGAGCTTCGCGCTCGTGAGCGCGGTCTCGGTGCTCATCATCGCCTGCCCGTGCGCGCTCGGCCTCGCGACCCCGATGTCGATCATGGTCGGCACGGGACGCGGCGCGCAGGCCGGGGTGCTGATCCGAAACGCCGAGGCGCTCGAGCGCCTGGAGCGCGTCGACACGCTGATCGTCGACAAGACCGGGACGCTGACGGAAGGCCGGCCGCGGCTCGTCTCGGTCGTCCCCGCCGGCGGCGCGTCGGAGGAGCGCGTGCTCGGGCTCGCCGCGGGGCTGGAGCTGGGCAGCGAGCATCCGCTCGCCTCCGCGATCGTCGCGGCGGCGAAGCAGCGCGCCGTCGCGCCCCTCCCCGTGGATCGCTTCAACGCGCTCGCGGGCCGGGGCGTCGAGGGCGAGGCCGAAGGCGCGCGCGTCGCGCTCGGCAACCTGCGCTTCGCGGAGTCCCTGGCGGAAATACCGCAGGCGCTGCGCGAGCGGGCCGAGTCGCTGCGGGCGAACGGCGAAACCGTCGTGTTCCTGGTCGAGGGCGGCCGCCTCGCCGGGCTGCTCGGCGTCGCCGATCCGGTGAAGACCTCGACGCCGGAAGCCCTGGCGGCGCTCGCCGCGGAAGGCGTGCGCGTCGTGATGGTCACGGGCGACAACGAAACCACGGCGCGCGCCGTGGCGCGCCGGCTCGGCATCGCCGAGGTCCGGGCCGACGTGCTGCCGCAGGGCAAGGGCGAGGTGGTGAAGGCGCTCCGCGCCCAGGGGCGCGTCGTCGCGATGGCGGGGGACGGCGTGAACGACGCGCCGGCGCTCGCCGCGGCCGACGTCGGCATCGCGATGGGCACCGGTGCCGACGTCGCGATCGAGAGCGCGGGCATCACGCTCGTCAAGGGCGACCTGCGCGGCATCGTGCGCGCGCGGCGGCTCTCGCGCGCCACGATGCGCAACATCCGGCAGAACCTGTTTCTCGCTTTCGTCTACAACGGCCTGGGCGTGCCGGTCGCGGCGGGGGTGCTGTTCCCCTGGACCGGCTGGCTGCTGAACCCGATGATCGCCGCCGCGGCGATGAGCGCGAGCTCGGTATCGGTCGTCGCGAACGCGCTCCGGCTGCGCTCGGTCCGGATCTAGCCCGAACGGTCCGCGCTCAGCGCTTGTCCCGCGAGCGGCCCGACATCATCGCGCGGATCTCGGCTTCCGCGGCGAGCCAGTCCTCGACCTCGTGTCCGGGCTCGAACCCGCGCTGCGCGGCGCGCAGATAGGCCGCGCGCGAGATCATCGCGTTCAGCTCGTCCTGGGACAGCTTGGCGAGGCCGTCGCCCTCGGCGCGCGGCGGCTCCGTCCTGGCGCTTTGCTTGACGGTTTCGGCGCGCGTCTTGCGGGGCGGACGCTCGGTCCCGGGCTCGCCCGGGTTGACATCGGACTTCGGCTTCGACGCCATGGTCATCCCCATGAAATCACACGGTCGTTAGAGCCCCGGCGGGGCGGCCGGTTCCGCCGGATCGGCTCCCGGACGGACTTTGACCTGGATCAAGGCGCGAGACCGCGACTCGTCCGAAGGTGCGTAACCGTGAACGAGATTTCCCGGACGGGCCTGAGCACGGCCGAGGCGCGGGCGCGGCTCGCGGCCGAGGGGCCGAACGCCGTGCCCGCGCGCAGCCGGCGCGACACGCTCACCATCGCCCTGAGCGTGGTGCGCGAGCCCATGTTCGTGCTGCTCATCGCCGGCGCCGCGCTGTACCTGCTGCTCGGCGATCTGCGCGAGGCACTGGTGCTCGCCGCGTCCATCCTCGTCGTGACCTTCATCACGGTCGTCCAGGAGCGCAAGGCCGAGCGCGCGGTCGAGGCGCTGCGCGACCTGTCCAGTCCGCGCGCGGTGGTCGTGCGCGACGGACGCGAGGAGCGGATCGCCGGCGCCGACGTCGTGCGCGGCGATCTCGTGGTGTTGTCCGAGGGCGACCGCGTGCCCGCCGACGGCCGCTTGCTCGCCGCGAACGACCTCATGATCGACGAATCGCTGCTGACGGGCGAATCCGTGCCGGTCGCGAAGTCCGCGGCCGACGCGGCCGGCGAGCGCGACGCGCGCGTGTACTCGGGCACGCTGGTCGTGAAGGGACACGGACGCGCGGTCGTCACGGCCACGGGCGCGCGCGCCGAGCTCGGCCGCATCGGCGCCTCGCTCGCCGCGCTCGAGCCGGAGAAGACGACGCTCGAGCGGGAGACCGCGCGCATCGTGCGCTTCGTCGCTTCCATCGCGGTCGTGCTGAGCGCGCTGCTCGCGGGCTTCAGCATGGCGAAGGGCGGCGACGTGCTCTCGGGTGTCCTCGCCGGGGTCACGCTCGCCATGGCGATCCTGCCCGAGGAGTTCCCCGTGGTGCTCACGATCTTCCTCGCGCTCGGCGCCTGGCGCATCGCCCGCCGCGGCGTGCTGACGCGCCGCATGCCGGCGATCGAGATGCTCGGCGCCGCCACGGTGCTGTGCGTCGACAAGACGGGCACCCTCACCGAGAACCGCATGGCGGTCGTCGAGATCCACGACGGCGCGCGATGGCACGAGCTCGGCGCCGCGCCGCGCGCCGTCGCCGCCACGCTGCTCGACGCGGCCGCGTTCGCGTGCGAGCTTCACCCCTTCGATCCGATGGACCGCGCGGTGCTCGACGCGGCCGCGCGCGAGACCCCGGCGATCGCCGCGCGCCGCGCGCAATGGACGCTCGAGCGCGACTATCCCTTCGGCTCGGCCTTCCTCGCCATGTGCCACGCGTGGCGCTCGCCCGCGAACGAGGCGCGCGTCGTGGTGAAGGGCGCGCCCGAGACGGTGCTGCCGCTGTGCGACCTGGACGACGAGGCTCGCGCCGCCGCGCTCGCGCAGGCCGCCGGCGCGGCGGCGCGCGGCTTGCGCGTGCTCGCGGTAGGGGAGGCCGCGTGGCGCGAGCCCGGCTGGCCCGACGATCCCGCGCGCTACCGCTTCCGCTGGCTCGGCTTCGTCGCGCTCGCAGATCCGCTGCGCGCCTCGGTGCCCGAAGCGGTGGCGCTGTGCCGACGCGCGGGCATCCGCGTGGTGATGATCACGGGCGACCATGCCGCGACCGCGCGGGCCGTCGCGCAGCAGGCCGGGATCCCGATCGACGCCGGCGTGCTGACCGGCGCCGACCTCGCGCGCATGGACGACGCCGCGCTCGCCGCGGCGGCGGGGCGCGTGTGCGTGTTCGCGCGCATCGTGCCCGAGCAGAAGCTGCGGCTCGTCGCCGCGTACAAGGCCGGCGGCGAGGTCGTGGCCATGACCGGCGACGGCGTGAACGATGCGCCGGCGCTGAAGGCCGCCCACATCGGCATCGCGATGGGCCGGCGCGGCAGCGACGTCGCGCGCGAGGCGTCCTCGCTCGTCCTGCTCGAGGACGACTTCGGCTCGATCGTCGACACCGTGCGGCTGGGTCGCCGCATCTACGCGAACATCCGCGGCGCCATGGTGTACCTGCTCGCGGTGCATGTACCGATCGCGGGCATGTCGTTCCTGCCGCTCGTGTTCGGCTGGCCGATGTTCATCTTCCCGGTGCACGTCGTGTTCCTCGAGTTCGTGATCGACCCGGCGTGCTCGGTCGTGTTCGAGGCCGAGCCGAGCGAAGCGGACGCGATGGAGCAGCCGCCGCGCCCTCCGTCCCAGCCGCTCTTCGGGGCCCGCATGCTGGCCGGAAGCCTCGCGCTCGGCGCGGCGGTGCTGCTCGCGACCTGTCTCGCCTACGCCTGGATCGTGCACGCGGGGCGCCCCGAGCCGGAAGCGCGCGGCTTCGGCTTCGCCGCGATCGTCTTCGGGAACCTGGCGCTGATCCTCGCGAGCCGCGCGCGCGACCGCTCCATTCTCGAGACGCTGGGACGCCCGAACCGGGCGCTGTGGTGGGTGGTGGCGGGCGCGCTGGCGGCGCTCGCCGCGTCGCTCTACGTGCCGGCGGTGGCCGAGGTGTTCCGCTTCGGCGCGTTGCGGCCCTCGGATCTCGCCGCGGCGTTCGCGGGCGGGACCGCCGCGGTGCTGCTCGCGGAAGGCGTCAAGCTCGCTTGGCGCCGCGTGCGCTAGAGCGAGCGCGGGGTCGCGCCGTGCTCGCGGCGAACCGCGAAATATGGGATGTCGGCGTTGGCGTCACCTGCACACGAGGACCGGCACCTTGGAGTGCGCGAGGACCTTGCTGGTCTCGCTGCCGAGCAGCAGGGCCGACAGGCCGCGCCGTCCGTGCGAGGCCATGACGATGAGGTCGCAGCGCTTGGCGCGCGCCGCGCGGGTGATCGCCTTCCACGGCTGTGCGTCGGTCACGAGGAGGGACGAGTACGGCAGGCCTGCGGTCTGCGCCTCGATCTCGACGCCGGCGAGCACCTTGCGGCCCTCGCGCTCCGCGAGCGCGGCATAGCGGGCGCGCGACATGCGGGGCCCGAACGCAGCGCCTTCGCTGTAGACCGGGTTCGGATAGGGCTGGACGGCGTAGATGCCGGCGAGCCGTGCGTTGCAGGTCTTCGCGAGCCGGACGGCGGCCTTCACCGCCTTCGCCGAGAGCCTCGAGCCGTCGGTCGCGACCAGGATGTGCTTGTACATGATGCGCTCCATTTCGTCGCGGGCGCGCGGGCGGCCCGCCTCGAATGCCTACGATAGCCGCACGCCCGAGCGCCCGTTTGATCTGCGTCAATTGCGCTTCCCGCCCGGGGGTTAGATTGCCGCCATGGAGACGACCGGCTTCCCGCAGGAGATGACGATGTCCAAGGCGCTTTCGACGATCCGCGACGAGCACCGCTCGATCGGGGCCATCCTGCACGGCATGGAGTACCTGGTCGGCGAGATCAACGCGCGCAAGACGAAGATCGACCCGCGCGTGTTCGCGGCGATGCTGTACTACCTGGACACGTTCTCGGAGCGCTATCACCACCCGAAAGAGGACCGCTACCTGTTCGCGCCGCTGAAGCGGCACGGACGCGCGGCGGAAGGCGTGGTCGCGCAGCTCGAGCACGAGCACGCCGAGGGCGGGCGGGCGCTGCGGCGGCTCGAGCAGTGCCTGGTTCGCTACGAGGAGGGCGGCGACCGCGAGTTCCCCGCGTTCGCCCGCGCCGTCGACGAGTACGTCCGCGGCTACTGGGAGCACATGCGCAAGGAGGAGGAAGAGCTCTTCCCGCTCGCCGAGAAGCTGCTGACGCCCGACGACTGGCGCGTCATCGACGGCGCGTTCGCCGAGAACCGCGACCCGCTCGCGGCCGAGCGCGACGGGCGCGACTTCCAGAAGCTGTTCACCCGCATCGTCAACATGGCGCCGCCGCCGATCGGCGTCGGTCCCCGGTCGCGCTGATCCGTTCCGGACGGAGGTCCTCTTGCTCATGACCGCGTATCCCGTGAAGGTGCAGGATCTCCTGCTGAACTCGCCGCAGTTCGCCGAGCTGGGCAAGAAGGACATGGCCCGTCTCGCCGCGGCGACCAGCCGCGTGCGCGCGCCGGCCGGCACGGTCCTGTTCCGGCGCGGCGAGCCGTGCGCCGGCGTCTACGTCATCGTCTACGGGCAGGCGAAGCTCGCCGTGCACGGCGCCGACGGCGCCGAGAAGATCCTCGAGATCCTCGGGCCGGGACAGAGCTTCGGCGAGCCGTTCATGTTCCTCGACGAGCCGCACCTCAGCTTCGCCGAGACGCTCGCCGACTCGCTGCTGCTCCTCGTCGGCAAGGCCGCGGTGCTGCAGACGATCGCGGGCAACGCGCGCTTCGCCCAGGCGATGCTCGCGAGCATGGCGCAGCGCCTGCAGCGCGTGTTCTGCGACATCGAGGCCTACACGCTGAAGAGCGGCTCGCAGCGCGTCGTCGAGTACCTCCTGCGCGAGGTGCCGGGCGACGCGACCCAGTCGCTCGACGTGCGGCTGCCCGCGGCGAAGAGCGTCGTCGCCTCGCGCCTGTCGATCACGCGCGAGCACTTCTCGCGCGTCCTGCACGAGCTCACCCACGCCGGGCTGATCGGCGTCAGCGGGCGCGTCATCCACATCGGCGATCCGGCGCGGCTGCGCGCCTGGGTGGGCTGAAGTAAGCTTCTCCGGCGCGTCAGGCGCCGTGGGCGTCGTAGCCGCGAGAGGAGCCGACACGATGCGGACGTATATCCAGCTGACCGGCGCTGTCTTCGGCCTGGTAGCGCTCGTCCACGCAGCCAGACTGATATTGGACTGGCCCGCTCAAGTGGCGGGGTGGGCGATTCCGGCCTGGATATCGTGGGCGGCAATTTTCGCAGCAGGGGCGCTTTGCGCCTGGGCGTTTCGCCTCGTCGGTCGGACACGGCAGTGAACTCGGCGACACCGACTGCGCCCTGACCGCGCGGTCGAGAGGCTAGCCCGGGCCGGCCGGCTGCAGCCGGTGATGGAACACCGACGAGTCGACCGCCACCGCCGCGCGCCACTTCTCCGCGACGAAGATCGACACGCGGTCGCCGTGGCGGCGCAGGCGTTCGAGCAGGTCCTGCAGCGCCGCGACGCCGGGCTCGCACAACTCGTCGACGTGCAGGTCGAGGCGCGAGCGCCCGTTCGCGAGCAGCCGCTCGATCGGCCGCGCGATGTCCCGGAAGAAGTCGCGGTCGACTGCGCCCTTGATTCTGAGCGACAGCGAGGAGCCGACGCCGGCGCGCCGCAGCGCCACGGCGACCTGCCCCGGGTCCGCGTACCGGGCGGCGGCCGCCCGCAGAGTCCGGCGCGCGCGCACCAGAGCCGAGTCGCGCCGTTCGGTCACGTGGAAATGGCGCTCGATGTAGTCGCGCATGGCGAGCCCCGCGATCCAGTCGACGATCACGAGCGGGAGCTTCCGCGGCGCGCGCCAGGGCACGGTGGAGAGGAAGCGCGCGACCCGGCCCGGGCCGCCGCGCAGCACGCCGCGCACGAAGAATTTCGCGAGGATGGCGAGCTGCTCGCCGACGGAATATTCGCCGCGGTACACCGGATCGGCCATGTAGCGCATCTTGTTGCGTATGCGGCCGGCGATCTCGGCGTCGGAGAACAGGCGCACGTGCAGCCGGCGGTATTCGGCGACCATCGTCTCGTAGGGCATGCTCTTCGGCTCGACGTTGGTTCCGAGCTTCGAGTTGTCGCCGGGCGCGACGTCGTGCCGGAGGCGCCCTTCCTTCTCGAGGCGCTGGTAGAGGGGCGTGCGCGGCAGCGCGGTGAGCAGGCCGATCATCGCCGCCTGGATGCCCGAGTTGAGGATGAAGTCGTGCTGCACCTCGAAGGTCGCCGGCGTGTCGCGGTCGAAGCCGACGATGAAGCCCGCGAGGACGTCGATGCCGTGCGCGTAGAGCCTGCGCACCGACACGAGCGAGTCCTCGTGCGTGTTCTGCGTCTTGCGCGTCGCCTTGAGCGTCTCCGGGTCGGAGGACTCGATGCCGGTGAACACCCAGGTGAACCCGGCCGCGCGGAACAGCGCGAGCAGCTCCGCGTCCTGGGCGAGGTTGAGCGACACCTCGGTGCCGAAATTGAAGCAGCGGCCGTGCGCCTCCTGGTACTCGGCGAGGTAGCGCAGCAGGGCGCGCGCGACCGGCTTGTTGCCGATCAGGTTGTCGTCGACGAAGAAGAGGTTCCTCGCGCCGAGCGCGCGCAGGGCATCGAGCTCGCGACCGACCTGCGCGAGTTCCTTGAAGCGCGGCTTGCGCCCGAACATGACGATGATGTCGCAGAACTCGCACATGAAGGGGCAGCCGCGCGAGAACTGCAGCGTCGCCGTGGTATACCGGTCGAGCTTGAGCAGGTCGAAGCGCGGCGTCGGCGAGTCGGCGAGCGCCACGACGCCGGCCTCCCGGTACAGGGCCCCGGCTCCCCCGGCCTCGAAGTCGCGGCAGAACGCGGGCCAGATGTATTCCGATTCGCCCGCGACCACCGTGTCGGCGCAGTCCGCGTACTGCTCGGGGCACAGCGACGCGTAGCTGCCGCCCGCGACCCCGTAGTGGCCGCGCGCGCGGTAGAACTCGAGCAGCGCCTTCTGGCGCTCCGCCTGCACGCCCATGCCGCACACGCCGACGATGTCCGCGTCGGGGGCGAGCGGCACGGGCTCGACGTTCTCGTCGACGATCGTGACCTGCCAGTGCGGCGGACACAGCGCCGCCAGCGTCGCGAGGCCGAGCGGCGGGTTGATCGCGCGCTTGCCGGGCAGCACCGAGTCGACGGCCCACTTGAACGACCAGAAGCTCTCGGGGTAGCGGGGGTTGATCAGCAGCAGGCGCATGGCGGTCCTTCGTCCGGGCAAGCACGGCAATGTAGTCTTCGCCGGCGAGCCGGGCTGTGACCCGGGTCACGCGCGGCCGAGTCAGTCGGCGTACGGGCCGAAGCCGCGCGATCGGCAGGCGGCGTGTCGGCACGACGCGGCCGCTGCTATCATGAGCCGATGCCTGGCCGCAAACGGCGCGCCGTCATCGTCGGCGGCTCCATGTCCGGTCTCTTCACCGCCGCGTTCCTCCAGCGGCTGGGATGGGACGCCCACGTCTACGAGCGCTCGCCGGTCGAGCTGGTCGGCCGCGGCGCCGGCATCACGACCCACCCGGAGCTCCTCGAAGCGCTCGAGAAGTGCGGCTCGGGCCTGCGCGACCTCGGCATCGACGGCGAACGGCGCGTCGGGCTCGATCGCGAGGGACGCATCGTCGCCGAGATGCACCTGCCGCAGATCCATACGTCGTGGGACCGGATGCAGCGGCTGCTGCGCGAGACGGTCGACGACGGGCGCTACCATCTCGGCCACAATTTCGAGCGCGTCGACCAGGACGGCTCGGAAGTGGTCGCGCATTTCGCCGGCGGCCGCAGCGAGCGCGCCGACCTCCTGGTCGGCGGCGACGGCATCCGCTCGAGCGTGCGCGCGCAGCTCGCGCCCGAGGTCCAGCCCGCCTACGCCGGGTATTTCGTCTGGCGCGGCGGGCCGAGGGAGGCCGACCTGCGGCCCGAGACGCGCGCGAGCATCTTCATGTGCTACATCATCTTCGTCGGCGACCGGCACCACGTCTTCGGCTACCCGATGGCGGGGCTGAACAACGACCTGCGCGAGGGGCACCGCCGCTACAACGTCGGCTGGTACCGCGCCGGCGACGCCCGGACGCTGCGCGAGATGTGCGTCGACGCGCAGGGGCGCCAGCACGAGCATTCGGTGCCGCCGCCGCTCATCCGCGAGGACCTGATCGAGCGCATGCGCGCCGAGGCGCACGAGATGCTGCCGCCGCAGGTCGCGGACTGCTACGACAACAGCCGCCCGTTCTTCACCCCGATCTACGATTGCAGCACGCCGAGCTACGTGTTCGGGCGCGTCGCGCTGGTGGGCGACGCCGCGGCCTCCTCGCGTCCGCACATCGGCTTCGGCATGGCGAAGGCCGGCGCCGACGCCCAGGCGCTGTTCGAGGCGCTGCGCGACCACGACGACGTCGACGCGGCGCTCGCCGCGTACAACCGCGTCCGCCAGCCCCTGGGCGAGCGCATCGTCCTGCACGCCCGCAAGATCGGCACCCAGCTCGGCGTGAACCTGAAGACCGACGAGGACCGGGCGATGTCGCAGCGCCTTCAGGATCTTCGCGCCATGATGCAATGGATCGCCGTGCCGAAATTCCTGGAACGCGCTTACTAGCAAGATGCGCCGAAGCTGCACCGACGCCGAATGGTTCGAGGACTACCGCGTCGGCGATGAGTTCGCCGGCGAGCCGGTCTCGCTTTCGGAGCCCGAGATCATCGAGTTCGCGCGCCGCTACGACGCGCAGTGGTTCCACGTCGACCCCGTCGCGGCGAGGGAGTCGCCCTACGGCGGGCTGATCGCCTCGGGCATGCAGTCGTTCGCGGCCGTGTGGGGCGGGCTGATCCGCGCGGACTTTCTCAACGGCCGCGGGCTCGGCGGCCCGGGCGTCGAGCTGCAGTGGCTGAAGCCGGTGCGCCCTGGCGATGTGCTGACGACGCTCGCGCGCGTGATCGAGACGCGGGCGTCACGGTCGCGTCCCGACCGCGGCTTCGTGGCGTTCGAGATCCGCGCGACGAACCAGGCGGGCGAGCTGGTGATGACCTTTACTTTGAAGGAGATGGTCCGTACCCGGGCCGCATCATGAAAAAAATCGTCAAGACGCTCGCCGGCCTCGTCGGCGCCTTCGTTGTACTCGCCGTCGGATACACGGCGTGGAACATCTGGTGGGAAGGACGCCAGATCCGCGCTTTCTGCGAAGCGGTCCATCCCGGGGATCCGGCCGCGTCCCTCGAGAATCTCGGGGCGTCGCGCGGCGTGCCTCCGCGCCGGCTGAGAGGCGTCTTCGACAAGGAGCGCGGCTCCTGGTATCTCTTTGTCCCCGTCGGAGCGACGATGGGAGACTGCGGCTGCAGGATCACGCACGACGGCAAGGCGGTGCTGACCGCGGCCATGTTATGCCGCTGAGCGGGGCCTATGCGTTCGAGTCGCCGCTCGACCTCTTCGACATGGTGCGGCTGCTGCAGAAGAACGACCCGGGCTGGAACTGGCGCGCCAACGACGGCGAGCAAAAGTTCTACCTCACGGGCCGCCCGGCCAAGAGCGTGCGCCTCAAGATCGTCGAGGACGGCAAGAACCGGTTCGTTTTCGCCGTCGGCCTGTGGCCCGAGGCGCTGCCGTACCACGCGAAGGTGCGCGACGAGCTGCTGCCCTTGCTCCGCGCGACCAACGTCCGGCCCGCCGAGTCGCCGGACTGATCGGGCGCGCTAGGGCACCAGGCCCCCGGGCTACCCTGTGGACGTGCGCGAATCCTCCCGTTCATCGTACGCTGGCGCCATGAAGAGGCTCCTGCTCGGGCTGCTCGCCCTCGCGGCGCTCGCGGCCGCCGCCGCGCTCGCGCTCGCCTACCCCGAGTACCGCCGCGACATCGAGGCGGCGCGCTCGCGCGTCGCGCGCGGCAGCGAGATCGCGCAGACGGCGTGCGGGCCGATCGAGTACGCGGCGATGGGCGCCGGTCCCGCGGTGCTGCTGGTGCACGGCGCGGGCGGCGGCTTCGACCAGCTGCTCGACATGGCGCGCGCGCTCGCGCGGCGCGGCTTCCGCGTCGTCGCCCCGTCGCGCTTCGGCTACCTGCGCACGCCGCTGCCCGCCGACGCGTCGCCCGCGGCGCAGGCGGACGCGCATGCGTGCCTCCTGGACGCGCTCGAGATCGAGCGCGCCGCCGTCGTCGGCGTGTCCGCCGGGGCGCCGTCGTCGATGCAATTCGCGCTGCGGCATCCGAAGCGCTGCGCCGCGCTCGCGCTGCTGGTCCCGCTCGCCTGGGCTCCGCCGGAGGAGCGCGCGTCGGCGCCGCGCCTGTCGCCGGCCGTGTGGCTCGTGTTCCCGACGCTGAAGTCGGATTTCCTGTTCTGGCTGCTGACGCGCACGGCGCCGTCGCTCGTCACGGGGGCGCTGCTCGCCACGCCGCCCGAGACCGTCGAGGCGGCAGGCGCGGCCGAGCGCGAGCGCATCGCCGGCATGATGCGCCTCCTCCTGCCGGTGGGTCCGCGCCAGGACGGCCTGCGCAACGAGGCCGCGATCGTGCGCTCGCTCGAGCGCTATCCGCTGGAGCGGATCGAGGCGCCGACGCTGCTCGTCTCGGCCGCCGACGACGGCTACGGCACCTGGGCGAGCGCCCGCTACACCGCGACGCAGATCAAGGGCGCGCGCTTCGTCGGCTATTCGAGCGGCGGCCACATGCTGGCCGGGCGCGAATCCGAGGCCGTCAACGAGCTCGCGGCCTTCCTGAAGGCGCATCCGTAACGACGAGAGGAATCCCATGTTCAGACACATCCTGCTTCCGACCGACGGCTCGCCCGTCGCCGACAAGGCGGTCAAGGCCGGCCTGAAGCTCGCGCGCGAGCTCGGCGCCCGCGTCACGGGCTACTACGCGATCGAGCGCGTGCCGGCGCCGATGTACGCCGAGGGCTACATCCCCGACGCGCGCACGCTCGCGCTCTGGGACCGCGGCGCGCGCGAGCACGGCGAGAGGCAGATCGCCGCGATGGCGAAGCTCGCCAAGGCCGCGCGCGTGCGCTTCCGTGGAGTGTCGGCGCAGGCCGCCACGCCCGCCGACGGTATCGTGCGCGCCGCGCGCCGCCACGGCTGCGACGCGATCTTCATGGCCTCGCACGGGCGCAGCGGCATCGCCCGGCTGGTGATGGGGAGCGTGACCGAGCGCGTCATCCGGACCGCGAGCGTGCCCGTGATCGTCTACCGCTGAGGCGCGCGTGAACCGGTCGAAGGCCGCGCTGTGGCTCGGCGCCTTCTCGGGCTTCCACCGTCCCGGCGTCGACGAGGTCCGCCGCCTCGACGCGGTCTCGAGGTTCCTGTACTCCGCGCGCAGCGTCATCCTGGTCGTCTCGGCGCAGGCCGCGATCATCGGCGGGCTGCTCGCCGCCGGCGCGCTCTGGCCCGGCGCGCGCTTCTAGCGCCTACTTCGGCGCGTCCTTCGGCTTGCCGTAGTTCTCCGCGAGGTAGCTCGCGATCGCGTCGACGTCCTCCTTCGGGATGGGCGCGCCGAAGGCGTTGATCATCTTGTTCACCGACGCGGTCCAGCCGGCCTTGTCGAGGAAGCGCGAGTTCATCGGGATGTAGTCGAGGCTGTGGCAGGCGCCGCACTGCATCGCCTTGTCCCTGCCGGGCGCGTCCTTGAGCTCGATCCTGGATTCCTGCGCCCGGGCGCCGGCGGCATACGCCAACGCGGCGAGCGCGACGAGCGCGGCTGCGGCGGTTCGCATCGTCGTCCTCCTCACGCGACCTCCAGCGTCAGCCGCTGGATGACGTTGTGGTGATAGCCCGCCGGGTTGTGGATCAGCTGCTCGACCTGCGTCTCGCCCGAGCGCGCGGTGGCGCGCGCCATCACGACGAGGGGGCCTGCCTCGCGCGGCGTGAACGGGAACGAGAACTCGCGGAACGAGAAGCGTCCCAGATCGCGCCCGAGCTTCGCGCGCCGCCACTCGCCGCCCGCGGAGACCTCCACGCGATCGATGCCCGAGCCGCCGTCCCACGCGACGCCGCGCACCTCGAGCGGCGCGCCCCGGCGCACGCGCTGCCCGCTCTTGTGCGAGGTGACGAGCGAGTTCACCACCATCGTGGTGATGGGCTCGTTCGCCTCCTTCACCTGCGTCTTGAAGCTCGGCGTCCTGAACTTGCCGCGCGGCAGGCGGTAGGCGGTGCTCATCCAGAAGTTGCCCTCGGGCGTGGAGGAGACCTTGACCGAGACCAGGTGCTTCACCCAGTAGGTTCCGGTCCAGCCGGGAACGATCAGGCGCGCCGGGTACCCGTTCCAGCGCGGCAGCGGCCGGCCGTTCATCTCGAACGCGATCAGCGTGCTCTCGTCGAGCGCGATCTCGACGGGGAGCGACTTCACGAAGTCGGGCGTCTTCTCGTTCGCGCCGCGGTCGGCGCCGTCGAAGACCACCTCGACGGCCTCCGGCTTCACGCCCGCCTTGGCGAGCACGTCCTTCAGGCGCACGCCGCGCCAGATCGCGTTGCCCATGGCGCCCACGCCCCACTCGACGCCCGGCACGTGCGGCTCGAACAGCCCGCGGCGGTTGCCCGAGCACTGGCACACGGCGGTGAGCTCGTGCTGCTTGAATTCCGTCCTGATCCCGTCGAGCGTGTACCGGCGCTCCGCGCCCGCCGCGTCGCCGCCCACCGAGAGCTTCCACTCCGCGGCGCTCACCTCGGGAATCGCCGAGAGATGGTAGCGCACGAAGAACGCCCGGCTCGGCGTGATCGGCGTGCGGAAGTACTCGACCGGCGTCTCGAAGTTGGGCGGGCGCCAGGTCTTCTTGATGAGCGGCGCCTTGCCGGGCAGCGCGTAGAGCTCCTGCTCGGCGAGCGCGCCGTCGGGCAGCTCGGCGAAGCCGAGCTCGGCCGTGCCGCCGACCGCGGCGAGCGCGCGCAGCGGCGAGGAAAGCGCCGCGGCGCCGCCCGCGGCGGCGAGCAGGCTGCGCCGGCGGGAATCGGGATGGCGATTCATAGGGTCCTCCTGCGACAGGCGCGACCGGCCGCCCGGATGCGGGGCATTCTACAGCCGATTACAATCGGCCCGAGGAGGTAGTCATGAACCGCTCGCTTGCCCTTTGCGCGGCGCTGTCGCTCGCCGCCACCGCCGCGCTCGCCCAGGACTATCCCGCGCGCGAGATCCACACCGTGTGCAACTACGCCGCCGGCTCCGGGGCCGACCTCATCGTGCGCTTCTACAGCGACCAGCTCGCGCACCTCGCCGGCAGGACGGTGATCGTCGAGAACCGCCCCGGCGCGCAAGGGATGGTGGCGAACGACTACGTCGCGAAGTCGAAGCCCGACGGCTACACCGTGCTGATCACGCCGGTGAGCTCGACCGTGAACATCGCGCCGTCGATCTTCAAGAAGCTCACCTACGATCCCAAGAAGGACCTCGCGGCCGTGACCACGCTCGTGACGGTGAGCTTCACGCTCGCCGTGAACGCGAAGAGTCCGGTGCGCAGCGTGGGCGAGCTGGTCGCGCGCCTGAAGTCGCTGCCGAAGCAGGGCTTCTACGGTGCGACCAGCAACGCCGGCAACATCACGGGCGAGCTGTTCAAATCGATGGCGAACCTGCAGACAACCTTCGTCCCGTACAAGGCGAATCCGAACGCGCTCGCCGACCTGCTCTCGGGCCAGCTCGACTTCATCGCCTTCGACTCGACCTGGACGCTGCAGCAGCAGAACAACGGCTTCGTGCGCATCCTCGCGGTGACCTCGGCGAAGCGCTCGGGCGCGCTGCCCGACGTGCCGACCATGCAGGAGGCGGGCTTCGAGGGCTACGACGTGACGCCGTGGTGGGGCGTGCTCGTGCCGGCGGGAACGCCGCGGCCGGTGATCGACAAGCTCGCCGGCTGGTTCAACCAGATCACGACCTCCGAGGAAGCCAAGGGCTTCCTCGCGCGCTCGGCGTTCGACCCCTTCCCGGGGACGCCCGAGTCGGCGGAGAAGCTGCTGCAATCGGACTTCGAGCGCTGGGCGCGCTACGCCAGGATGGCGAAGATCGTGCCGCAGTAGCGGCGCGCCGGCGCCTGCGATCTTTTGTTGACGAGGATCAAACCCGCCTGCGCGCGCGCGTTTTAGGCTGTAGCCGCAGTCCGCGCTTGCGGGTCGGCAACCTCCTCCAGCCGACGGCGAAGCGCACAAGGTCCGCCGCTCCTCCTCCCGGAGCGGCGGACCTGTCTTCTCTCCGAGGCGGGCGAGCGCGCCGCTTTCGGGCGCGGCCGCGATCAGCGCCGCCAGCTCGCGCGTAGCAGGTTGTCGTCCCGGCTGTAGTGCACGGCGAGGCCGCCCTTGCAGGCGTCGTGCACGCGCTCGGCGATCTGGCGCGCGAGGTGCGCGTCGGTGGTCTTGACCAGCACGCCCGCCCCGTCGTCGTCGATCGCGATGATGCGTTGCATCGGGTGCTCGATCTTCTCGGCGGCCTCGCAGTTGCGCACGAGGTTCAGGATTTCGGCGCGGTGGCTCGCGAAGTAGTCGCCGGCGAGGCTCACGTAGCCCGCCGGGGAGACGTCGCGGGTGCGCTGGCAGGCGGGACAGACGCGCTCGTGCGAGCCCGCCGGCGCCGGCTTCCAGGTCCAGCGGCCTTTGTGGAACGTCGCGCCGCATTGCGGGCAGCGCGTCGGGTCGGGCAGCTTGCCGTTCGCGCGGTAGGCGTCGTGCCGCGGATCGGCGAGCGGCTGCTGGCGGCGGTCGGGACGGAAGCCCGTGCGTGCGCCGTTCTTCATGACGGACCCGGGTCCCTTTCCGAGAGTGTTCTAGTCCGTCCTGTGATCGAACTTCGCCTCCACGCCGCGCGGGCGGGACGGCGCGTGCACGCGCACCGTGATGAGGTAGGCGGTGTGCGGCTTCAGGCGGACGTAGGTGCCGTAGCTCGCCGGGCCGACGGCGATGGGCTCGAGCCGGATCGAGGCGCGCGTGATGCCCGGATCCTCGATGTCGACGTCGACGCTCGCGTCGCCGACCGGCGCGTGCGTGCTCGCGTCCGCGAGCGAGATGTTCAGGTGATAGTAGCCCGGGCCGCTCGGCACGCCGCCGTGCATCGAGCGCTCCACCGATTCCTTCGGGAAGGAGAGAAGCGATCGCGCCGCGACGATGCCGAGGTCGAGATCGAGGCCGCCGACCGTCTTGTGGCTCCCTCCCGCGGGGACGGTGCGCGGCGCGTCGCAGCAGCCCGGCGCGGCGGCCGCGGCCGTGGGATTGAACATGTACAGGATCGCGGCGCGGAACTCGCCGTCGGTGAGATCGGCGCGTCCGCCGCGCGGCGGCATGCCGCCGTGACCGCGGATCGCGGCGCGCACGAGGCTGTCCAGGCCTTGCTTCAGGCGCGGGATCCAGGCATCGCGGTCGCCGATCCGGGGCGCGCCGCTCGCGCCGGTGCGGTGGCACTTCACGCACTGCTCCTCGACGATCTGCTTGCCGCCGCGCTCGGGCGTCTGCGCGAGCGCGACGGACGCGCCGATGCCGGCCGCGAGCGCGGCGCAGAAGAACGCGGTGGTGTTCGGTCTCATGGCAACCTCCTTCACCCGGCCTGTCTCCACAGGTAACAGCGTCCGCTTTTTCGGCGCGCGCGGCTTGACTTGCATCAAGCGACGGGGCCGGCAAGAGCTTGACCCTGATCAACAGGCCCCGCGGCGGGGCGTCTAGCCTGTGGATCGGGTCCGCCGAGAGGTCACCGCCGTCATGAACGATCCCGTCGCCCATTGGCACGCCGAGCACGCGCACTACGCGCGGCTGCTCGACATCCTCGAACGGGAGGTCGCCGCCTTCCACGCCGGGAACAGCCCGGACTACGCGCTGATGCGCGACGTCGTGCGCTACCTGCGCTACTTTCCCGACCGCTTCCACCATCCGCGCGAGGACGAGGCCTTCCGCCGTCTGGCCGCGCGCGATCCCGACCTGAGCCTGCCGCTCAACCGCCTGCTGCAGGAGCACCGCGTGATCGCCGAGGCGGGCGACCAGCTCCTGTGGCGACTGGAGCAGGTCGCCGAGGACGTCGTCGTCTCGCGCGCCATCGTCGAGTCCATGGCGGCGACCTATCTCGTGTACTACCGGCACCACATCGCGACGGAGGAGCGCGAGGTGCTGCCGCGCGCGGACGAGCTGCTCGCGGCGCCGGACTGGTCGGCGGTCGCCGCGGCGGCGCCCGAGGGACGCGACCCGCTGTTCGGCGACGACTGCGCGCCCCGCTACCGCGAGCTGCGCCGGCGCATCGCGCAGGAGATGGCCCAGGCGGCGCGGGAAGCCGGATGACCGCCGGGAGCCGCCGCCCGGCCCGTTTTTGACGCAGATCAACGGCCGCCGCGGCGATCGGCCTAGGATTCCTCTCATCGTGATGGGCATCGCCCGCGACTGGAGGAATGATGTTCAAGCACATACTGATACCGACCGACGGCTCGCCGACGGCGGCGAAGGCGGTCGAGCGCGGCGTCGAGCTCGCCAAGCAGCTCGGCGCGCGCGTCACGGGTTACCACGCGTGCGAGCCCCCGCACGCGCGCGTCTACGGCGACGGCTACATGATCGGCCCGCGCGACGCCTCGGTCTCGGTCGGGCAGGCGCGCGAGGCGGGCGAGAAGGCGGTCGGTCTGATCGCCGCGGCGGCGAATGCCGCCGGCGTACCCTTCGAGCGCATGGTGGTCGAGGCCGAGGCGGCCTACCGCGGCATCATCGACGCCGCGACCGTGCGCAACTGCGACGCGATCTTCATGGCCTCGCACGGGCGCTCGAGCCTGGCGGAGCTCATGCTGGGCAGCGTCACGCACCAGGTGCTCGCGCACTCCAAGATCCCGGTGCTCGTCTACCGCTGAGCGCCGCGGCGGCGCACGCGGCGCGCGATCGCCTCCGCGAGGTTGCGGATCCCGATCTCGTACGCCCGGTGCGGCGGATTCGAACGCGAGGGGCAATTGGCGGGGAACGAGGTCCCGGGAGAGGCGCTGCGCGCGGTGCCGTTCGTTCATGCTCGTCTCCGCAAGGCCTGCAAGAAACTTCGCGTGATCAACGACGCTCTCAGGATATCGGCCGCGGCGCCGGCGGTCTTGATGCGCATCAAAGTGAGGCGAGACCGGCCGCGCCGGTCGGCGTAGGATGGGCCCGACGAGGAGAACCCGGACATGACGAAAGACGGAAAATCGCAATCCGACATCGACCTCGAGGCGGTCCGGCGGCTGCTCGACGCGCTCGAGCGCGACCTCGCCGCGGTCCGCGGCGGCGGCGACGTGCAGGTGCTGCGCGACGAGGTCGACCGGCTCAAGGCGCTTCTCGAGTCGGGCGAGCCGCACCACACGGTGCGCGACGCGCTGCATTCGCTGCGGCTCAGGCTCGAGGGCGAAGGCGTGCGTCTCGGCCAGTACGTCGGCATGATCGGCCGCATTCTCGGGATGTAGCCTTTTGGGGCTGCGCGACCTTTCCTCGCGTCACTACCTCACGCCGCTGTTCGAGCCGCGGTCCGTCGCGATCGTCGGCGCCACCGACAAGAAGGGCAAGGTCGGCGAGGTGCTGATCGCCAACATGCTCGAGGCCGGCTTCAAGGGGCCGCTCTACGCCGTCAACCCGAAGTACAAGGCGGTCTGCGGCGTCGCGTCCTTCGCCTCGATCGACAAGCTGCCGCAGCGCGTCGACCTCGCCGTGATCGCCACGCCGCCGCAAACGGTGCCCGGCGTGATCGACGAGTGCGGCCGCGCGGGGGTGCGCGCCGCCGTCGTGATCACCGCCGGGTTCTCCGAGGTGGGGCCCGCGGGCGCGCAGCTCGAGCGCGCGCTGCTCGAGAACGCGCGCCGCCACGGCGTGCGCGTGATCGGGCCGAACTGCCTCGGCATCCTGCGTCCCGCGCTCGGCCTGAACGCCACCTTCGCGCGCAGCCGCGTCGTCGCCGGGTCGCTCGGGCTGATCTCGCAGTCGGGCGCCGTGTGCACGGCGATGCTCGACTGGGCCGAGCCGGGCGGCGTCGGCTTCTCGAGCGTCGTGTCGCTCGGCGGGTCGGTCGAGCTCGACTTCGGCGAGATCATCGACTACCTCGCGAACGACCCCGCGACCGAGCACATCCTGCTCTACATCGAGGGCATCCGCGACGCGCGCCGCTTCCTCTCGTCGCTGCGCGCGGCGGCGCGCATGAAGCCCGTGATCCTGATGAAGGTCGGCCGCCACCCGGCGGGCTCGCGCGCCGCGGTCTCGCACACGGGCGCGATCGTCGGCTCCGACGACGTGTTCGAGGCGGTCGTGAAGCGCGCCGGCGTCGTGCGCGTGCGCTCGGTCGGCCAGCTCGTCGCCGCGGCGCAGGCGCTCTCCTCGCACGTGCGCCCGCGCGGCAACCGCCTCGCGGTCGTCACCAACGGCGGCGGCCCGGGCGTGATGGCCGCCGATCTCGCCGCCGACCTCGAGCTGCCGCTCGCCGAGCTCGCCCCGGCGACCATCGAGTCGTTGCGCGACGCGCTGCCGTCGAACTGGTCGCACGGCAACCCGGTCGACCTGATCGGCGACGCCGACAGCGCCCGCTACCGCGCGGCGGTGACCGCCTGCCTCGGCGACGACGGCGTCGACGGGCTGCTCGCCATCCTCACGCCGCAGGCGATGACCGACGCCGAGGACGTGGCGCGCGCGGTGGTCGAGAGCGCGCGCGGGTCGTCGAAGCCGCTCATCGCGTGCTGGATGGGCGAGGCGCACGTCGCCTCGGCGCGCAAGATCCTGACCGACGCCGGCATCCCGACCTTCCGCACGCCCGATCCCGCGGTCGAGATGTTCGCGCACGTCTCCGCCTTCTACCGCAACCAGCAGGCGCTGCTGCAGGCGCCGGGGCCGCTCGCGCGCGGCTCGGCGCCCGACCTGCGCGGCGCGCGCCTGGTGGTCGAGGCCGCGCTCGGCGACCGGCGCAAGGTCCTCACCGAGATGGAGTCGAAGGCGCTGCTCGCCGCCTTCCACATCCCGATCGCGAAGACCGCGATCGCGCGCTCGGCGCAGGAGGCGGTGCTGCTCGCCGAGCAGTCCGGCTTCCCGGTGGCGATGAAGATCGACTCGCCCGACGTCACGCACAAGAGCGACGTCGGCGGCGTGCGCCTCAACGTCGCCGACGCGCACAGCGCGCGCGCCGCCTACCAGGAGATCGTCGAGCAGGTGCAGCGCAGGCGCCCGGGCGCGCGCGTCAACGGCATCGCGATCGAGCCGATGGTGGTGCGCCCGCACGGTCGCGAGCTGATGGTCGGCGTCAAGCGCGACGCCGTCTTCGGCCCGGCGATCACCTTCGGCGCGGGCGGCACCGCGGTCGAGGTCCACCGCGACCGCTCGGTCGCGCTGCCGCCGCTCAACGCGTTCCTCGTCGCCGACATGATCGGCGGCACGCGCGTCTCGAAGCTGCTCGGCCGCTTCCGCAACCTGCCGGCCGCCGACACGAAGGCGCTCGAGGCGGTGCTGCTGCGCGTGTCGGAGATGGTGTGCGAGATGCCGCAGATCGAGGAGCTCGACGTCAATCCGCTCATCGTCGACGAGTCGGGCGCGATCGTGGTCGACGCGCGCGTCGTCGTGCGCGACGCGCCGCCGATGCGCCGCTACGCGCACATGGCCATCCACCCCTATCCGAGCGAGCTGTGCGCGACCTGGCAGCCGCGCGAGGGACCGCCGGTCCTGCTGCGTCCGATCCGGCCCGAGGACGCGCAGATGGAGCAGGCCTTCGTCAAGGGCCTCTCGGAGCACAGCCGGCACATGCGCTTCATGAACACCCTGCGCGAGCTGACGCCGGCGATGCTCGCGCGCTTCACCCAGATCGACTACGACCGCGAGCTCGCGATCATCGCCGTGCAGGAGAACGAGGGGCGCGAGACCGAGCTCGGCGTCGCGCGCTACGTGATGAACCCGGACGGCGAGACCTGCGAGTTCGCGATCGTGGTCGCCGACGAATGGCAGGGGAAGGGGCTCGCGCGCCGCATGCTCGAGATGCTGATCGACGTCGCGCGCTCGCGCGGTCTGAAGACGATGATGGGCCACATCCTGTCGATGAACCAGCCGATGATCAAGCTCTCGGAGAAGCTCGGCTTCGCCATCGCCGACGGCGTCGACGACCCGACCACGAAGCGGGCGACGCTCGCGCTCGAGAGCGCGAGCGTGCGCTAGCGCTACAACGTCATGCCGCCGTCGACGCTGATCACCGCGCCGTTGATGTAGCTCGCCTCATCCGAGGCGAGGAAGGCGAAGACGTTCGCGACCTCCTCGGAGCTGCCGAGGCGCCCGCACGGCACCTTCGCCGCCATCTGCTTCAGGATCTCCTCGGGCATCTTGGCGAGGATGGGCGTCGCGATGAACCCGGGGCACACCGCGTTCGCGCGGATGCCGCTTCGTCCCAGCTCGCGCGCCCAGGTCTTGGTCATGCCGATCACGGCGAACTTGCTCGCCGCGTAGTTCGTCTGCCCGAAGTTGCCGTAGAGCCCGACGATCGACGACGTGGTCAGGATCACGCCGGCCTTCTGCGCGATCATGATGTCGACCACCGCGCGCGTGCAGTTGTAGACGCCCTTCAGGTTGATGTCGATCACCGTGTCGAACTGCTCGTCGGTCATCTTCTTCAGCTGCGCGTCCATGACGATGCCGGCGTTGTTGACGAGCACGTCGACGCGGCCCCAGTTGTCCATCACGCCGCGCACCATCCCGGCGATCT
>Ga0070741_10005740_pt1 | contig 27230 bp, 22 predicted proteins | sample Coa_R1_4_FD_66440 | JGI IMG/M metagenome (GOLD analysis project Ga0070741, IMG submission 66440) | Surface soil microbial communities from Centralia Pennsylvania, which are recovering from an underground coalmine fire - Coalmine... | ecosystem: Environmental > Terrestrial > Soil > Unclassified ...
CCCGCCACATAGACGTTGCCCGTCCTATCGGCGACGACGGCATCGGCCCGATCCTCCTGACTGAGCAGGCCGTTGAAGTAGCGGGGCTGTCGTCTCTCGCCGGTGGCATCGTATGGAAGGATGACCCAGTCTTTGCCAGTGCGGGACGTACCTTTCATGCCAACGACCGTCACGTTCCCGGCGGCGTCTACAGTCATCCCAAGCGGCTGAGCGTCAAACCCAGAATCAGTGGCTCGCTCGTAGGTTCTCTCCCACAGGCGAGGGCCACCCGGCGCATACTTGACGACGGCTATCGTGCTTCCGCCGCCGCCCACCGTCGGCTCGCCCATATAGACGACACCGGCCACATAGACGTTATCGGCTCCATCCACAAAGATATGCGTCGGAGTATCGTCTCCGTTGCCTGGCCCGGCGTAGGACTGCGGGCCCTTCTGATGGCCCTGGGCATCGTACTTGAGGATCGCCCAATCGAGATTTTTCTCCGGCGTGAGCAGGCGCGCATGGCAGGCCAGATAGACGTTGTTCGCGCTGTCTACGGCCATAGCATCCACACCGCAAACCGGCTCGCCAGGCGGTTCAGGATGGTAGGTTCGTTTCCAGAGGAAAGTACCGTCAGGGCGGTACTTGAGGAGTACGCATTCCGTAGAGTTCGGCGAGGTCTGAGATCGGCAGCCGACCAGCACATTTCCTTCTCCATCGAGGACAAGATGGGGCTTGAAGTCCTCCAGGTGACTCGGCCCGTCATAGCGCCTCTCCCATATCTGCTTGCCGTCGGGATCGTACTTGACCGTGACGATATCGTAGTCCGTGCCGCCCTTCTTGGGATCGCCGTTGTAGCAGTCGCCGGTCACGTAGACGTTGCCTGCGCGATCCACGGCGATCTCGCGCGCCCGGTCGCAGTCGTTGAAAGGGCTGTTGTAGCGCCTCTGCCAGAGCAGCCTGCCATCAGGGGCGTACTTGAGGGTCACATAGTCCACATCGTGCTGTTTGGTATCCACAAAGCCCGTCACGTAGATGTTGCCCGATGCGTCCGTCGTGATGGCGGTCGGCTGGCTGCCCCTGTCGCCGGATTGATACTGGATAGGCTGCGCCCAGAGTTCGTGGTTGCTTGTGTCCAGCGCCGGAACTGCACCGCCCGCCTGTTTAGAGACGGCAAGCCTGGCGTGAAGCCGGGTCAGGACGAACGGCGGAAGCACGAGCGCCAGCAGGAGAACGCTTGCCAGAGGAACGAGCCATCGGCGGCGCGCAGGGCGCACCGAAGGCGCAGCAGGCGCACTGGCTCCGTTCGTCGCAGAGACGGACGGTGGGATAGACGCGATAGGCGGCGTATTGATACGCACCGGAGGCCGGGTTCGCACGGCGGTCGGGGGACGCTGGCGTAGGCTCTCCATAAACTGGCGCGTCGTTTCCGAAGGCTCTATGTCCAGTTCCGCTTTCAGCGCCCGCTCCAGTTTTCGATACTGCTTCTCGGCAGAGGCAAGCTGCCCCGAGGCCGCGTACCAGTGCATCAATTCGCACCGCGCCGCCTCGTCCAGCGGATCGGCCTCCACCGCGCGCCGTCCCAACGCTATCGCCTGCTCCAGGTCGCCTGCTTCGCCACACTCCTGCGCACACTGCCGCAGCGCCGACAGATACGACAATGCCAGCCGTTCCCGCGCTGCCAGCGCCCAGTCCCGATACCAGCCGCGCAGCAGTTCGCCCCGATACAGCCTGATAGCTTGAAGCAGCCACTCCCTCTTCTCGGCAGGGCTGCTGGCAGAAGAGGCGCCTTCCTGCGCCGCCTGAAATGCCGCCACATCCGAGGTGACCGCTTCCCGGTTCAGGGCGATGGCCGCATGGCTTACGCTCAGTGTTTCCTCGGCGCGCGGATCCACGTCTTTGAGCGCGCGGCGCAGTGCCAAGAGCGTCTGCCGGAGGCGATTGCGTCCGGCTTCCGGTTCCACCTCCGGCCAGAGCAGTTCGATGAGTTCTTCCCGCGGATGGGCGCGGTCAGGGTAGAGGGCCAGATAGGCTAGTAGTTCGGTGTGTTTCTGCATCGGAAACGGCGTGGGAGCCTGCTCTCCCTGTCGGAGCGCGAACGTGCCGAAGAGTTGGATCTGCCACAGTGGTTCGGACATGATGGTTACAGCCTCCTGTCAGCGACGAGACGGACAGACATTCAGGAAAGAGATGGGCAGCCAGAAGCGTGTCTGTTGCCAGGGGAGTAATGCAGATTATAGTACGCCAGATGTGCTGGGAACTCCTGCATTCTGGATCGTGAACGGTGATTCGGAAAGGTCAGAATAGTCAGGAATAAGCCAGACTGATTCATGTATTGGTTTGAAGGCAGAAACCTGTTCACTCTATTTTAGGGGAAATCGCTTTCGATGTCAACGATTAATTTCACCTCTGTTGATATTGAACGGGGCGGGCGGCTTTGACGGAGGCTTAAAGATAGGTTCCTCTTTCTCCTCGGCTATACAGTATAATAAGCGCAGAGGAGAGACGGAAACCTATGCCCAAGACGAACCCGATGCCTGACGCCCGACACCCAACGCCCAACGCCGACAACCTGCATCCCCTGCTGCGCGGACTGAACCCCGTCCAGAGGGAAGCCGTGCAGCACACCGAGGGGCCATTGCTGCTCTTTGCGGGCGCGGGCAGCGGCAAGACGCGCGTGCTGACCCATCGTGTCGCCTATATCATCGCGGCCCACAACGTCTCGCCGCGCCACATTCTGGCCGTCACCTTCACGAACAAGGCGGCCCAGGAGATGAAAGAGCGCATCGGCAGGCTGGTCGGAGAGAACGTCGGGCGGCATCTGTGGGTCGGCACGTTCCACGCCACCTGCGCCCGCATCCTGCGCGAACATGGCGAAAAGATCGGCCTGGAACGCGATTTCGTCGTCTATGATGACAGTGACCAGTTGACCCTGATGCGCGAGTGCCTGCGCCAGCTTAATCTCGACGAAAAGAAGTTCACGCCCCGCGCCCTCCTCTCCCGCATCAGCCAGGCGAAGGAGAAACTCATCCCGCCGGAAGCGTGGCACAAACACTTCTCTGGCTTCTTCGAGGACATCTGCGGCAAGGTCTACCCGGTCTATCAGGAGAAGCTGCGCCAGAACAACGCCCTCGACTTCGACGATCTGCTCACCGAGACGGTGCGCCTGTTCGCGCAGCGGCCCGAAGTCCTGGACCGCCTGCAAGACCGTTACCGCTATATCCTGGTGGACGAATATCAGGACGTGAACCACGTCCAGTATGTGTTCTTAAAGCATCTTGCTGATAAATATAGAAATGTATGCGTAGTCGGTGACGATGACCAGTCGGTCTATGGATTTCGTGGGGCCAATGTCGCACTGATTTTGCAGTTTGAAAACGACTACCCCGATGCGAAAATCCTCAAACTGGAACAGAACTACCGCTCCACCAAGACGATCCTCGAAGCGGCCTACGGCGTTGTGCGACACAACCGGGGGCGCAAAGATAAGAAGCTCTGGACGGAGAACGCGGACGGCATTCCGCTCATGCTGCGCGAGGCGGAGAACGAGCAGGAAGAGGCCGTCTGGATCGTGCAGAAGATACGCGAGGAGGTGCAGGCGGGGCGGCACAAATGGAGCGATTTCGCCCTCCTCTATCGCACGAACGCGCAGTCGCGCATCCTGGAAGAGGTGTTCCGAACCTGGAGTACGCCCTTCAAACTCATCGGGGGCGTGCGGTTCTACGACCGAAAGGAAGTTAAGGACGTCATAGCCTATCTGCGCGTCATCCAGAACCCCGCCGACAGCATCAGCCTGCGCCGTATCCTGAACGTCCCGGCGCGCGGCATCGGCGCGACGACGCTGGCCGCGCTGGAAGAGGAGATGAACCTGTCGGGCCGGGCGCTCTGGGACATCTTGCAGGACATCGCCTCGGTCAGCCAGATACAGGCCCGCACGCGCGCCAGACTCGCCGACTTCGCCGCGCTCATCGCCTCCCTGCGCGCCGAGCGGGAAAACCGCACCGTCACGGAACTGACGCAGCGCGTCCTCGACCGCACGGGCTACCAGCGCGCGTTGGAAGAGGAGCAGAGCATCGAGGCGCAGACACGGCTCGAAAACGTCAAGGAACTGCTCTCGGTGACCAAAGAGTTCGAGGCGCAGACCGATACGCCGACGCTCTCCGCCTTCCTGGAACAGGTCTCGCTCGTCTCCGATATTGACTCGCTCGACGCCACCGCCGACGCCGTCACGATGATGACGCTGCACGCCGCGAAGGGACTGGAGTTCCCGGTCGTGTTCCTGGTCGGGCTGGAGGAGTGCGTCTTTCCGCACCTGCGCTCGATGGAGAGCGACCGCGAACTGGAAGAGGAACGCCGCCTCTGCTACGTGGGCATCACGCGGGCGAAAGAGGAACTCTACCTGACCTATGCGACCCGGCGCACGCTGTTCGGCAGCATCGCCTACAATCCGCCGTCGCGCTTCCTCCGCGAGATACCGAAAGAGCTGTTCCACGCCGACCGGAGCAAAGGCGGTCGCGGCGCAGCGGTCTCCAGCTTCGACCCGGATGACGACGAGGGAGAGGCCAGTCGCCTCCGCCGTCCGCCCGCCTCGAAAGAGAAGTTGTGGGTGACCGGGCCGAAAACGCCGCGCCAGGAGCAGCAGGCCGCGCAGAACGCCAGTTTCCGCGTCGGGCAGAAAGTACGGCACGCGACCTTCGGAGTCGGCGTCGTCCTGAACGTGACCGGCACAGGCGACGACACGACGGTCGAGGCCGTCTTTCCCAACGTCGGCCCCAAAAAGCTGCTCCTCAGCCTTGCCAAACTCGAGCGGGTGAACTGAGCGTCTGCCGTGTTGCGTCAAATAGAGAGCCGTGCGGAGGAAAGCTTTATGGCAGCAACCAGAGCCTATATCGTAATGATCCTGCCTTCACCATGACTGCTTGTATGTTCTGCAATACTGCGGACAACCATTATTTCAGACACGCTGAGAAACGGGTAGTGTCCCTCTACAGAGTGGATAAGGTCATCGGCGACGCAGCATCAACTCGCTATAGGGACACTACCGAGAAACGAGGTCTTAAATTTGATGGACTGACTCCAGAAGAACTCGTTGCTCAACGTCTGCCTTACGTGCTGGCTACGAGAGAGAGCTACTGCAAATTTTGGACTGAGAAAGTACAACAGGAAGCAAGGCGATACAAAATGGAAACGAAAACGAGGGCGGCAATCGAAGACCTTTATAAGCTACCGGAGAACGGCAAGGCGGAAATCGTCAATGGAGAGTTGATACGGATGAGTCCAACGGGAGGCAAGCCGGGCCGCGCGGCGGGCAAGATTTTCGCCAGTCTCAACGCCTATGAAGAAGAACACGGCGGCGGATACGCTTTCGGGGATAATGTCGGTTTTGTCGTCAACCTGCCGAATCGGGACTCGTTCAGCCCGGATGCCGCCTGGTATGTCGGCACGATGGAGGGCTTGAAATTTCTGCAAGGTGCGCCGGTCTTCGCGGTCGAGGTGCGCAGCGAAGGCGATTACGGCCCGCAGGCCGAGCGCGAGATCGCGCAGAAGCGTCGGGACTATTTCGCTGCCGGAACCAAAGTCGTCTGGGATGTGGACTTGCTGAGCGAGGATGTCATCCGAAAATACACGGCCAGCCAGCCTGACAAGCCCACGATCTTCCGGCGCGGAGATAGGGCCGATGCGGAGCCTGCCGTACCCGGTTGGAAGATGCCGGTCGAGGCGCTGCTGCGATAGAGACTCGTTGCCGCAGAGTCAGAGGAGGATGTATGTTCGCGCTACGGAGGCGCAGGCAAACAGAGAGATTTCCGCATGTTTTGGCGCTGGCGCTCAGCATGGCGCTCGGCGGCTGGATGGGCGCGTTTTCGAGGGAAAGCGCCGATGCGCAGACGACGCCCTATGCGGACAAGATCGGCGTGGAACTGGACGGCATCGGAGACGGAAGCCGCGCGAAGCCCTTTGTAGATGTCGCGAAAACCCTGCGCCCCTGGACGACGACGGACGGAAGCAAACCCGCGCCTCTCGATGCGAACGGCTGGCCCAGAACCGATGCGATGACCGTCCTGTTCGACATTCGCCCCATTCCGGCCTGGAACCCGCCCATAGACGACCCCGACGCTTTTCAGCCCGACTGGAGCGGAACCTACAAGCTGCGGTTCACCGGGCAGGCCATTCTCGCTCTTGGCGACGCAAGCCAGGCCCACATTGCGAACCAACGGTACGATGCCGCGACCAACACGACGACCGCCGACGTGATCGTGCCGAAGGGCGCAGGACTGCTGGTTCTCTCCTTCACGCAGACGCGGCGCACGGCGAACAGCCCGACGAACACCGGCATCACGAACCTGCGGATGATCCGCCCCGGCTATCCCGCCAACACAAAGCAGGTCTTCACGAACGAGTTTCTGGCCTCCTTACAGCCGTTCCGCATCCTCCGTTTCATGGACTGGACTTCGACCAACCACAATCCCGGCTACTACGGCGATCCCGGCCACCATGCGCTCCACTGGGCCGACCGCCACCTGCCGACCGACGCCACACAGCAGGACTATGGGACGAAATACGGCGCGGCGTGGGAGTACGTCATCGCGCTGGCGAACCGGACGCACAAGGACATCTGGATCAATATCCCGGTCGCTGCGACAGATGACTATATCAAACAGTTGGCGCTCCTGCTCAAAAAGACGCTCGCGCCCGACCTGAAAATCTACATCGAACACAGCAACGAGGTCTGGAACTTCGGCTTCCCGCAGTACATCTATAACAAACTGGCGGCCATCGAAGAAGTCGGCAAAGGCCGTTCCCCGCTCAACCGCGATGGCACGCAGGATCAGGAGGAGTGGGCGAGGCGGCGGCACGCGAAACGGCTGATCGAGATCGCCACGATCTTCAAAACCGTGTTCGGCGTGAACGCGATTCCGGCGCGCATCCGGCCTATCTATGCCGCCTGGGTCATCCAGCCCGAAGGCTACTATGCGAATGTGCTGAAATGGGCCGCAGCGACCTACGGCCCACCCAAGAACTATCTCTACGGCATCGCGGGCGCGGCCTACTTCAACGCGGAGAAAGCCGCCCCGAATGCCAGCCCGGAAGAGATCGTGCGGGTCATGCGCGCCAGCAGTGACAGCAACTTGAAATGGCGCGCGCAGATTCAGCGGATCGCCGAGGAATACGGCCTCAAGCACTGTCAGTATGAGGTCGGGCCGGACAACGGCGGCGGCAGCACGGTCAATGTCGCCAATCGCATCCGCGCCAACCGCCTTCCGAGCATGAAGGAACTGATGCTGCACGACGCCAGAGACAACTGGTTCGCGCGCGGCGGCGACCTGTATATGGTCTTCGCCCTTTGCAGCGCCTACAGTCGCTACGGCTGCTGGGGTCTCAGCGAGGACATCGCGAACCGCAACACGCCCAAATGGCAGGCCATCTACGAACTGACCGGTTTCAAGCAGGCCGGAGGAGAGACCGCAAGCTTAAGGCGGCTCCGGTCGGGCCGATAATAGCCTATCACGCTTCCGACCCGGCAGGCCACAAACAGGCTTGCATGGCGCGAATAGGGAGGAATGAATGCGCAGAATAAGAGGGATGGGCCTGCTGCTGCTCCTGGCCCTGATGCTTCCCGTTGTGAGCGGGGCGCAGCAGACGAAAGCGCAGAAGTTTCGCGACGAGGCGATGCTGGCGAAGTTGTTGCTCAAGTATCGCGAATTCAAGACGCTGACCCAGAACGTGCAGGGCAAAATGCAGGTCAAGATGGACGGCGTCGCCTTCTCCGCCGACATCCGCTCGACGGTGCAGATGGGGCAGCCCAACCGGTTCCGCTTCGACACCAAGATCGGCTTCTTCGGTAAAGAGCGGCAGGGAACCACCTACTCGAACGGCGAGACCGTCTGGGAGTGGGACGAGGACGCGAAGCAGTACAGCGAGCAGCCTTTCTCGCCCATTGCGAAGAACGAGGACAAGTTTACCGACTGGCTGATGAGCCGCACCAACGCCGACCTGACCCCGCTTCTGTTTCTCCAGGCAGCCAACAGTAAGGGACTCGGCCTGCCGCCCGGCGCGAGCAAGTCCATCGAAGTCCGCGACTACCCGACGAAGCAGGTGGAGGGGCGCGCGATGTACGTCATCCCCGTGCCGATCAACGAGTCCGACGGCACGAAAGGCATGGCGTCACTCTACGTAGACCCGCAGGATATGCTCGTCCATCGCTGCCGCTTCCAGATCAAGCCGCCGCGCGAGAAGAAAGGCCCGAAGAATCTCACGGTGGACTATGTCCTCGATTTCATGGAGATCACGCCAGGCGCAGAGCTAACGGACGAGGCGTTCACGTTCACGCCGCCGGAGGGCGCCAAGAAAGTCAAGGCGGTCAAGCCCGTCTTCGACCGCGCCTTCGATTGACCTGACCCCCCAGCCCCCTTCCCTGCCCGCCCGAACGGAAAAACGTGTTCGGGCTAGGGAAGGGGGTGTCGGTAGCCTCTACCGTTGTATTCAGTCTTTTATTGCCCGCCTGACGGGAAGGGCAGCCCCGAAGAGAACGTACACGTCCTCGTCACCCCCTTCCCTAGCGAGCCTGCGAGCGGGCAGGGAAGGGGGACGGGGGTTAGGTCCAAATGCTTTCCGCTTACGATGAAATCGCAGAGTGGTACGAGCAGAGCTTCGTCACCGGATCGCCGGTACACGCGCTGGCGCTTCCGGCCCTCCTGGAACTGACAGGCGATGTCACCGGTAGAGTAGTATGTGATCTGGCCTGCGGGCAGGGAATCGCCGCGCGAGAACTGGCGCGGCGCGGAGCCAGCGTCGTCGGGATAGACCTCTCCGCCCGGCTGCTGGAGATCGCGCGCCGTTATGAGGAAGCCGAACCGCTCGGCATCGTCTATCGGCAGGGCGACGCGCAGAGCCTGCCGGAGATCGCAGACGCGGCGTTCGAGGGCGTGGCCTGCTGCCTGGCCCTGATGGATATGCCCGACCTGGCGGCGTGCCTGCGGACGGTCGCGCGCATACTACAACCGCAGGGATGGTTTGTGTTCGCCATCACCCATCCCTGCTTTCAACTGCCCGAAGCGCGCTGGACCGGCAAGGCAGGCGGAACCGTCCGGCGGGAGGTGCGCGGCTATTTTCGGGAAGGCTACTGGCAGTCGCCCAATCCTTATGGCGTGCGCGGCAAGGTCGGCGCGTATCATCGCACACTCAGCGCCTATCTCAACGCTCTCTACGAGGCGGGCCTGACACTGGAACGAATGCTTGAACCGCAGGCGCAGGACGAGGTCGCTGGGCGTGTTCCGGGCTACCGCGAAGTCCCGGCAGTTCTGGCGGCGCGCTGCCACAAACGATAGCGCAGACCTCTTTCTCGCTTTTCCGTCCGTGAGGACGGTTGGCTGTCGCGCGATGCGGCTGCGCCAATCGTTTGGCGCGTGTTTAGCCGCATTCCGCAGTGGTCCCCCAGACGGGTACTTTCCGTACCCGGCCTGTGGGCTTTCTTGGAAGGGAAGGCAGAGGTGAGAGATCCGAAGGTCATCGGGGCATTGCGGGCGGCATGGGAGCGCGAGATCGAAGCCGCGCAGCTCTATCGCCTGCTCAGCGAGCAGCAGGAGGACGAGCGGCGGCGCAAGCTGCTGCTCCGGCTGGCGGAGGCGGAGGAGGGCCATGCGCGGGAGTTTGCGGCGCGTATCTCCGCGCTCGGCGGCACGCCGCCGACCAATGGCACGACTCCGACAGCAGCCCAGCGACTCATGGTGCGCACGCTCGGCACGGACGCCATGCTGCGCCGCCTGGAAGCCGAAGAAGAGCGCAGCGCCGTGCAGTTCGACCGACACGCGCAGGCGCTGTCCGCCGACGCCGAGTCGCACGCGCTGTTTACTCGCATCGAGGAGGAAGAGAAGCAGCACGCCATCACGCTCCACTCCCTGAAAGCCCCCGACGAGCCGCGCTCGCGCCTGGAAGCGATGCTAAAGGGCGAGAAGTGGCACGTCTCCACCGGAAGCTGGATCGGAGACGCGATCTACGGCATCAACGACGGCCTGGGCGCGGTGTTCGGCGTCGTCAGCGGCATGGCGGGCGCAACCGGTGGCGATAGGATCGTGTTGGTGTCGGGAATGGTGGCGATGCTGGCTTCGGCGCTTTCGATGGGTTCCAGCGCATTTATGGCGAGCAAATCCGAGCGGGAGGTCTATGAGGCCGAGATTCAGCGCGAACGCGCCGAGATCGAGCAGTCGCCCGCGCACGAGAAAGAAGAACTGGCGCTGCTCTATCAGTTGAAAGGCTTCTCGGAAACAGAGGCTGCCATGATGTCGGAACGCATCGCCGCCGATCCCGAACAGTTCCTCAAGACGATGGCGCAGGAGGAGTTGGGGCTGAGCGAACGGCACTTTCCGAACCCCTGGATCGGCGCGGCTTCCGCCGCCGTCTCCACTGCCGTCGGCGGCATCCTCCCCGTGCTGCCGTTTTTCTTCCTCGGCGGCACAGCGGCCATCATCGCCTCGGCCGTCATCGGAGTCGCCGCGCACTTCGCCGTCGGCGCGGCCAAAAGCCTGATCACGGCGCGCTCCTGGTGGGCCAGCGGACTGGAGATGACTCTGATCGGTTTCCTGACCGGCGGCGTGACCTACGCGCTGGGCAAACTGTTCCATATCGGGTAAAGCAACACGGGGTTGAAACCCCGGTCTGGAAATGCAAAGCCTGCCTGCGCAGGCTGGAGAGTCCGCGCAGGCGGACTTGGCGACTCCAGACCGGGGTTTCAACCCCGTGTTGCTTTGGGGTCTCTGTGTGCTTTTGATGTCAGCTTTTGTGAAAGTGGTTGCGGGGAGGCAGGAAGCCGTCCGGGGAGATCAGCGCATTGTCTATCAGCCGAGTCTTGCCGATGCGCACGGCCAGGGCCACCAGCGTCGGAGCCTCCGTCAGCAGAGGCATCGGTTCCAGCGTCTCCGGGTGAACGACCGCGACATAATCCACGACAGCCAGAGGCTCGGCGGCGATCAGCGATTCGAGTTCCGCCTGCACGCGCCGGCCATCGCGCGTGCCGCCTGTGATGAGTTCCTCGGCGCGCTGCAAGGCGCGATAGAGTACCGTCGCCGCCGCGCGCTCTTCCGGTGACAGATAGGCGTTGCGGGAGGACATCGCCAGGCCGTCCGCCTCCCGCACGGTGGAGACGGGAACGACGGCGACCTGCAGATGAAGATCGCGCACGAGCCGCTCGATGACGAGAAGCTGCTGATAGTCCTTCTGCCCGAAATAGGCGCGATCCGGCTGCACGATATTGAAGAGTTTGGTCACGACCGTCGCCACGCCCCGAAAATGGCCGGGCCGGTGCGCGCCCTCCAGCGCCGAAGCCAGTTCCGGCACATCCACCACCGTCTGCGCCCCCGCCGGATATATCTCCTCGACCGACGGCGCGAACAGGGCGTCCACGCCTTCATTGGAGGTGAGTTTCTGGTCGCGGGCCAGGTCGCGCGGGTAGCGGGCAAAGTCCTCGTTCGGCCCGAACTGCGTGGGGTTAACAAAGATAGAGACTAGGACAAGATCGCAGTCGGATTTGGCCTTGCGGATCAGCGTGAGGTGGCCTTCGTGCAGCGCCCCCATAGTGGGGACGAAACCGATCGTCTTATCCTCGGCGCGGATACCTCGCAGGTAGGCGCGCAGAGGATGAATCTGTTGGAACGTTCGCATACTTAGAGGCTATGCTCCTTGCCGGGAAATCGCTGCTGCCGCACTTCCTCTGAGTAAGCGCGGATCGCCGCCTCCATCATGTCGCCGATCTCAGCGTACCGTTTGACATGCCGGTAGGCTTTGCCCGGATAGATGCCGAGGAGATCGTGCCAGACCTGCACCTGCCCGTCGCACTCCGGCCCGGCCCCGATGCCGATGGTCGGAATCTCCAGCGCGGCGGTGATCTCCGCCGCCAGAGTGGAGGGGATGGTCTCCAGCACGAGGCCGAACGCGCCTGCGGCTTCGAGCGCCCTGGCGTCGGCAAGCATCCGCTCTGCCGAGGCGCGGTCTTTGCCCTGCGCGCGATGGCCGCCGAAAATGTGGATGGATTGCGGGGTCAGGCCGAGGTGTCCCATGACGGGAATGCCCGCTTCCGTCAGACGGCGCACCGTCTCGACGACGGGCGCGCCTCCTTCCAGTTTGACCGCCTGCGCGCGTCCCTCCTTCATCAGGCGGGTCGCGTTGCGCACGGCCTCTTCCGGGCTGACCTGGTAGGTTCCGAAGGGCATGTCGGCCAGCAGCAGCGCGCGCTTCACGCCGCGCCGCGCCGCCCGGACATGGTGCAGCATCTCCTCCAGCGTGACCGGCACGGTCGTATCGTAGCCCAGCGCCATCATGCCGAGCGTGTCCCCGACAAAGACGATGTCCACGCCCGCCCGCTCGGCCAGGCGCGCGGACGGGTAGTCGTAGGCGGTGAGCATCACGATCCGTTCGCCGCTCCGCTTGCGCGCCCGCAGGGAGGGAACAGTCACGCGCTCCGTCCGTCCGCCGCGCTCCGAACGCTCTGCGTCGTTCGACGCCGTCTCCATCTCCATGACGTTCATTGGCTGGCTTCTCCTGACCGTATTCTACTCGGAATCTACCGTTTCGTCAACGGACAGTCACCAAATCTTCACGATTCTCAGGGGCCATCACAGCCCGTCCTCGGAATGCGGCCCATCCAGGCTGGCCTGGCGCTCCTTCGCGCGCCAGAAACGCTCGCAGACCGGGAGAAAGTCGCAGTGGTCGCAGAGCGCCATGCGCACCGGCTCCAGCTCCGCGTAGTTGCGGTCGAGAATCTCGTCGCCGAGGGCGCGCAGGTCGCGCTCGAACTCGGCCAGGTCTTCGTCCGACCAGGCGGCGGAGGCCGTGATGCCGGAACGCAGGCAGTAGATCGTGGCGAAGACCGGCGATTCGGGGTGCAGCCGCTTGAGAATCAGTTGGTAGCAGCTCATCGCCAGATCGTTGGCGACCTCTTCCGGCGTCGTCTCCCAGCGCCCGCTCTTGTAGTCTATGATCTCCAGGCTGCCGTCGGCGTGCCGGTCAATGCGATCCACGCGCCCGGAGAGCCGGAACCGTCCCATATCATAGGAGATCGTCTTCTCCGTCGCGAGGGTCTCGACCTGTTCCGCCGCGCGCTCCTGAAAGGCGGCATGGTACGCCTGCACGATCTGCTGCCCGGCTTCGCGATGCGCCTGCTCCTGTTCCTCCGTCGCATAGCCCGCCCCGATCCAGGTCTGCTGCATCTCCTCCACGATCTCCTCGGCGGTATGCGTGGCGCCCTGCTCGTGAAACTCCTGCAAGACGTGGTGCAGCGTCGAGCCGAAGCTGTAGTAGGGCTTCGCGCGCATAAAGAAGCGTCCGATCTTATCCTTATAGATGTACCGGTACTTGACAGCGCATTCGAGATAGGTCTCGATGCGCGTCGGGCTGAGGGTGGGCTTGCGGCCCTGGCCCTTTCTGGCGGCGGTTTTGCGGGCGGCAGGCACGGCGGCAACCTCCGGGTAGGGCGTTTCCTGTCGGAAGGGGATCGGGCAGGATGTCGGCGGTATTGTACCGCATCTGCACAGGGAGCGATAGTAGACAAAGACAGAAACAGGCCGGGGGAAGGCAGATTTCTGCCCTCCCCCGGCCCCGGCAGCGCCGCGTTCCAAACGAACTCTTCCCAGGGCCGCAGCCTTGCGTGCTGCGGCGTGTTGCCTCTATGTCAACGGGCGGCTCGCTCTCCAGAGCCGCGCACGATCGGAAACCGGGGCCGCCGGAGGACGCGCCTGGCAAGCGGCGCGCCTATCAAGAAGGCGGCAAAAGGGGCCGTATGGCGTCCCATCAGCATTATTCCCTACCCACCTCCTGCGACAACGCCCGCAGACATACGGTATTTTCCGTTCTCCGGCGCTATGCGAGGAAGATTGTTCCTGCCGTCGGAGATTCGGGCCAAAATAAAGCCGCCAGACCACGCAGTTGTGGTCTGGCGGCTCATTCGGAGGTAAGCGCCGATAGGCGGGGCAGAACGGAATGGAGTCCGGAACCTCCTTCCTACATAGTCGCCTATGCCTGCTCAGCAGCACGGCTCTTACGGGGGTGCGAAAATTACGCTCTCCTCACATTTCGTATACAGCAAGAACTGTGCCAGAAGGTTCCCTTTGTGTCCAAAATCCTCGTATTTTTTTTGGATTTTTTGTAAAACCGATGTTTTTTGGCAGAAAAGAGGGTTTTTGTGTGCAGACGGATTGCCAGCAGAAGCAATCTGCGTCGGAATCCAGACCTGGACGACACGCACAAGCCTGCCTCCACGCCCGCGGGCCTTGCCGTCGGAGAGTGTCCGGTGCGCGCGATGTGAGACCGGCCCTAACTCCCCTTGCGCAGTAAGGCCGCCCCAAGAACTACGAACACGATCACGCTGACCGCCAGCAGCATCCCCGCCGGCATCACTTTGCCCGTCTTCTGAAAGCGCATCCACATGGCCCCGATCAGGATAAGCGACACGACCAGGCCCAGGCCCAGGCCCGCGCGCGGCTGCGTGCGCGCCAGAGCATAGGCGGCCAGCGCGATCAGCCCACTGGCAACGCCGCTGACCAGCGAGATCAGGCTGCGCTTTTCCGTATAGCCCAGAATGCCTCCGATGATCAGCAGTACGCCGTACAGTACCAGAGTTATCCGCCCGACTTCCATGGCTTCCTTCCTCTCTTCAGGATAAGAATCCCGCGACTTTGCTCCCATCCGGTCAGATAGTTGTTGGCAGACAAAAGCGATTACCGCTGTTATCGTGCAGGGCCGCCTTGTGTCCATAACTCTTATTGTGACACGTTTGTGACACGTTGACAATCCACATATCCCTCCGCTATAATGGAAGGGGCGTTGGTATCGCCGAGGCTTTAGATAACGCCTATCACCTTATCTAAACCGGCAGATTTTGTCGCTGCATCCCGCAGGAGAACGGCCCTCATCCTGCATAGCTGTTTCCTCTGCGATCTGTGCGTTTCCTCTGGCAAGCGCCCTATCTCGTCACAATTGCGCCGGAATCGAAGAATTTGTACCAAAAAGATTGAACTGTCCGGCTTTTTCCCTGTCACTATAGACAGGGGTGGGCCGTCTAATCCAGTAGCTGCCGTTCGAGCCGCACGCGCGACCCAAAACCGTTCCAGCAGTCGTGTCGTCTCTGTGAGGATAGAAGGCGGAAGGGCATCCTCTCCTATGCCTTTCCTCGATCTCGGTAAATATCGGCTTCACCGATAACGCAGCCACTTTTCCCGTTGTGCGCGGCGTCCTGCGTCGCGTACAAAAGCCGCCCGCTCCTTTTTACTCTTGGCGGAGAGAAGGAACGGACGGCGCGCGAGTCCGAAGGACTCAGGCACAGTGTACCTGAGTCCTTCGGTTCTGTCAACGGCCAGGCGGTCACGATTCTCATCGTCTGGCCGGTATTCCTGCCAGGAGGCGAGAGAAGGAAGAAGGACTCGTTGTGCAGCTCCCTAAGGGAGCTATGGCCCGGAGCATCGCCCTGTTCCCCCACAGGGCCGCCCACCCGGCTCCCCAGAACCCGGCCCGGTTGGAGACGCCTGCGAACCCGGCGGCTCCGCCCCCCTCGGGCGTGCCGCGTTCTCTCTACGGCACGGTTCCGGTAACGCAGTCCCCGTCTTTCATGACCCCCTTTCTCGACCGCGATTCCTGCCTCCAGGATAAAAAAGCCCGTCAGTTCGTCCCCATAACACGTAGAGGCTCCGGCAGCCTGCCGGAAACCGGATGAACGCATCGCCGCCACGCTGCCGACACCCGGCGTTTCCACGCAGCCGCCTGGCGTCTCTGCGGGAGGAGACTCACATGCGAATTGGATTGCGGATTGCAGGAGTAGTGTTGCTGTTTTTGCTTGCCGGTTGCGGCGGCGGCTCGGGCGGCAATAACCCGCTACCCGCCGGAAGCGTGCGTCTGACCGTGACCCCGAACTCTGCCGTCGTCATCACGGGAGGTACCAAATCCTTCACCGCCAGCGTAGTCAACACCGCGAACAAAGCGGTGACATGGAGCGTGCAGGAAGGCGCGGCGGGCGGCACGATTGATGCCAACGGCAACTACACCGCCCCTGCAACCCAGGGAACCTACCATATCATCGCGACCAGCCAGGCGGACACAAGCAAAACGGTGACCATCACCGTCACGGTCGTTCCCCCGGTCCGCGTCAGCCCGGCCACCACGACAGTCTACACCAGCGGCATCAAGACCTTTAGCGCGACCGGGCCGGATGCCTCGGTCATCCCGGTGACATGGAGCGTGCAGGAAGGCGCGGCGGGCGGCACGATTGATGCCAACGGTCTCTACACCGCCCCCGCCACTCCCGGAACCTATCATATCGTCGCGACCAGCCAGGCGGACGCCACCAAGACCGGCACGGCCACCGTCACGGTTCTGGCGAACCCGATCACGGTCGCTCCGCCGACCGTTACCCTCTCCGTCGGCGGCACGAGCAGCTTCACCGCCAAGCTCAACGGCACGCCGACAACAGCCGTCAACTGGAGCGTGCAGGAAGGCAATGCAGGCGGCACGATTGATGCCAACGGCAACTATACCGCGCCAGCGACGCCGGGAACCTACCACGTCCTTGTGACCAGCCAATCGGATGCCACACAGCAGGCGACCGCCGTCGTGACGGTGCAGGCGGGCAACGCGCAGGTCGGCGTTCAATAGAAAGGAGGGGCGAAATGAAGCTCTGCATACGCATACTCATCCTGGGTCTGCTCTGCGGCCTGCTGGCAGGCTGCGGCGGATCGAGCCATCAACTGACCGGCGCTTCGAGAGGAGGACGGGCCAGCTTTACCATCCGATGGCCCGACCGTTCCCGCAGCAGCCGCGTGATCCCGCTGACTTCCCAGAGCATCAAGGTCTCCATCCTGCAAAATGGAAACGTCTACACCTCCCAGCTCGTCGCGCGTCCGACGACGGGGAACACCACGACCGTCAGTTTCACGGACCTGCCCCTCGGCGCGCTGACGGCGACGGCCACAGCCTATCCCAATGCCGACGGAACCGGCACCGCGCAGGCGGCAGGCTCCGTGCCTCTCAACATTCAGGCGGGCCAGACAACCTCCGTTACCCTGAGCATGGACAGCACCATCGTTTCGGTCGCTCTGTCCCTCAGCACGCTTAATCTGGCTCTGAACCAGGGTACTATCCAGAGCGCCTCGATAACGGCGACCGCCCGAGATGCGGACGGCAACATCGTTCTCATCTCCCCCCAGGAGCTGGGCTGGGCTTCCGACGCACCCGGCGTCGCGACAGTCTACGCGGTGCAGGATACCATTGGCCGGGTGACGGCGGCAGGCATCGGAACCGCGCATGTCACAGCGAGCGTGACGGTGGACAATGCGGGGACAAAGGTGACCAGCAGTCCATTGACCGTCAATGTGCTGGGCGGCGGGGTGAAACGTATCTATGTCGCTGACGCCGGCTTCAACCGGATCACGGCCCTTGATTTTGATCACGTATACCGACACGAATACAGCATCGGCATGGCCCTCAAGCTTGACCTGGAGATCAACGGGAGGCCGTTTTTGCCTCCTGACCCTCGCTTCGAGAAAAACTTTGGCGTCTTTGGCTCCGATGTGGGACAGTTCAACGGCCCGGCGGCTATCGCTGTCGGCGATGACAACCGTATCTATGTCGTGGACCGCTTCAACTATCGCATCGTGCGCATAGACGACATGAACGGCACGAACTGGGTCAGCTACGGCACGCGGGGCAACGGGCAGGGCCAGTTCTCCGATCCGACCGGCATCTGGGTAGACCACAACAACCGCATCTATGTGGCTGACCGGGGCGCCAATCGCATCGTGCGCATGGACGATATGACCGGGGCAGGATGGATCACCTACGGTTCGCAGGGCGACGGCATAAACCAGTTCAACCATCCGAACTCCGTCATGGTCGGCAATGATAGCCGTATCTATATCGCCGACCAGGACAACAACCGCATCGTGCGCGTTGACGACATGCAGGGAACCAACTGGACGGTCTCGGACGCCGGCCTGGGCCTCCGCCATCCGTCGAAGGCTTTCCTGACCCCGGATGGCCGCATTGCGATCGCCGACCGGGACAACAGCCGCATCGTGCGCACAACAGCGTTGAACAACGGTCTGGTGGACACCATTACCAAGACCAACCCATCCACTCCCTACTCCGCGCCGCCGACCGATGGCTTCGCCGGAACGCTGGATCTCTTTGTAGATGAGACCAACTTGATCTATGTCGTGGACTACAACTTCGCAGGGATCCACCGTGTCGTCGCCATGGTCACGGACAACGAAAATGAGAATCACTGGGCATACTACTCGGCCTACTCCGGCCCGCAGGGCGTGTTCGTAAAAACCAGTCCCTAGCCCGGTTGCCCCGTGCAGATCTCCGGCACGGCAAAACGAGGGGGCGCAGATGCGCCCCCTCGTCTTGTCTCCCCGCAACTTGGGATGATGTCGGAATGGACGGTCTGGCGTTCTTGTCAGGGGAAAAGCTCGGCTTCCGATTCGAGGTAGCCGCGCAAGCGCGTCACCGCCTGCGCATGAAGCTGATAGGCCCGCGATTCGGAGACGGTGAGCGCGCCGCCGATCTCCTTGAAGGTCAGTCCTTCATGATAGTAGAGCGAGACGACCGTGCGCTCTCGATCCGGCAGGCGGTCTACGGCGGCGGCCAGGGCGCGCCGGCGCTCGCGCAGGGCGACGCTATCGAGGGGGCTGGGGCCGTCCGAGGGCAGTACATCCGCAAGGCGCTGCTGGTCGCTGCCGATGCGCAGATCGTCGAGGGAGAGCAGGCTGGCGCGTCCGATGTTGGTCAGCAGTTTATCCAGCTTTTCCGTCGAAATGCCGAGTTCTGCGGCGACCTCTTCCTCGGTGGCCGGGCGTCCCAGGCGGGCTTCCAGGCGCATGTACGCCTGCTTGAGCTGCTTCTGCTGATCCCGCACCAGCCGGGGAACCCAGTCATCGCCGCGCAGCATCTCCAGGATCGCGCCGCGAATGAGGGTGATAGCATAGGTCTCGAATTTGATACCGCGAGAAGGCTCGAACTGATCTACTGCTTTCACCAGACCGACAACGCCTGCTCCCACCAGATCGTCGCGCTCGACCCCGGAAGGCAGCGGCCCGAAAAGCCGCCCGGCGGTGATCGAGACGAGGTGAGCGTAGCGTTGGATGATCTGCGCGCGGGCCTCCTGGCTGTGGCGCTGCTTGTATCGCCGCCAGAGTTCCGAAGTTGGAACTTCGCTCATTGACAGACCTCCATGCATGAGCGGAAGTAACCCGCCATCCGTGACGGGATAGATGTCTCGCGACCGAAAGGCTGTTCCAAGACGTCCGGCAGGGGAAGAACACCGCCAGCGGCTCATCCTGAACCACTGTATGTATGCGGGGATTGGCTGGAAACTCTCTTCGGTGACAACCGATTCTCGGTCAAATCGCCGGGAATCCTCATGGCAACTTTGCCGGATTCGGCCAAAAACCGGTAAAGTTGCCGTAAAACGGCAGAGAGCGCCGCTATAGAATCCCATGGTGAGGACGTGTGTCCGTCGCAGCGGCGGGACAGAACCGGCATTTCCCATAGGAGGAACCCCCGCGCCGCGCGTCGAAATGGGCCGGACTGATGGCCTGCGCGCCTGTGGCCTTTCCGCGCGCTTCAGGCCGCGTTGAGAGCGTCACAAAACGGTTCTCTCCCCTTTTACGGTCAAGAGGGGTTCGTTTCGCCGCTCTATGTTTTCCGAGCGATCCTGTGACTACTCCCCTGCCTAAAGGCACGGGGCTTCGCGGTTGCGATTGCGACGCTTTCATCCCCCGGCGTCATGGCGGAGGGCCTTCCCGCGTCGCGTTTGGTAAAGGAGATTTCTGCTATGAGATCGAGACTGCGCGTCTTACTCTCCGCAATGATGTTTCTCGAATACGCCGTCTGGGGAGCCTGGATGCCGATCATCGGGGCGACCATGATCAATCGGGGCATGGAGCCGCAGTATATCGGCGTGCTATTTGGAGCCTTATGGCTGGGCTGTATCGTCACGCCGTTCCTGGGCGGGCAGTTGGTAGACCGGTTCATGCCGAGCCAGGTCTTCCTCGGCATCTCGCATCTGCTCGCCGCCGCCGCCGCCTGGTGGGTGGCCGGTCAGACAACGGTCTGGGGCCTCATCGGCGGCATGTTCGTCTGGGCGCTGCTGTTCGCTCCCAGCCTCGGCATCACCAACTCCATCGCGTTCTATCATATTGACCGTCTCAGCAGCGACGAGGCCGAGCGGGAGCGCGAGTTCTCCTGGATTCGCACGGCAGGCACTATCGGCTGGATCGTGGCGTCGTTCCTCCTGTTCTATTTTATGACCCTGACCCATGCCGACCCGAAAGCCAAAGTCGGCCCGATCCCGGAGATGCAGCTGACCGCTATTCTGGGCGTGGTGATGGGCCTCTACTCGTTCCTGCTGCCCAATACGCCGCCGGTCAAAGAGCAGCGCGTGGACCCGCTGGCTTTTCGTAAGGCGATTTCCCTCTTCCGCACCGTGCCGGGCTTCGGCGTCTTCATGCTGATCTCGTTCATCGCCGCGACCGAGTTCCAGTTCTTCTATGTCCTCTCAGGGCAGTACCTTGAAAGCCTCAACATTCCGCACCAGTACGTTCCCATCGTCAAGAGCATCAGCCAGGTCGCCGAGATCGTGGCGCTGGGCGTGCTGCTGCCGCTGTGGCTGCCGAAAAAGGGGATGCGCTGGTGTCTGCTTTTGGGCAGCTTCGCCTGGCCGCTGCGCTATATCATCTTCGCTATCGGCAAGCCTATCGAACTGGTGGTCGCCTCGCTCGGCCTGCACGGTTTCGGCTATGCGTTCGTTCTCGTCGTGCAGCAGCTTTATGTAGACCGCGTCGCGCCGAAGGACATTCGCGGTAGCGCGCAAAGCCTGCTCACGCTGGTCACGCTCGGCATCGGCAACCTGCTCGGCAGCCTCTTCTGCGGACAGGTGCAGCAGTGGTTCACCGCCAACGGTCACACGAACTGGGTTCCGGTCTTCATCCTACCGACCGTCACGACGCTGGCCTGCGCCTTCGCCTACATGGTCACCTTCCGCGAACCCAAAGGCGACACGGCGGTCGTCAGCGAAACAGAACTGGGAACCGTGCGGGCTTGACCGGAGTCCTCTGCGTCACCGTAAGCAAACAGAACTGTTGAATCCACAGATGACACAGATTTTCACAGATTAAAAACAAAAGCAGAAGGTAAGAAAACGCAGCGTCAGTAAAAACAAAAAGCGGAGAGAAGGATGAATACGGAGGAGAGGGATGGGCAAACGTATGCCATCATCGGGGCAGCGATGGAGGTGCATCGCCATCTAGGGGCGGGCTTCCTGGAAGCGGTCTATCAGGAGGCGTTGGCACTGGAGTTGGAGGCGCGTGAGATACCCTTCGAGCGCGAAGTCTTTCTTTTGATCCGCTACAAAGGACAGCCGCTTGACTGTACCTATAAGGCCGATTTTCTCTGCTATGGCGAGATCATCGTCGAACTCAAGGCGTTGGACAAGCTGACCGGCAACGAACGCGCGCAGGTGCTGAACTATCTCAAAGCGACCGGACTGCACCTCGGCCTGCTCCTCAACTTCGGCACGCCCAGTCTCGTCTACGAACGCCTTGTTCTCTAGCTTATGCTTATATCTGTTTTTGTTCTTAATCTGTGCAAATCTGTGTCATCTGTGGATTCCCTATTTTTCAAGTAACGTTTCTCTCTAACGCCCCGTCTAATCTCCGAACAATCTCCCCGTTCAGCAGTCGCCCCCGACCTGTGGACGCACAGGCCGGGGGAGGCGGCTTCCTCCGGCAGGAGCCTGCACCGACAAAAGGCCGTTTCCTGTTCCGTTCCTGCCGCCGACCGCTGTTGTCCCGGAAAGGAGCGCACGGCGATGCAAGGCTACCATCGCAAACTTTTCACCCTGCTGCTGAACCTGGCCCCTCTCGTAGGCATGGCTCCGGCCCTTTATGCACAGGGCATCCTCTATCCGCGCCCGGATGTGCGGATACAGCCGTTCTATGTGAAAAACCTGCGCGTCACAACGACGATCACCGACGTGGTCGCGGAGACGACGGTAGAACAGACCTTCGTCAACGACAGCCCCGTCGAGCAGGAGGGAACCTATCTCTATCCCCTGCCCGCAGGCGCGCCGCCCGCCTCCTTCAGCATGACCGTCGGGGACAGGACGCTCGAACCGCGCATCCTCCGCAAAGACGAGGCTCGCAGCATCTACGAGAGCATCGTGCGCCGCCGCAGAGACCCGGTCCTGCTCGGATACACGGAGTATACATCGTTCCTGGTGGACGAGCGAGAGCAGGCGGCGCTCGGCCTGCGCACGGGAACAACGGCGCGCGGGATGCTTTCCGACGGCGTCCAGAACATCTACGGCTACGAGGCGGACAACTCCATCATCCTGCGGAAGGAAGTCGCGCGCCGCGCTACACAGAACGGCGTTAAGGGCGAAGCCGCGACCAACCAGAGCCTTCGGGCCAAAGACCTCAACCAGTACGACAAAGTCGTCTCGCGCTATCAGACCGCGCAGGGCGGCGTCTCCTCCGTCAATGGGGGTGTCGGCGGCCCCCCCGGCATGGCGGTCGACACGCCTGTCATCGGGCAGCTTTTCAAGCCCGCGCCCGGCAACTTCGGCGGCATGGACGGCTTCGGAGGTGGTGGATTTGGTGGGCGTGAAACACAGGGAGGACCGCAAGGCGAAGCGGCAGACATCACCGTTCAGGCTGTCGGCGACCGGACGTTCTACCGCCAGAAGAACAACGTCTGGCAGGATCAATCGTATCTACCGAAGAAGCAGAAGCTGGTTCAAATCCAGGCGTTCAGCGACGCGCACTTCGCCCTGCTCAAAGCGGCTCCCCAACTCGCGGCCTACTCCTCGGTCGGTGAGGAGGTCATCATCCGCCTGGGCCGCAACGCGGTACGGATTGGCAAGACCGGCAAGGAGAGACTCTCCGCCGCCGAACTGAAAGAACTCACTGCCCGGTAATACATGTTGTGCGCGGCCTTGAAAGGCCGTTCTGAAGATGCCAAGCCTGCCTGCGCAGGCTCCATTCCCTCCCCCTGTTCTTGGGGGGAGAGTTAGGGAGGGGGGCCGAGTCCACGCAGGTGGACTTCGCAACTTCAGACCGGCCTTTCAAGGCCGTGTCTTTGTTGCGCGTTATTCGGAACCGGGCGCGGGCGGCATCTCAAGACGCTCCAACACAAAGTTCGCGCCGCCGGGCGCCTCCAGCAGGCGTTTGCGAGTGACCTGGATCGCCAGTTCACCGCAGTCGCAGCCGATCCAGCGGCGTCCGAGGCGATGGGCGACGGCCAGGGTCGTGCCGCTGCCGCAGCAGAAGTCCGCGACCAGATCGCCCGGATTCGACGAGGCCAGCAGAATGCGTTCCAGCAGCGCCTCCGGCTTCTGCGTCGGGTAGCCGGTTCGTTTGCGGCTGGCCTGGTTCTCGATGTCTATGTTCCAGTAGTCCACCGGCAGCGTCCCCTGTCCCAGATAGTGCCGATAGGTCAGGCCGGGATAGAGCGTCTCGTATTCGGGCGGCAGATCGCGCCGGGAGCGCAGCGGGCTGCTCGTGATACCGCGCCCCATCAGCCGATAGGCTCCCTTCTCGTCCCGCAGCCGGTACTTCTTGATGTGCGACTCCGCATACGCCTCCCGCACCGCCTCATAGTTGAAGGTGAACCGTTCGCCCTTGCTGTAGAACAGCAGCGTATCGTGCTTGCGATTCCAGCGTTTCTTGGAGTTGATGGCCTCCCGGTAGCACCAGATGATCTCGTTCTGGAAGCGCGCCGTGCCGAATATCTCGTCGAGCAGCAGTTTGGCGTAGTGCGCCGTGTGCCAACTGAGATGGACATAGAGGCTGCCCGTCTCCGCCAGCAGTTCGCGCGCCAGCGTTAGCCGGTCGTAGAGCCACTGGAGGTACGCGCCCAGGTCGCCGCCCCAGTTGTCGCTGAAGGCGGAGATGGAGGCGTTGGGCGTTAGGCGTTGGGCATTAGGAACCTCCCCCCCTCCTTCGTAAGGAGGGGGGGAGGGCGCAGCAAGCTGCGCCCCTGCTCTGCCCTGTCGAGCGGGGAGGCGGGCCTGCCACTCCGCGCCCGTAAAGAACGGCGGGTCGAGATAGAGCAGCGCGATGCGCCCGGCCAAATCTTCCCGCAGCGCCGCCATCACCGCCAGGTTGTCGCCCTGAATCAATCGGTTCGGAGGGGAATCGGGCGTGCCATACAGTTCCAGACGCCGAACGACCGGCGTGGGTGAAAACATTGTTTGCGCGGCCCGCCTACCCTCCCACTCCAACCGGACTCCCTTCGCCATGCCGCTTCCTCTCGCCCCCTGAAGGCGCAGAAACCTTCTGTCTCCACCAGGCTTACAGCAGGGATTTCACGCCAGGCGTCGAATGATGAGACCGCCGGGCGTATTATTCGCACTCTCTGTTGCGAGTTCCTGTGCCTGGCCTTACCTTTCACGAAAGCGAGAGCAGCGCAGCGACCATGAATACCCGATTCGAGTTCTCCGCAGGCGTCTGGAACCTGCATCCCGGAGCCGACCCGTTCGGCCCGCCCGTCCGCCCCGAACGCGGTTTTGCCGAGAAGTGCCGGATTCTCAAGCGGCTGGGTTTCACCTACGTTCAACTGCACGACGATGACGCTGTGCCGATGGAGGTTCCCGCCGCGCAGCTCGGCGCGTCCTGCCAGGCGCTCAAGCGCATCTGCGACGACAACGGCCTCGGCGTGGAGTTCGTCGCGCCGCGCATCTGGGAAGACCCGCGCTTTGCCGACGGCGGCCCCACCTCCAACAACGCCGAAGCCCGCCAACTTGCCCTCGACCGCGCCAAACGCGCCATTGACATCGCCAACGAACTCGGCACGGATCGGATCGTCCTCTGGCCCGCCCGCGAAGGAACCTATATTCGGGAGGCCAAAGACGCCCGCGCCGCCTTCGACCGCCTGCTCGACTACTGCAACGCCATGCTTGCCTACGATCCGAACATCCGCATCCTGGCCGAGATGAAGCCGAACGAGCCGATGGACTTGATGTATCTGCCCAGCACGGGCCACATGCTGGCGATGGCCTATAAGACCAGCGACCCGGCGCGCGTTGGCGTGCTGATCGAGGCGGCGCACTGTATCCTGCTCGGCCTCGACCCGTCCGACGAGATGGCCTATGCGCTCTGGCACGGCAAGCTGTGGGGCGTGCATCTCAACGATCAGAACGGGCTGAAGTACGACCAGGACAAGACGTTCGGCAGCGTGGACCTCCGCCGCGCGTTCAATATGGTGGACGTGCTGGTGCGGGGCGACTACGGCAAGAACGGAGAGGTGGTCGGGCTGGACGTAAAGGCGATGCGGACGCAGCCGCATGAGATCGCCTGGAAGCACCTTGCCAACAGCAAGGAGGTCTTCGAGCGGCTGGTGCAGGTCTCCGCGACTATAGACCGGCAGGAGTGGGCCTCCTATGTGGCCGCGCAGGACTACGAAGGACTGGAGATGTTCCTCCTGCGCAATCTGCTGCGCGGTTAGAATATCATCGCTGTCGAGGAGGCAAGGAGGCAGATGGAGTCCCGACCGAAAGAGGCGCTGCTCGATTATGTCGTGCGGTATGTCGAGGCGCATCTGAATGCCCGCGCGCATTGGGAAGCGCCCCACTCCCGCTGCGCCGGGCGCATGGCGCGCTGGACGGGCGATCCGAAGTCGCACCGGGCGGCGCAGAAGAGCGCGCGGTTCCTCTGGCCGCACGACCCGCACAATCCGTATGAACTGCAAACGCACCGGTCGCCCCCGGAGATGTACGTCTCTCTGCTGACGCTGCCGGTCGGCCCGGACGGTTTGCAAGTGTCGTTCCACATTCCGTGACCCGTCGGCAGAAAGGCCGGTATAATAGTGGCATGGCTTCTCTCTCTTCTCTCTTCGGACAGGATTCGGCGGTGCGGGCGCTGCAGCGGGCGCTGGAGTCGGACTGCCTGGCCGGGGCCTATCTGTTCGTCGGGGCGGTGGGCGTGGGCAAGGGCGCGGTGGCGCGGGCCTTCGCGCAGGCGGCCGCCTGCCTGGAACCGCGCGGTGAGCCGTTCGATGCCTGCGGTGTCTGCGACTCCTGCCGCCGTGTCGAGGCCGGAACGCAGCCGGAGGTCGTCACCCTCCTTCCTGCGGGCGAGCAGATGCAGATATGGCAGTTCTGGGATCGGGACAACCGCCCGACGCCCGGCGTCCTTTCGCATACGCTGGCCTTTGCGCCCAACATCGGCAGGCGGCGCGTCTACATCCTCGAACGCGCGGACACGCTGACCGAATCGGCGGCCAACAGCCTGCTCAAAGTCCTGGAAGAGCCGCCGCCCTACGCGCTGTTTGTCCTGATGGCTCCTCATCCGGCGCGTGTGCTGCCTACCATCGTCTCCCGCTGCCAGATGGTGCGTCTGAACGCAGTTCCGGTAGAAACGCTGGCGGCCTATCTGCGAGATACCGTCGGGGTGGAAGCGGGCCGCGCGGCGATGCTGGCGGCGTATGCAGAGGGGAGGATCGGGCAGGCGATGCAGTTGGCGCAGAACCCGACGGTCGGGGAAGAGATCGCGCGCGTGCTGGACTTTGCGGAGACGCTGCCGGATGCGCCGCGCGTGCGCGCCCTGCGCAGCGCCGAACAGATGCGCAAACTGGCGGGGCAGATCAAGGCGCTGGTCGGGGAGGAGCCGGCCGCCGCGCCGGAGGCCGCCTCCGAGGAGGGCGACGCGGCCAGCCCGAAAGAGCGCGCCGGACGCCGCCAGCTTGCCGCCGTCTTCGATCTGCTGACGGCGTTCTATCGCGACCTGCTGGCGCTGCGTATCGGCGGAGAGGGGGCGCAGCATATCGTGAACCGGGAGCGCGCCGCGAAGCTGACGCGCCTGGCGCAGACCGGCGGCCCGGAACGCTGGGTGCGCTGCCTGGATGCCCTCCTTCTCGCCCGCCGCCGCCTGGACGCCAACGCCAATGTCGCGCTGGTCACGGAAGTCCTCGCCATGACGCTGATCGAGAAATAGGCGAAAGCCCTAATCCTGCTGGCCCTGCGGGCGGCGGAGGAAACGCGCGAAAGCCTCCTGAAGCATCGGCACGAGAACATCGCTGGTAATGGGCTTGTGGATATAGCCGCTGGCTCCCAGCGCCTTCGCCTGTTCCTGATAGGTCTCATCGGCGAAAGCGGTCAGCATGACGATGCAGACCGGGTAAGCCGCCAGGATCTGTCGCGCCGCTTCCAGGCCGTCCATGATGGGCATTCGGATGTCCATCAGCACGATATCAGGCCGTTCGCGCAGCGTTATCTC
>Ga0070741_10005741_pt1 | contig 27223 bp, 28 predicted proteins | sample Coa_R1_4_FD_66440 | JGI IMG/M metagenome (GOLD analysis project Ga0070741, IMG submission 66440) | Surface soil microbial communities from Centralia Pennsylvania, which are recovering from an underground coalmine fire - Coalmine... | ecosystem: Environmental > Terrestrial > Soil > Unclassified ...
CATCTTCCGCGCCAACGACGGTTCGAGCTCGCCGCTCGCCGATCTCGGGTCGCTCGCCGCGCGCCGGCGCGCCTTCAGCATGCTGCTCACCAAGGGCCTGATCCGGGTCGGAATCGGGATCCCCGACGGCGCGGAGTTCGAGCTGGCCGCGGTGGACGATCCGTACGGCTTCGCCAGCGCCCGCGAGCTGTCGCTGTTCCGGCGGCCGCTTCCCTCCGCGAACCTGGCGTTCCTCTCCACCGTGATGTGGGACGGCCGCGAGACGCTCGCCGGGATGAGCATCCGGCAGGACCTCGCCCACCAGGCGAACGGCGCGACGCAGGGACACGCGCAGAGGGTGGATCCGATCGACGACGCGCAGCGGGAGGAGATCGTCGCCTTCGAGTCGGGTATCTTCTTCGCGCAAGCGCTCGACTTCGATGCCGGCCTGTTGACGCTCGGAGGCGCGTCCGGAGGCGTGCTCGAGCTGAGCCGCACCGCCTTCCACCTCGGCATCAACGACGCCCTGGGCGCGGATCCGGCGGGCCAGCCGTTCGATCCGGCTTCGATGACGCTCTACGCTGCCTGGAGCGGCTCCGGCGGGAGCCGCCTCGCCGACGCGCGCGCCGCGGTGGCCCGCGGCGAGGACCTCTTCAATCACAAGCCGATCGACATCACCGGCGTGCGCGGATTGAACGACGCCCTCGGCGTCCCGGCGATCCGCGGGACCTGCACCACCTGCCACGACACGCCCAACGTCGGCGATCACTCGCTGGCGTTGCCCCTCGACATCGGCCTCGCCGACGCGAGCCGGCGTACCCCGGACTTGCCGCTGTACACGCTGCGCAACAAGGCCACGGGCGAGCTCTTCCAGACCACCGATCCGGGGAAGGCATTGATCACCGGCAAGTGGAAGGACCTCGACCGCTTCAAGGGCCCGATCCTCCGCGGGCTCGCGGCGCGCGCCCCTTACTTCCACAACGGCGCCGCAGCCACCCTCTCCGACGTGGTCGGGTTCTACGACACCCGATTCGCCATCGGATTCAGCGCCGGGGAAAAGGCCGATTTGATCGCATTCCTCAGGACCCTCTGACCGGCGCCGCCTGTAGCGGGTTGTCGCACCATTAGAGGTGTTTAAAACTTGCCTTGGCCCCCCTGGTCCGGGATGGAATGCACGGATGGGAAGTCCTGCGCCCACGGCGAAGATCCCAGGCCGCACCATCCTCGTCGTCGACGACGAGGAGCACGTCCGCTCCGCGCTGAGCTCATTCCTCGAACGGGAAGGGTACACCGTGCTCAGCGCGGAGGGTCCCACGGAGGGGTTGGAGATCCTCCGCGCGCAGTCGATCAAGCTGGTGATCAGCGACCAGAACATGCCGGACATGAGCGGCATCGAGTTCTTCCGCCTGATCCGTGAGCGCCACCCGCAGGTGTGCCGGATCATGCTCACCGGCGACCCGGACCGGGAGACGATCATCAAGGCCATCAACGAAGGCGAGGTCTACCGGTTCATCCCCAAGCCCTGGAACAACACGATGCTGCGGGTGATCGTCTATTTCGCCTTCGAGGCCATCCAGCTGGAGGAGGAGAACCGCCGGCTGGTGAAGGCGCTCCGCCGGCAGCTTCAGTTCGTCCGCTCACTGGAGCGCGACTTTCCCTACCTCGCGGCGCTCGCCCGCCAGGAAGAAGCGGAGCTGGTCCTCGCCCAGGCGGACCGCGCCGGCGACGAATGATCTGCGGCGGAGCGGGGATCAGGCTCCCAATCCGGAAAATGCTGCGGGACACACCCGCGACGAGCCAGGATTCGAGCCACTGGGGCCACGATTGAAGCGATTGCGATAATCGCGAATGGTAGCTTGCGCCCGGGCGCCGATCGGGGCCATGGTAGCTGGATGGATCGCGCCACCGAGGGAAGCTCAGCGCGCGCCGCCCCGGACGACATCGGATGGGGGCAGAGCGAGCGGGCCCGGGCATGGCCCACGATCCTGGTGGTCGACGACGAGGAGCGCAACCGCCTCTTCCTCCGGCCGCTGCTCCGCGACCAGTACCGGATCCTCGAAGCCGGCAACGCCGCCGCCGCGTTCGCCGTGCTCGAACGGGAGCGCGTCGACCTGGTGCTGCTCGACGTGATGATGCCGGAGATGACCGGCTTCGAGGCCTGCAAGCTGATCAAGGATCAGTACCGCGATCCCTTCCTGCCCGTCCTGCTGGTCACCGGATTGACCGATCAGCAGCAGCGCAAGATCGGGCTCCAGTCGGGCGCGGATGATTTCCTCACCAAGCCCGTCGATCCGGAAGAGCTGCTCCTGCGGACGCGCTCGTTCCTCCGGCTCCGCGCGCAGGACGCGCTCATCCGCCAGCAGCTGAAGCAGCTGAAGAAGATGCAGTGGGCGCAGGACGAGATGATCTCGCTGATGGTCCACGACCTGCGCAGCCCGCTCTCCGGGATCATGGCGCACCTGCAGCTTCTCCTCGGCGGGCTGCCCGAAGGCACCGCGCGACAGGACGCCGGGGCGGCCCTGCGCGCCGCCGATTCGATGTTTTCCACGCTCGAGGACGCCTTGCAGGTCCGCTTGCTCGAGGAGGGCCGCCTGGAGATCCATCGGATTCGCGTCGATGTCCCGGAGCTGATGAAATCGGCCGTCGCGACTCTCGAGGCCGTCGCCCGGCGCAAGCAGATCGGCCTCGAGCTCCGCGTCGAGGTGGAGCGCCCCGCGTCCCTCGACGAGAAGCTGGTGCGCAGGGCGATCGAGAACCTCGTCGGCAATGCCGTGAAGTACACCCCCGCGGGAAAGGACATCGCGGTCGTGGTGCGGCAGGTCGCGAGCGCCGTGGTGATCGAGGTCGCGGATCGGGGCCCCGGGATCCCCGCGGACATGCGGGCGAGCATGTTCGAGAAGTTCGGGTCCGTCGAGGCGAAGAAAGGCGGCATCCGCAAAGGGATCGGCCTCGGCCTCTACATGGTGAAGCTCGTTGCCGAGGGACACGGGGGCAAGGTCGAGATCCTCGACCGCGACGGCGGAGGCGCGCTCTTCCGGCTGCAGCTGGAGGACGGCGGCATCGCCGTGAACGGCGTCTCCTCCTGAGGTTCGCGCGCCGGCCCGCTAAGGCTGGCCGTCCTTCAACAGATTCCGGGAAAACGCGCGATCCGTGGGGATCCGCCGCTCGTCGACGGGCTGGATCGAGAGCACGTGCACGGCGGCGTCGTCGAGGTCGAGCGAGTACGTCACCTCGTAATCGTCGAGCCGCAGCACGAGCGGCGCCGCGTCGTCGACCGCTCCGCCGGGGAGCCGCGCCACCTGCAGCGTCGCTTCCAGGATGTTCAACAGGCGCTGCTGCACCCCCGCGCGCAGGCCCGGCCGGCGGCCCATCTCGATCGACGCGTCGAGCGCTGCGAACACTTTCGCCAAGGTGGATCGATGGTGCCCACGGTTCTGCCGCGACGCCATCGCGGGGCCCCGATCGCGGTGTCGACCAGCGAACCAGGATGTCGCTTTCGGCGTTCGCCCCTGAACAGCGGCGGCAGCGCTACGGATGCCGCGTCCGCTTCAGGGGATGCGGTAGCGGCGGACGGCGTCCTCGTTCCAGGCGAGACCGGCGCCAGGGCGACCCGAGACGACCGCGTGGCCGTCCGCGATGCGCAGCGGCTCCGCGAGAATGGCGTCAGCCCAGTCGACGTACTCGAGCCAGTGGCAGGTCGGGGTCACTGCCAACAGATGCGCGCTCATCTCCGGAAACAGGTGCGAGGACATCTCCAGCCCGTTGGCGGCGGCGAGGGCGGCGGCGCGCTGCCACCCGGTGACGCCGCCGATGCGCTCCAGGTCGGGCATCACGTAGTCGCAAGCCGCCGCGCGGATCGCCTCTTCCATGGCGTACGGCTGCGAGAAGTTCTCGCCGATCTGCACCGGAGTCTCGAGGGCGCGCGCCACCTTCCGGCAGCCGCGGTAGTCGTCGTGCCGGATCGGCTCCTCGATCCAGTACACGCCCTCTCCGTCGAGGGCGCGCCCTCGACGGACCGCCTCGGCGGCGGTCAGGGCCTGGTTGAAGTCCACCATCAGGGCGACGGAATCGGAGAGACGCTTGCGCACCGCCCGCACCGCGGCGAGATCCGCTTCCAGCGTCGGATGGCCGAGGCGGAGCTTGACGCCGCGGAACCCGCCGGCGAGGAGCGCCTCCGCCTCGTCCGCCGCTGCCTCCGGGCCCATCAATCCCAGCCCGTTGCTGTTGTACGCCGCGATCGGGCGTGGGACGCCGCCCAGCAGCGAGACCAGGGGCTTGCCCGCGGCGATCGCCAGCGCGTCCCAGCAGGCCATGTCGAATCCGGACATGGCCATGCGCACGACTCCCTGAACCCCGATCAGGGTGAAGCGGCGCGCGAGCTTCGCCCACAGATCCGCGGGAGCGAGCGGATCGCCTTGCGCGACGCGGAGCACCTCCGCGAGCAGGTGTGAGATGGCCTTTGCCGCCGCGGGGAGATAGCAGAACAGATACGAGCGGCCGGTGACCCCTTCCTCGGTATCGACGTCGATCAGCAGCAGCGGCGCAGCGCGGACCGTGGCGGCGCTGGTCCCGAGCGGCAGCTTCATGGGGACTTCGACGCCGACGGAGCGGATCGAGCGGAGCGTGAGCGAGTTCGCGTTCATGTCATTCCCTCGAAGGCGAAGCTGCGGCCGCAGCCGGGACGCGGAGTTTACGCACCTCCGGTGGCCGCACGCACCCGTCCACGCACATCGCACCGCGGGGTAGGCGACCTCGCCACAGGCCGGTGCCGGCGCTTCCCTCTGCGTTCGGCCGCATGCCCGGTACACTCGGAGGCCGGGGGATCGATGGGCGAGTGCGCCGGCTGTGGGAGACCGGTCAGCGAACCGCGGTGCGGCTTCTGCGGAGTCGCGCGCGCCCCCCGCGGATACGCCGTAGAGAAGGTCCTCGCCCAGGGTCCGCACGGGCGCGTCTACCGGGCGCGATCTCCCTCGGGCTCCGTCGTCGCCCTCAAGGAGCTGCAGTTCGCGAACGTTCCGGGGGCCCAGCAGATCGACGCCTTCGAGCGCGAAGCGGCGATGCTGAAGACGCTGCACCATCCGCGCATCCCCCACTACGTAGACAGCTTCAAGGACGGCGAGGGCGTCCAGCTCCGCCTCTATCTCGCCGCCGAGTTCATCGAGGGCGAGTCTCTTTCTGCCCGAATCTCTCGCGCGCCCTTCTCCGCCGCGGAGCTGCGGGACCTCGCCGGACAGGTGCTGCAGGTCCTCGCGTATCTCCACGCGCTCGGCGTGCTGCACCGGGACATCAAACCCGACAACCTGATCGTGCGGCCCGGCGGCGAGGTGGTGCTCGTCGATTTCGGCAGCGCGCGGCAACTGACCAGCGACAGCACGTACGGGTCGACGCTGGTGGGCACCTTCGGCTACATGCCGACGGAGCAACTCGGCGGCACGGTCGATGCCAGCAGCGATCTCTACGCGCTCGGCGCCACTCTCCTGCACGCCGCGAGCGGGAAGCCTCCCTCGGACCTGCTCTCCGGCGACATGGTCCTCACCGTGCCGGCGGGTCTGCCGCTGCGCGAGTTGATCGTCCGCCTGGTGCAGCCGCGGCGAGAGCGACGGCTGCACAGCGCGGCCGCGGCGCTGGCGATGTTGCAGGACCCGCGCCCGCAGCTGCGGGTGAGGCCCCGGTTCGCGCTGCTCGCGGCCTCCGCGCTCTGCATCACCTTGCTCTCCTTCGTCCGGGGGCCGGCGCCCGCCGCGGAGCCGTCCGTCGCCGTCTCCGGTCTTCCGCGCAGCGCATCGGCAGCGCAGCGCTGGTACGCGGTCGCGAAGCAATCCTGCAATCCGGTGGAGGTCGCGCAGCTGATGTCGCGGAGGCCGCCGCCGGAGGGATGGGATGGCAAGGGCTTCGGTGCGGGATGCTGGGCGCTCGCCGGCCGCATCGACGAGGCCCGCTCGATGCTCGCGCAGGTTCGCCAGGAGGACCGGTGGCGCGCCGCCGGCATCGTCTTCGACATCGCCCACCCGGTGGCCGATGCCGGCGACGACATCGCCGCGGCGCCGATCATGAATCTGGTGCTGGAGTCGTGGCCGAATCACTTCCAGGCGCTCTATCACGCCGGGATGAGCGACTACGCGCTCGGCCACGCCGAGCGCGCGCGCACCCATCTCACCGGGTTCCTCCGCCTCTACAAGGAGGAGGACGGGTTCACGCGCAACGCGCGCGAGGCCCTCGCCCGGATCCGCTGACGACTCAGACCATGAAGTCGTGCGCGCGAACGGTCTTGCGCCCGTTCGCCTTCGCGCGCTTCGCGGCCTGCTCGAGCAGCCAGTAGAGATAGCCGTTGAGGGCCGCGAATGCGTCGCCGGCGGTGTTGCAGCCCGCGGCCTTGAGGACGCCCTTTGCCTTGCTGGCGATCACCAGCGGTTCTTGCGACTTCTTTGCCATTTGATTCTCCGGGGTCGGGATCGCGCGCCTGCCCAGCCGGCGGAGCGTCCCTTCTACGAGCGAAATAGCACGGACCATTCGGGTTTCCGAGATTCCGGCCGCCGCAGGCGGCGCGCGCCGGGCCACTGCACGCGAGTGCAGATGTTGATCGCGTGCCGTATTGGTGTAACTTTCCGTCCGGGGGGTCAGGGATCGCTTCATGCGGTCGGCCCTGAGAGGCGGCGTGGCGAAGGGCGGCGTGCAGCCGCCCTTCGACCACGCGCCTCGAGAACGAAGAGCTGCGTCGAACCGCTCACCGTGACCCCGTGAAGGACGCCGTACGTGTTATGACGAGGAGCGTCACGATCGGCCGACCTGCGCGGCCGGCCCAGTCACGGATCAGAGGAGACATGTCCAAAGAGGAGTTGCGCCGCGGGGATCTCGTCGAGGTGAAGAGCCCCTCCGAGATCCTCGCCACCCTGGATCAGCGCGGTGCCTTGGCCGATCTGCCCTTCATGCCGGAGATGGCGCCCTTCTGCGGCCGTCGCTTCACCGTGGAGCGCCGCGCCGAGAAGATCTGCGACACCATCCACTACACCGGCAGCCGCCGTCTCCACGGTGCGGTCCTGCTCGAAGATCTCCGCTGCGACGGCTCCGCCCACGACGGGTGCCAGGCGGAATGCCGCTTCTTCTGGAAAGAGGAGTGGCTGCGGCCGGTGACTCCGGGGATGCCGGCCGTAGCTCCCCCGCCGCCCTCGGCGCTCGCGGCGCTCCTCGAGCGGACCGTCGCGAACACCCGGTCGCTGGTGCAGATCGGGGAAAAGCAGGAACCGCGCTACTCCTGCCAGGCGACCGAGCTGCAGCGCTGCAGCGAGCACCTCAAGCTCTGGGATCCGACCACCTACGTGCGCGAGTACACCTCCGGCAACGTCAGCCTCGGCCACTTCCTCAAGGTGACCGCGCGCGCCGCGGTGCAGGAGCCGATGCGGAAGCTCGGGCTGATCCCCGAGATCCACCTCCCGGGCACCGCGAAGAAGGGCGACAAGTTCGAGACCTTGAACCTGCAACCCGGCGAGTTGGTGCGGGTGAAGTCGCAGGAGGAGATCGCGAAGACCCTCACGCCGGAAGGGCGCAACAAGGGCCTCTGGTTCGACCGCGAGATGATGCCGTATTGCGGAGGGACGTTCCGCGTCCGCCAGCGGATTCGCAAGTTCATCAACGATCAGGATCGCAAGATGATCGAATTGAAGAACGAGGCGATCACCCTGGAGAGCGTGATCTGCTCCGGCGATCACAGCTTGCGCCGCTGGTTCTGCCCGCGCGCCATCCTCTCTTACTGGCGCGAGTGCTGGCTGGAGCGCGCCGAACCGGCACGGCAACCGGCGGAGCCGCAGCGCGCCGGCGGACGCGCCGCGGGCTGATCCACCGGACGGCTCGGGCGCACCTGCGGGTCCCGGGGTGTTATGCAGGCGGCATGCGCCGCCTCCAGGACCTTCTTCCCGGCTCGCTGCGCGCGGCGAATGCGCGGCTTCGCCTGCTCTTCGGGAGCGGGCTCGCGCTGGGAGATCTCACGCGCGTGCTCTCGGACGCCTTCGGCGAGAGGCCCGCGATCGCCGCCGCGACGCCCACGCCCGGGCTCGCGGATCGGGCGAGGACCTATGCCGATCTCGAGGACGACGTGGCCCGGCTGGCCGCCGCGCACGGCGCTTCGGGGCAGATCGGCCCCTCGCCGGTGGCGATCCTCTGCGCGAATCGGGTCGACATCCTGTTGCACGCGCTCGCCCTGGCGCGCATCGGCGCGGTGCCGCTTCCTCTCAACCACAGGCTTCGCGCCGAAGAGCAGGCGGCGGCCCTCCGCGTCGCCGGCGTCCGCGCGATCGTCGCCGACAGCGACGTGGCTGCGCCGCTGCTCGCGTCGCCCGCCGGGGCCGCGCTGCCGATCCTCTGGACGGGGGCGGGCGGTCCGCCGCCGCGGGAAGGATTCGAGGTGGCGGGATGGTTGGGGGCGCATCCGGAAGAGCGCATCGCCTCGTCGACCCTCGCTCCGGGCGAGGAGCCCGGATTGCTGCTCTGTACCTCGGGTACCACGGGGTTGCCCAAGGTGGCGCGCTTGCCGAGCCGCAGCCTGCTCGGGGCCATCGGCAGGCTGCACGCTCTTCCAGTCGGGCGGCAGAGCGGGCTGCGCGGAGGCCGCGACGTGATCCTCGCGGCGCTGCCGCTGACCCACGTCATGGGACTCGCCACCCTGCTCGGCGCGCTCTGCGCCGGGGTGAAGTTCATCCACCTCGAGCGATTCGACGCCGCGCTGGTGCTCGCGCGGATCGCCGCCGAGCAGCCGAACGTGTTCGTCGGCGTGCCGACGATGTACGCGGATCTGGAAGCGGCCGGGGCCGCGGACGCGGATCTCTCCAGCATCGAGCTGTGGGTGAGCGCCGCCGACGCGATGCCGCCCGACCGTGCCCGCCGGTTCCAGCAGTACGGCGCTCTCGCGCGCCCGAAAGGCCGCAAGCTGGGCACCGCCGGCTTCGCCGACGTCTACGGAATGGTCGAGCTCGGGGGACCGGCCGCGGTGCGCTTCTACCCGCCCGCTCCGCGCGGCCGCGAGCTTCCGGCCGTCGGATTCGTGCTGCCGGGGTTCTCCGCCCGGGTGGTCGGACCGGACGGCCGCCGCCTGCGCATGGGGATGGCGGGCGAGCTGCAGCTGAGCGGCGCCGGCGTGTTCGCCGGATACCAGGGCGGAGATGGAGGCAGCGAGGGCGGGTGGTTCGCGACCGGCGACCTGGCGCGGCTCGGGCCGGTGGGGACGTTCGCCTTCGTCGGGCGGAGCGTCGATCGGCTCAAGGTGGGCGGCTTCTCCGTCTTCCCCGCGGAGGTCGAGGCGGAGCTGCGCGGGCATCCTGCGGTCGCGGAGCTCGCCATCGCCGGCGTCCCCGACGCGCGCCTCGGAGAGCGGCTGGTGGCGGTGGTGGTGCCGCGGCCTGGCTTCGATCCAGGGGAATTCCTCCGCTGGGCCGAAGGGCGGGTCGCGCCCTACCGACGGCCGCGCGAGGTCGTGGAGGTCACCGCCTTGCCCGCCGGCAAGAACGGCAAGCTCGATCGGCGGGCCGCCACCCGGATGGCGCGCGAGCGTCTCGCAGCCGGACCGTGATCAGTCGCCGAACACCATCGTGGAGGCCTTTCGCCAGGCCGGCCGCAACAGGAGCCGGTCGAGCCAGGCGCGCAGGCGAGGGTAGGGGGAGAAGTCGAAGCCGCCTTCGGCGACCAGATGCAGATGGGGCGCGTAGGCGATGTCGGCGAGGGAGAAGTCGCGCTCGAGCCACTCGCGATCGGCGAGGGCCGCTTCCAGCACCGGCAAGTACCGCCCGAGCTCCTTGCGCGCCCCCTCCGCGGCCTGAGGGTCGGCCGAGGTCTGCCAGAACGCCTGCACCTTCGCATTCGTCGCCCGGAACACCTGCACGCACGCGGGAGTGACGTGCCCGGCCTGGAAGAACAGCCAGCGCTGCACGCGCGCGCGGCCCTCGATGGTGAGGGGCAGGAGCCGCGCCTTGGGGAGCTTCTCCGCGGCGTACCAGTTGATCGCGTTCGACTCCCAGAGCTTGAGGTCCCCGTCGACGAGCGCCGGGATCTTGCCCATCGGATTGATCGCGAGGTACGCGGCGGATCGGTTCTCGCCGGCGCGCGTGTCGAGCGGATGCGGCTGGAACGGCGCGCCCGCCTCCAGGAGCCCGAACGCCGCGCGAGCCGAATTCCCGGACATCCGGCCGAAGTAGAGTTCCATGCGCAAGAGAGTAGCGCACAACGCGCGGGGGAGGGTTCGCGTCTTGCAGCGGCGCTCGCGGCGTGCTCCGATGCGCCGCGAACATCCTGGCGCAGCCTTTCATTCGGGAGAGAGAGATGCGAATTCGAATCACCAGGGCGAGTCTGCTGATCTCGGGTGCGGCCGCTTTGATGCTGCTCGCGCGGGGAGCGGCCGGCCAGGCGGAGGGCGACACCATCGTCCTCGGCGCCGCCGTCTCCCTCACCGGGAAGTACTCGGTGAACGGAAAGAACACGAAGGACGGGTACGATCTGGCGGTCGAGCGGATCAACGAGATGGGCGGCGTCAAGGTCGGCCCGAAGAGCTACAAGCTGAAGGTCGTCTACTACGACGACGAGTCCACGCCGGCGCGGGCGGCGCAGCTCACCGAGCGCCTGATCAGCCAGGACGGCGTCAAGTTCATGCTCGGCGCGTACGGGTCGGGGTTGACGAAGGCGATGGCGCCGGTGACCGAGAAGTACAAGGTGCCGCACGTGGAAGGGAACGGCGCCGCCCGCGAGCTGTTCACGCACGGGTACAAGTACCTCTTCGCGGTGCTTTCCACCTCGGACTACTACCTGCGCGACGCGGTCAATCTCGCCGCCGAGGTGGCGAAGGAGCACGGCCGCGACCCGAAGACGCTCAAGCTGGCGATGGCGTTCGAGAACGATCCCTTCAGCCTCGACGTCCGCGACGGCGTGCTGGAGGACGCGAAGAAGTACGGGATGAAGGTGCTCATCGACGACAAGCTTCCCCCCGAGATCAACGACATGGCCGCGACGCTCACCAAGGTGCGGGCGGTGAAGCCCGACCTCCTCCTGGTCTCCGGCCATGAGAAGGGAGCGGCGCTCGTCGTGCGCCAGACCGGGGAGATGAAGATCGACGTGCCGATGATGGCGGCCACCCACTGCGACTCCGCCCGCATCGCCGAGACCATGCCGAAGCTCGCCGAAGGATTCCTCTGCGCCTCGCAGTGGGACCGCAAGCTCGCCTACAAGGACCGGTGGTTCGGCACCGCGGACGAGTACGCGACCCGGTTCGAGAAGCGGTTCAACTACCCGGCGCCCTACCAGGCGGCGGAGTCCACCGCCTCGGTGCTCGTCTTCGCCGACGCGTTCGCCCGCGCCGGATCGCTCGACCCGGAAAAGGTGCGCGATGCCATCGCCAGCACCGACATGATGACGATGTACGGGCCGATCAAGTTCGACAGCACGGGAAAGAACACCGCCAAGCCGATGGTGCTCTACCAGGTGCAGGGAGGCGATTACAAAGTGGTGGCGCCGACGAAGTGGGCGGAGGCGAAGCTCATCTGGCCGCGCAAGCTTCCGCAATAGGGGGCCGCGCCGCGGGCTGCCACCGGGATGGAAAACCTCCGCCTGCTGTTCGAATCGCCCGTCCTCTCGGTGCAGCTTCTGCTCGACGGCGTCCTGATCGGGGCGATCTTCGCGCTCTCCGCGTACGGGATGGCCCTGGTCTGGGGCGTGATGGGCCTGATCAACGTCGCGCAGGGCGAACTGGTGATGCTCGGCGGGTACGCGGCCTTCTACCTGTACCAGGCGGGGATCCACCCGCTCTTCGCCGTCCCTGCCGCGGCGGTGGCGCTGTTCGTTTTCGGCTGGATCCTCTACCGGACCGTCGTCTTCCGCGTGGTGGAGAAGGACCTCTTCATCTCCATCCTCGCCACCTTCGGCCTCAGCATCCTCCTCCAGCAACTCGCCAACACGCTCTTCGGCGCGGACGTGCGCACGGCGGACGCCGGGTTCGGCACCCTCTTCCTCTTCGGCGGAGCCGTGACGGTCGCGGAGATCAAGTTGGTCTCCTTCGCCGTGGCACTCGTCACCGGGGCGCTCCTCATCCAGTTCCTCAAGCGCTCCCGGATGGGACAGGCGATCCGCGCCACCGCCCAGAACGCGCGCGCCGCCCGGGTGATGGGCGTGGACACCCAGCGCGTCTACGCCTGGACCTTCGGGCTGAACGCCGCGATCTGCGGCGCCTCGGGCGCGCTGGTGGCGATGACCTGGGTGATCCATCCGTACCTCGGGCTCCCCTACACCGTCCGGTCCTTCATGATCGTGATCATCGCCGGCCTGGGGAACGTCGCGGCCGTGCTGGCGGTCGCGCTCGGGCTGGGAGCGGCGGAGAACTTCGCGGGCTTCGTCTTCGGCGCGGAGTACCAGGCGGCGTTCATCTTCGGGCTCCTGGTGGTGATCCTCGTCTGGCGCCGGTTCTGGCTGGCGCGCGAGCGGAGATACCTGCAATGAAGCCTCTGGCCCTGCGCCGCGCCGCGCTCGCCGCCGTGGTCGCTCTCGCCCTCGCCGCGCCGTACCTGCTCCCCAACTGGCGCACGCAGATGGCGCTGCTCTTCATCATGATCGTGTTCGCGCTCACCTGGGACTTGCTCGGCGGCCAGATGGGCTACAACTCCTTCGGGAACGTCCTCTTCTTCGGGGTGGGAATGTACGTCTGCGCGATTGTCCAGCGCGACGGCCATCTCGGCTATTTCGCGGGGCTGCTCCTCGGCAGCGGCGCCGGCGCGCTGGTCGCGGTCGCGCTCGCGGCATTGCTCGGCTCCGGGATCCTCGGGCTCCGCGGGCACTACTTCGCCATCGGGACGCTCGGCCTCGGCGTCGCGGCGGGCGAGCTCGCCTCCGGCTGGGACTTCGTCGGCGCCGGCGGCGGGATGGTGCCGCCGCTCTACCCCGGCGCGCTGGGGAGCCGCGAGACGTTCTTCTATTACCTGTGCCTGGCGCTTCCGGCGATCACGCTGCCGTTCCTGCGCTGGCTCTACAAGGGCCGCTTCGGGCTGGTGCTGAACGCGATCCGCGACGACGAGGACAAGGCGGAGGCGATGGGCCTGCGCACCACCCGCTACAAGACGAGCGCCTGGTGCATCAGCGCGTTCTTCCTCGGCCTCAGCGGCGGCGCGGTCGGCAACCTCCTCGGCTTCATCGACCCACGCGAGGTTGCCTTCCCCGTCGACACCTTCGGCGTCTGGATGGTGCTGATGGCGATCCTCGGAGGGAAGGGGACGCTCTGGGGCCCGGTGATCGGCGCGGTGATCTTCCACGTCACCAAGGAGCTCGCCTGGACGTACCTGCTCGGATGGCAGCGCGTCTCGCTGGGGCTGTTGATCGTCGTCATCGTGGTGTTCTTCCCGGTCGGCATCCTCGGCTGGGCGCGCGAGCGCTGGCCGGAGCGATTCGGACACGCCGTCGAGGCTTCGCCGGGCGAGGCGAGCCGGTGAGCGCGATGCTGGAAGTCGATCGGGTCCGCAAGGCCTTCGGCGGCCTGCTCGCGAACAAGGACGTCAGCCTGCGCGTGCCGGCCGGAGGGATCTTCGGGCTGATCGGACCCAACGGATCGGGCAAGACCACGCTCTTCAACTCCATCGTCGGGCACCACCCGATCGACGCCGGCTCCATCCGCTTCGAGGGGCGCGAGATCTCGCGGCTGCGCGTCCCGCAGATCGCGCGGCTCGGGCTGTTGCGCACGTTCCAGCAGACGCGGATCTACGGCGGGATGACCTGCGTGGAGAACATGGCGATCAGCGTTCCCACCTCCGAGCTCGGCTGGCGATCGATGTGGCAGCGCACGCCGGAAGCCGACCTCCGCAAGGCCTCTGACCTGCTCGAATTCGTCGGCCTGTTCCCGAAGCGCCACCTGCGCGCCGGCGATCTCTCCTTCGGCCAGCAGAAGCTCCTCGAGCTGGCCATGGCCTTGATGAGCGCTCCGCGGATGCTGCTGCTCGACGAGCCGACCGCAGGGATCAATCCCACGCTGATCAACGGCCTGCTCGAGAGGCTGCGCAAGATCAACCGGCAGTTCGGCATCACCCTCCTGGTGATCGAGCACAACATGCGCGTGATCATGGAGCTCGCCGAGTACGTCTACTGCCTCGCGCACGGCGAGCTCCTCGCCGAAGGCAAGCCGGAGCAGATCCAGCAGGATCCGCGCGTGCTCGAAGCCTACCTCGGGGCGCGGTGATGGCAGGACCCGGCGGCGAGCCTCCGTCCGCGGAGAAGATCGCGTCGCTCGCCGGCGGCGAACCGGTGCTGACCCTCGAAGGCCTGCACGCGGGCTACGGAAAGATGGAGATCCTGCACGGCATCGATCTGCAGATCGCCGCCGGCCGCGCCATCTGCATGATCGGTCCGAACGGCGCCGGCAAGTCGACCGTGCTGCACTCGATCTACGGCTTCACGCGCATCACCGCCGGCAGCATCCGGGTGGACGGCAAGGAGATCACCCGTCTCTCCTCGAACGAGAAGCTCAAGCGCGCCGGGGTCGCGTACATCCTGCAGGACAACTCGGTGTTCCCGGACATGACGGTCGAGGAGAACCTCTGGATGGGCGGCTATCTGATGGACCGTCCCGAGCAGGCGAAGGAGGCCGCGGAGCGCGTGTTCAAGAAGTACGACCGGCTGGCGAACCGGCGGCACCAGCCCGCACGGGTCCTCTCCGGAGGCGAGCGCCGCCTGCTGGAGATCTCGCGGGCGCTGGTGATGAACCCGCGCGTGCTGCTGGTCGACGAGCCTTCCATCGGGCTAGAGCCGCGGTACATCGACCTGGTCTTCGAGATCCTCTCGGATCTTCGCAAGAGCGAAGGAAAGGCGATCGTGATGGTCGAGCAGAACGCGAAGAAGGGCCTCGAGTTCGCCGACGTGGGCTACGTGCTGGTCTCGGGTGCGGTGGCGAAAGTGGGGACCGGCGCAGAGCTGCTGGCGGATCCCGAGGTGGGGCGGCTGTTCCTCGGAGACCGCCCGGATTGAGCGCTCAGACGTAGCGGTCGATGAACGCGTCCAGCTCCGGCTTGGGCAGCGCCCCGGCCACGCGGCCCACCAGAAGCGGCCCGCGCTGCAAGAGCAGCGTGGGGATCGACTTCACCTGGTGCAGCGCTGACGTGCGCGGGTTCTCGTCGACGTTCAGCTTGACGATCTTCACCTTCCCCTTCCGCTCCCTGGCCGCCTGCTCGAGCGCCGGGGCGACGGCGCGGCAAGGTCCGCACCACGGCGCCCAGAAATCGACCAGCACGGGGATGGGGCAGTCCTCGACCTCCCGCTTCCAGGTGGCGTCGCTCGCGGCCACCGGCCGATCGGGGAACACGCTCTGCTTGCACCGGCCGCACCGCGGGTCGTCGCGGAGGCGACTGCGCGGGATCCGGTTGAGGGCGCCGCAGCCGACGCAGGGGTACTCGATGCGATCGTCGTCCATCACGGACCTTCGTAATCATCCACGCCGCCGGCGCAAGCGGGGATCAGGGCGCTTTCTTCAAGGACGCCGAGTTGATGCAGTAGCGCTCCCCCGTTGGCGCCGGTCCGTCCTGGAAGACGTGACCGAGGTGGCCGCCGCACTTGCGGCAGTGGACCTCGATGCGCTCCATCCCGTGCGTGGTGTCGCGCTCGGAGGCGACCGTCCGGGGATCGGCAGGGCGCGAGAAGCTGGGCCAGCCCGTGCCGCTCTCGAACTTGTCCTCGGCGCGAAAGAGCTCCGCGCCGCATCCGGCGCAGAGGAAGCGGCCGGGCTGGTGATCGTCCCAGAGCGCGCCCGAGAACGCGCGCTCCGTGCCCTTTTGCCGCAGGACGCGGTATTGCTCAGGCGTCAGCTCGCGCCGCCACTGCTCATCGCTCTTCTCCAATGTGTCGTCCATGGGCAGCGGATTCTAAGGCGTTCTTCACCCGATGTGCGCGGCCGGTATACCGCGGTGCACCCTGTGCGCAACCGGACCGGTGGCCGCCTGGCCGCTCCGCCGGTACTCTTCCAGCGAGGAGACGTGTGATGGCCTCCAGTGCGGGCGGAATCCGCGGAGCGGTGATCGTCGCGTTCCTGTCAGGGTGCGGCGGTAGCGCGTCCGATCTCGGCAAGGGCCTCCAGCCCCACGACAAGTTTTTCGTGATCGGCGGATCGCACGCCACGCTCACCTGCGATCAATGCCATGATCCCGCGGCGCCGGGCTTCTCGCTCGCGGAGCAAGGCGTCTCCTGCACCGGGTGCCACACCGATGCCGCGACGACGCCTTCGCACGCGGGGGTGACGGGCTACTCGTGGTCGACCGCTTCCTGCCTGGGCTGCCACAAGGACGGCAGCGGAGGGCTCCCGGCGAACCATGACAAAGACTTCTTCCCGGTCACCGGGACGAAGCACGCCGCCCTCGGCTGCGCGCAGTGCCACGGATCGACGAAAGCGATCGCCGACGTGACCTGTACGCCCTGCCACGCGCAAACCGCGACGGCCACGGCGCACGCGCAGGTTCCGGCGAGCAAGATCGGCGCGCGCGACCGGATCACGTACCTGAACTACCAGTGGGCGTCCGGGTACTGCCTCAAGTGTCACGCCGACGGACAGGTGGATCGGATCGCGTCTCACCCGTCCGTCAGGCACGGGATCACCGGAAGCGATCACCAGCCCTTCTGCCTCACCTGCCACACGGCGCTCGCGCCGCCGGGCGGGAAGGCCTGGTCTGCGAATTTCGGGAGCTATTCCTGCCTCGCCTGTCACTCCAGCAACAATCCCTGAGCGGTCCTCGCGCTTCCAGTCCGTTGCCGCCGGCATCGTAGGGCGGTGAGCGAGACGCTCGAACGAAGACTGCCGGTCGCCAAGGGCGCGCTCGGCGCCTTCGCCGCCATCCTCTACGTCTTTGTCTGGGCCTCCGCGTTCGTCCCCAGCCGGGTGCTGGCGCGCGGCGCCCCGCCTTTGACCATCCTCTGGATCCGTTTCCTGATCGCGGGCGGGATCCTGCTCGTCGCGGCGCGCTTTGCCGGCGTGCCGTTTCCGCGCGACCGCGCGACCTGGCTGCGGCTGCTCGCCCTGGGGATCGGCGGCAACGCGCTGTACCTCGGGCTCAGCTACATCGCCTTGCAGCACCTCTCCGCGGGGATGGGATCGATCATCGCCAGCACGAACCCGCTCCTCCTCGCGCTGGTCGCGCCGGCGCTGCTCGGAGAACCGCTGACGCGGCGCAAGCTGATCGGCCTTTTGCTCGGCTTCTCCGGAGTGGTCCTCGCCATGTGGGTCCGCGCGGGAACGCAGACCGCGCGGATCTCCGACGTCCTGCTCTCGTCCACGGGAGTGCTGGCGTTCATCGCCTCGAACGTCGTCTACAAGCGCATGCGCACGCGGCCGCACGTGGTGGTGCTGAACGGCGCGCAGCTGTTCCTCGCCGGAGCCGTGCTCATTCCGGCGGCACTCTTGCGCGAGGGTCCCCCGCACATCGTCTGGACCGCGCCGCTGCTCTGGAGCTTCGTCTACCTGGTGCTGGTCCTCAGCGTCGGCGCCTCGATGCTCTGGTTCTGGATCCTCCACCACGGCGAGGCCAGCCGGGTGAGCGCCTACTTCTTCCTCACGCCGGTGTTCGGGCTGCTTCTGGGCGCCCTGCTGCTGGGCGAGCGGCTGGTGCCGCTGGACGGGCTGGCGCTCGTGGTGATCGCCACCGGGCTGTGGCTGGCGACCAGGACCGGCGAACCGGAGTGAGGGCCTACGTCTCGCCGGCGTACTTGAACGAGACCTTCACCTTGGCGCGGTAAGCGGTGATCTTCCCGTCTTCGATCACCAGATCGAGCTCCCGGACCTCCGCGACGCGCAGGTCGCGCAGGGACTTGGACGCGCGCTTCACCGCGGTCGTCGCCGCCTTCTCCCAGGACTCGGTGCTCGTTCCAACCAGCTCGATGATCTTGTAGACGCTCTCCGCCATGGACGGTCTCCTTGCAAGGTTCGCTGCCAGCTTCGGGGCCCCTTCTACACCTCTCGCTGGCATCGCGCCGGGAATCGGGAGTAAGGTCCGCCGTCCGCACGAAAACGCCGCTGGAGGACATCATGAGGCTTGGGATCGGAGAGATCGTCGTCGTTCTCGCGCTGGCGCTGCTGTTCTTCGGACCTTCGAAGCTGCCGCAGCTCGGCAACAGCCTGGGTCAGGCGATCAAGAGCTTCAAGAAGGGGCTGAGCTCGCTCCACGAGGATGAGCCGGAGGCCGCGCAGCCGGCGAAAGGCCTCGGTGAGAAGATCGAGCAGGGCGCCACCTCGCCGGCGAACGCGGTGGCGAGCCGCGACCACGGCTCCGACAGCCGCTCCTGACCTCCGGGGACGCGCCTGCGCTCCCTCCAGCGAAATGCAGGCGAATTCCGGGAAGTGCGGTATGATGTCCTCATGGACAGGACGGAGTGCCGAATCGACGAGCAGGGCGCTCCCACCTGCAGCCAGTGCGACGGGAAAGTGGTCGAAACCAGCCGTCACGCCAGCCACATCGAAGAGCGCAACGGCAAGAAGGTCGACGTGGACCGGGTCTGGGGCCGCTGCGAGCGCTGCAATGCCGAGCGCTGGTGGCGGACGGCGTCGCTCCGCGGCGCCTGAATCTACGGGCGGTTGGCAAATCGCCCTTGTGCTCCCGCGTGTTGCCGGATAAACCACCGCCTCCTCGCGAAAGATGCGCGAGGGCGGACGGACAGACCGTCTGCAACAGCGAAAGAAGAGCATGGCAACCGGTACCGTGAAGTGGTTCAACGATGCGAAGGGCTTCGGATTCATCACGCAGGACAACGGTGGCGAGGACGTCTTCTGCCATCACACCGCCATCAACGCGGAAGGCTTCCGCACCCTGGCGGAAGGGCAGAAGGTCAGCTTCGACGTTGCCAAGGGCCCGAAGGGGCTCCAGGCGCAGAACGTGAAGCCAGTCTGAGGTCAACGCTTTTTGCGTGAACCGAAGGCCCGGGACCCCTGGTTCCGGGCCTTTTGCGTTTGCGGCTGTCGATCCGGCGACTCCCCGATCGTCGCCCGTACGAAGGAGGAGATCGGGCGCTCGATGCGCGGGGCCGGTTTCTGCCTTGCGCCGGGCGCTGGAGATGTTCTGATTCGCGGGGTGACCACTCCCGCGATCCACGGCGCCATCGACGCAGTGTGGAGGATCGAGTCGGCGAGGCTGATCGCCGGCCTGACCCGGATCGTCCGCGACGTCGGAGTGGCGGAGGAGCTTGCCCAGGACGCTCTCGTCGTCGCCCTGGAGCGGTGGCCGGAGACGGGCATCCCGGAAAATCCGGGCGCGTGGCTGATGGCGACGGCGAAGAACCGCGCCATCGACCGGGTGCGCAGGAACAGGCGCCTTCTGGAAAAGCACGAGGAGATCGGTCGCGAGACCGAGGAGCAGATGGCGGGTCCCGATCCCGACGCGGCGCTCGACGACGAAGTCGGCGACGATCTGCTCCGCCTCGTCTTCATCGCCTGTCACCCGGTCCTCTCGACGGAGGCGCAGGTCGCGCTCACGCTGCGGCTTCTCGGCGGCCTCACCACCTCGGAGATCGCGCGCGCATTCCTCGCGCCGGAGGCGACGATCGCCCAGCGGATCGTGCGGGCGAAGCGGACGCTGGCGGATGCGCACGTCGCCTTCGAAGTGCCGCGCGGCGCGGAGCTCGAGGCGCGGCTCTCGTCGGTCCTCGACGTCCTCTACCTGATCTTCAACGAGGGCTACTCGGCGACGGTCGGGGAGGACTGGATCCGGCCTGCGCTCTGTGAAGACGCGCTCCGGCTCGGGCGGATCCTCGCCGGCCTGATGCCGGAAGAGCCCGAAGTCCATGGGCTGCTCGCTCTCATGGAGATCCAGGCGTCCCGGCTGCGGGCGCGCGTCGGGCCGGCCGGCGAGCCCGTCCTGCTCCTCGATCAGAACCGCGCGCTCTGGGATCGCCTGCTCATCCAGCGCGGGCTCGCCGAGCTCGAGCGAGCCGGTCCGCTCGACGGCGCCGGCGGCAAGTACGCGCTGCAAGCCGCGATCGCCGCCTGCCATGCCCGCGCGCGCACCGCGGAGGAGACGGACTGGCATCGCATCGCCGCGCTCTACGCGACCCTCGCTGCGGTCGCGCCGTCACCCGTGGTCGAGCTCAACCGCGCGGTCGCGCTCTCGATGGCTTTCGGGCCCGCAGCCGGCCTCGAGCTCGTCGACGCGCTCTCGTCCGACCCGGCGATGAAGGGGTACCATCTCCTCCCGAGCGTGCGCGGCGACCTGCTGGCGAAGCTCGAGCGCCACGACGAGGCGCGGGCGGAGTTCGAGCGCGCGGCGTCGCTCACCCGCAACCAGCGCGAGCGCAAGCTGCTCCTCGACCGGGCGGCAGCAACCCGGCGCGGGTGACCCTGCTTTCGAGCGCCCGGCCGGCAGGGGCTGCGACGCGATGCCGCAGTGCGTCTTGATGTCGGAAATCTCCTCGATGGAAGGAACGCATGGGGCGGGACCGTAAACCTTTCTCAGGATCGACTGGAGAGCTGCGTGACGAGAACGAACGAGTGCAGCACATTCCCCAACAAGCGGGCGTTTGCGATCGGCCTGCTCGCCGTAGCGCCGCTGATCGCGCACTGCGGATCGAGCAGCCCGCCACAGCCGTGGACGACGTCGGTGCCGAAGGCGACGTGCAGCGCTGGCGATCGCGTGGAGCCCGGGCTTCAAGGACAGACGAGCCTGGCTGATCGAACCGGCAGCCCGAGCGCCTCCGAGACCGCCTACAACTGCAATCTTCAGCTGGTCGGACAGCACCAGGGGAACGGCTCGGAGTGGCAGCTGGCCTGGTTCAACGACTGCGCCTACTACGGCACGTACAACACCTCGGCGAACACCACGCCCGGCGTGGTGGTGCTCGACGTGAGCGACCCCGCGAACCCCAAGCAGACCGCGACGCTGACCAGCCGCGCGATGATCGACCCCTGGGAGTCGTTGAAGGTCAACGAGCCGCGCAAGCTGCTCGGCGCCACCAAGGGGCCGGGCTTCGGGGCCTCGGCGCCGACGGACCGGCAGTTCGCGTTCTATGACATCGCCACGGACTGCAAGCATCCGACGCTGCTCTCGGACGTCGACGTCCCCGGGCACACGGGCCACGCCGGCAACTGGGCGCCGGACGGGATGACGTACTACGGCACGGGCGCCGGCGGGACCGGCTTCACGGCGATGGACGTCAGCAACGCGTCGGCGCCGAAGTTCATCGGGCACTGGGCGGACGACATCGACTCGACGCACGACATCTCCATCAGCAACGACGGAAAGCGGGCGTACCTGACCCGCTGGGGCAACTTCGTCCCCTTCGGCCTGCCGGGCACGAACGGGCTCGTCATCCTGGACACGAGCGACGTCCAGAACCGCGTCGCCAGTCCGGCGCCGCCGAAGACGGTCAGCACCATGTACTGGGATGACGGCGGCGTGGCGCAGGAGACCATGCCCGTCACCTTCAACGGGAAGCCGCACATCATCTTCACCGACGAGACGGGCGTCAGCCAGCTCGCGAACATCACCGCCGGGCGTGCAGACTCCTGCGCCAAGGGCCTGCCTCCGTTCGGCTTCGCCCGCATCATCGACATCAGCGACGAGACGAAGCCCAAGCTGGTGGCCAAGCTGATGCTCGAGGTGAACGACCCGGCGAAGTGCGCGCAGTACATCGTCGACTACCCGCCGGCGACGTCCGATCTGGACAACTACGGATACTCGTCCCACTACTGCACGCCCGACTCCGTCACGGATCCGAAGATCCTCGCCTGCGGCTACTGGGGCGCCGGACTGCGCGTCTTCGACATCCGCGATCCGTACCACCCGCGGGAGATCGCGTATTACAAGCCGCCGGCGCAGCGGACGAAGAGCCTTCCCGGGTCGTCCATGTGGTTCGACTACGGCGGAAAGGACCGGACCACCGACCGCGTCTCGGCGCACGTGCGGTTCCGGTCCGTCGGCGGCACGGACTATCTCTGGTTCAACGGTCAGGACAACGGGTTCATGGTGGTGAAGTTCACCAAGCCCCTCGCTTCACTTCTGCCCTAGCAGCGAAAGGTCGTTGCAAGCATATTCCCTGCGGCCGGCCGTGTGGCGACCCCACACGCCGGCCGCAGCGGCTTTGCCATCGGCCCTCGACACCCAAGATTCCAGATGATGAACCGCAGTCGACGCCGCTTTCCCCGCCTGGCCGCCCTTCTCGTCCTTTTGGGGGCTGCGCTCGGAGCCGCGGGTGCAGCGCGCGCAAACGGCGCCTTTCCCGACGAGTTCAGCATCCATTTCGCGCCTGATGCTCCGCACCGCATCTACCTGGGGGCGAACTTCGGATTGCTGGTGTCCGAAGACGACGGGGCGACCTGGCGATACGCCTGCGAGCCATGGGTGGTGTCGAGCTCGAACGCCGCGCTCGCCTCGGCGAGCGTGAGCTTCTACCAGGTCACCGCCGACGGGGCGCTGCTCGCGAACTCGATCACCATGACCCGCTCCTCCGACGTGGCTTGCACCTGGCCCACGTCGACAGGTTCGATCTCCGGCCAGAGCGTGGCGGATTTCTTTCCCGACCCGAACGACGCGAGCCGCGTGCTCGCGGTCGTGGTGTTGCCGGGCGCCAGCTACATCGTCGCCTCGCACGACGGCGGCAAGACCTTCGACGCGCCGCACCTCTACGACACCCCGGATCTGCTGACCGGTGTGGAGATCGCGAGATCGAATCCCGCCGTGGTCTATGCCACCTCGAATTCACCTTCCGGCGGCGCGGCGAAATTCCTCGCCAGCGCGAACTCGGGCGCGACCTGGACGCCGACGGACATGGCGATCGATCCCGCGACCACACCCCGGATCCTGGCGGTGGATCCCGCGAACGAGAAGATCGTCTACGTGCGGGTGGTCGGCGCGATCTCGGACGCGATCTGGAAGAGCGTCGACGGCGGCCAGACGTTCACCACCATGCTGCCTCCGGTCGGCGGCCAGCTCTCCTCGTTCCTGCTGGCGAACGACGGCGCCATCTATGCGGGCACCCGCGGCGGGAAGCTGTACGTGCAGCCGGCCGGCACGACCGGGTTCGCCGCCCGCGACTCCTACCATCTGCGGTGCCTCGGGCAACGCCCCGGAACGAACCGGATCTACGCCTGCACGGACTTCGTGCTCGACGGGTTCAGCATCGCCACCAGCGACGACAAGACGGCGACGTTCCAACCGTTGATGACGTTCACCCAGATCCTCGGGCCGCTCACCTGCCCGCCGGTGCAGACGAATTGCCAGGCGCACTGGAGCCGCATCCAGGGCGTCCTCGGGATCTCGCCCGCTCCGGATGCCGGGCAAGGCGGCAGCGATGGCGGCACCACCCCGTCCGGCGGGTCGCATTGCGCGAGCGCCGGAGTCGATGCCTGGAGTTTGTGGGTCGCGCTCGGGGTGGTCGCGCGGCGGAGACGACGGCGCCGCACGCTCTGACGGCCTCTCAGCGGGCGGCCGCCGGAGGGCCGCGGGTGACCGGCGTCGAGGCGCTCTCGCGGAGCAGGCGCAACGCCTCGAGGCGCTCCGCGAACGGCCGCGGCGAATCGACGGCGGCTTTCAGCTCGCTGCGCGCGAGGTCGGTCTTCCGCTCGCGCGCGTAGATCGCGGCGAGATGGAAATGCGGCCCGGGCTCGTCCGGCGCGGCGTCCACGGCCGATTGCAGCAAGACGCGGCCGCGGGTGGTGTCTCCGGTCCGGTCGTGCATCCACCCGAGCGTGTCCAGCAGCTGGGGGTCCGAGGGCGTGTCCGACCCGAGATCGCGAAGGAGCTCGAGCAGCCGCGGCGACCGCGGTTCCCCGTCGGCGAGCAACGCCGCGAGCTTGTACTCGACGAGGTCGAGATCGGGGCGGCGGGAGAGGAGGCCCTGGTAGATCCGGATCGCCTCGGCGGGTCTGCCGAGGTCGGCGCTGATCCGCGCCAGCGAGAGCTGCAGATCGGGATCTTCGGGAAGCCGTTCCAGTCCCTGCTGGCAGACGTTCGCTGCGTCGGCGACTCGATCGAGCTCCAGGTATTGATCGGCGAGATCGAGATAGGACGCCGCCGAATCCGGCCGGAGCTGGACGCCCCGCCGGAGGACGGCCTCCGCCTGCACCGGATCGCGCCCGTCCATGTAAGCGCGCGCCGCCATCGAGCGGGCGAACGCGAACCCCGGATCGCGCTCCGCGAGGGCAGCGAGGCGCTCTCCGGCATACGCGGCGCCCTTTTCCCGCGACCACGCTTTCGCCAGGGCGGTGGCGACGACCGGCGAGCGCGGGGCGGCGCTGAGCGACTCCGTCAGCCGCTGCTCGGCGTCCGCCGGGTTGCCGCGCGCGAGCTCGAGGATCCCCGCAAGGAACGGGGCGAACGCGCTGTCGGGGTGGGCGCGTTGCGCGCCCTCGACCGTGGCGGCGGCCCTGGACCAGTCCTGCTGCCGGAGCTGCCCCTCCAGCGCCTGGCGCACCTGCGCGAGCCGCCCCGGCCAGTGCTCCTGCGCGAGCGAGGCGAGCTTGTCGCCGGCGCGCTGCACCTCGGCGCGGACGCGACCCGATGGCGCCGGGGCGGGCCCGAGCTCGGTCGAAAGCGACGCCGTGGCCGCGCCGCGCTCGGACGAGAGCCAGTCACGCAGCCGGATCAATGCCGCGTCCTGGCCGAGCGCCGCGATTCCGCGGTTCGCCGCATCGAGGCCCGCCTTCCAGCCCTGCGAACGGGTCGTCGCGCGCACCAGCAGGGCCCAGGACCCGGGATCCCTCGGCGCCGCCTCGACCGCTGCCTGCGCGTCGAGTTGCGCCCCGTGGTATCGGCCGACGCGCCCGCGGAGATCGGCGCGAAGCGCGTGCGCATCCGCTCGCTTCGGCGAAAGCGCGATCGCCTTGTCCAGGGCGGCTTCAGGCGCGACGAGCAGTCCCCCCTTCGCCGTGATGCCCGCGAGCCCGATCCATCCTTCGGGAAGCTCCGGATGCAGCTCCGTGACGGACTGGTACTCGAGGAACGCGAGCTCCCAGTTGCCCGCGCCCAGCTCCATCGACGCGAGTTGGAGGCGCGCGTTCGCATCGAACGGCTGCAGCCGGAGCGCCTTCCGGAAGTCGATGCGCGCCTGGTCGACTTCCCCTGCGGCCAGGTGCGCCTGGGCTTGCCTCAGCCGGAGCGCCGCGCGCCGGTCGGTGACGAAACGGGACCTCCAGGCGCCCGGCGCGGCGATCAGCGCGGCCGACGCGGCCGCGAGCGCGATCCAGCCGCGGATCTTCAGCTTGTCGTGCGCGCTGCGGGCCAGTTTCCGGATCACGGGATCACCGGGCGCAAGTCTTGCTGGCGGCCGCCGGTAAAGTCCATCGACTTCGGCAGGCTGAGTTGCGATTGTCGCGTCCCGGCGCGACACTCGCCCGGCCGTGGAGGCTCCAATGGGCGAAACGCAGATCCGTCCCCTGACCCGCGAAGACTTCGAAGCCGTCCTTGCGCTCGACGCGCGGATCGCCGGGCAGTTGCGGCGCGGGTATTTCGAGAAGCGCCTCGCCGCCGCGGTCCGGCATCCGAAGCGGCATCTGCAACTGGCGATCGAAGACGGTTCCCGGCTGCGGGGCTTTCTCCTCGCCCGCGGCGCGGACGGCGAATACGGAGGCAGCGATCGCGCGGTCGTGCTGGAGACGATCGGCGTCGATCCGGAGGTCCAGAGGCGCGGCCTCGGGCGCCGGATGCTGGACGGCCTGGCGGAGCTTGCGCGGACCCGCGGCGCCCGCGCGCTGCGGACGCAGGCGGACTGGCGCGATCATTCGCTGCTGCGGCTGCTCGACCGGGGCGGCTTCCGGGTGGCGCCGCGGCAGGTCCTCGAGCGCGCGGTGCATCGCATGCCGCTGCCGGCGACGGACGAGGAGATCGAGGCTCCGCCCCCGAAGGTGCGCCCGCTCCGCGCGGAAGATTTCGACTGGGTCACGCGCGTGGACCAGCGGATCACCGGCCGCAACCGCGCCGACTACCTGCAGCGGAAGTTCGACGAGGTGCTCCAGGAATCGGCCATCGCTCTCTCGCAGGTGGTGGAAGACGACGGGTTCGTGGTCGCGTTCGCGATGGCGCGGATCGATCCCGGCGACTTCGGCCGTGCGCAGCCCACCGCGTCGCTCGACACCATCGGAGTGGACCCGGGCTTCTCGGGCAAAGGGTATGCCCGCGCGGTGTTGACGCAGATGATCGAGAACCTGGCGGCGATCCACGTCGAGCGCCTGGAGACGGAGGTGGCCGGCGAGGATGCGGCGCTGCGTGGCTTCCTGCACGCGTTCGGCTTCCGGCCGGCGCAGCGGCTGCCTTTCGAGAGAGCGCCCTGAGCGGCGACCGGCCCCTGCGGATCGCGTTCCAGGGCGTGCGCGGCGCGTACAGCGAGGCGGCCTTGCTGCGCCACTTCGGGCCGGCGGTCGAGGCCGCAGGCTTCCCCTTGAGCGAGCAGGTGTTCGACGCGGTCGAGTCCGGAACCGTCGATGGCGGCTTCGTCCCCGTCGAGAACAGCATCGCCGGTCCGGTCGGCGTGAACACCGACCTGCTCCTCGAGCGCAGCGTGTTCGCCACCGCCGAGTCGTATCTGTCCATCGAGCATTGCCTGCTCGGTCGCCGTGGAGACCGCCTCGAGGACGTGAAGACGGTGTGCTCGCATCCCATCGCGCTCGCTCAGTGCCGCGATTTCATCACCCGTCATGGCCTGCGCGCGGTTCCCGAGTACGACACCGCCGGCGCCGCGGAGATCGTCGCCGCCCGCCAGGTCCCCGGAGTCGCGGCGATCGCTTCGAAACGGTGTGCGGAGGTCTACGGGCTTTCGCTGCTCGCCGAGGACATCCAGTCGGTCCGGAACAACATCACCCGCTTCCTCGCCTTCCGCCGGGAGGCCGACGTCCAGCCGCACCCGAACGGCGAGAAGACGAGCCTCGCCTTCTCCGTCCACCACCACCCGGGCGCCCTGCTCGACTGCCTGAAGCGGTTCGCCGACCACCAGATCAACCTGACCCGTCTCGAGTCGCGCCCCATCCCCGCCAATCCCTTCGAGTACGTCTTCTTCGTCGATCTGCTCGGCGGTCCTCTCGACGAGCCCGTGAAGGCAGCGCTAACGGAGCTGCGCGCCGCCGCGCGGCACCTCAAGATCATCGGCAGCTACCTTCTCGCGGAGCGGCCGGGAACCGGGAAGTAGGGGCGGCTGCTCGCGCGGAAGTCTCCTGCCGCGCACGGATGAAGCTCTCGTCCACGGTGACGAACCTTCGCCCGATGCGAGCGCTCACCTATGACGGGCCGTATGGGGTCGCTCATCCAGCAGAACGGCACGTCGTGGAGATGCCATTGCC
>Ga0070741_10005742_pt1 | contig 27216 bp, 30 predicted proteins | sample Coa_R1_4_FD_66440 | JGI IMG/M metagenome (GOLD analysis project Ga0070741, IMG submission 66440) | Surface soil microbial communities from Centralia Pennsylvania, which are recovering from an underground coalmine fire - Coalmine... | ecosystem: Environmental > Terrestrial > Soil > Unclassified ...
AAACGATAATGCCCAACGTAATCAGAACATCTGCCGAAACCGCCGACACAAGGGACATCGTGCTGTGTTTGTCCAAATAGCCGACCACTCCGCCGATCAACGTGAGCGCCGCATAGAACAACAAAACCACATCCAGCAGAGTTAGACGCATCGCCGGATGTTACCTAACGGTTCAAACGCGGCCATGCGGAGCGGCCGCAATGAGAAAACCGAGACCGATAAGATACAGCGCCAAACTGATCCACAACTGTGTGAGGTGCGACTTCAAATCAACCTCTTTGAAAATGAAAACACCCCAGCAAACCGCGATGAGCGTTCCAAGATTGGCCGTCGGCCAACTGATGGCCATCGCCACCTGCACCATCGCGGCCGTACCCATCACCTGCGCCACAGCCCAGATGCTGCCGGCATACTGCGTCAACGAAAACTCCCTCACCGAAGGCAGCGGCGGCGAAACCTTGCGGTTCGCGGCTGCATAGATCAACACTCCGGCAATCCACACTCCAAGCCCCAAATACACACATGCCGTGAACGGATTCAGTCCGCCGCGCGCAACGGCGATTTTCAGCGGCGCGGCATACAAACCGTAAAAAAACGCGGCGCCGAAAGAATATATCCATCCCAACACGAACGCGCGTTTGCGATCGCCAGCCGTCGCTCCGGCCAAAAACGCGAGCGCAGTTTCGTGCGATGGTGCCGATGCTCCGCCCAAAATCCATGCCGCCGCAAGCATCAACAATAATCCAGCAACCGCGCACAAAAGATAAAGCGGCCGGCTGATTGTGTATTCATGAAACAACACGATGCCATAGAGCGAAGCGAATGCCGGCGCAAAGTTTTTTACAGGCGTGCTTCGCGCCACGCCGATGCAATCCACAGCCGAACTATAACTGAGTGAACCCAAAACCCAAATCGGCCCGCACACCGCCGACCACAATAACAGATCGGCCCTGCCCCACAGCGGCGCATCGGCCAGAATCGCAAGCAGAACGCAAACCGGAACCACCGCGAAACCTAGCCAATACTGATATTCCAACACAGGCAGCCGGCACAGTTTTCGCGGCAGAATGTATGCCGCAAACGGAACGGAACTGGCTGCAGCCAAGCCGATTCCGACTATCGGGTTGGGCACTCAGGCTCCCAATCTCCAAAATACAGCACTTCTTCTTCCAGCCAAACTCCGAACTTTTCGAACACTTTGTGCTTTGCCAGCTCGGCAAGCGCTCGCAGATCGTTTGCCGATGCCCCGCCAAGATTGCAGACGAAATTGGCATGACGCGATGAAATGCACGCACCATCAATCCGCTGGCCGCGCAAACCGCACAATTCAATAAGAAAACCTGCTGGAACGCGGCCCGCTTCCTTCAAATGTTTCGGAAGCCTCTCGAGCGATTCGGCCAACTGTTTGTCATGAATATTTTTGAAAAACGATCCCGCGCTCGCATGCGGCGGCTGCTTTGCGATTCTCTGCCGTTGAAATTCACGCGCCGCATCATAAATCGCTTTCGGATCGCCCCGCTTCAATTCGAACGCCGCCGACAAAAGCACGATTCCCGAGTTCGGCTGCTCCCGCAAAACCGAATTGCGATAAGAAAATCGAAGATGCGCCGGCTCGACCCATCGCCTCTCGCCGCCTTCAACAATCTCTACCGAAGACAGGTAGTTGGCGATGCTCGCCTGATACGCGCCAGCATTGCTCACCAACGCGCCGCCCAACGTGCCCGGTATTCCAACGGCAAACTCCAAACCTGCAAGCCCGCGCTGCGCCGCAAACAAAAACAGATCTTGAAACCAAACTCCCGTCTCCGCAAAAAGCAGTTCCGCAAATCGGATTTTTGAACATAAATTCACAATCGTGATTCCGGGTGCGCCTTTATCGCTCACCAATAAATTGCTTCCTGATCCGATGACCTGATGCGGCGCACCGATCTCCTGACAGATCATCGCCGCCTGAGCAAGCGTGTCCAAATCGCGAATTTCCACGAGCCATTCGGCCCGCCCGCCCACGCGCAGTGTCGAATAAGGCGCAAGAGGCACCTGGCTGCGAATGTCAATAGCATTCGTCATCCGTTCGCGCAAAACCTGCACAGCACGGTCAACTTGAGTGATCATCTGCCGATGATCCCAAACGGTTTGTTCGGCACCGTAATGTTCGGTTCCACAAGGTATTTCGGCATAAGATGTTCCGGCTCGATCTTCGTCAAGTCCGCAAGGAAAGAGGCCGCGTTCACCGCATCAGGATACACCGGTTCGGAAAATGCCGCGCCATATCCAACCGCATCCGCCAAAGCCGCCGAATCTTCTGGCACCATTCGCGCTTCTTCCCCCATTGTGCGCAAAAAATACCAGCCCTTTTTCGCTGGAACCGCTGCCGCGCGCACGCGATGAATCAGATCAAATGCCGACACGGCCGCCACGGGTTTTCCCAGCACAAAACCGAACGTTTTTGCAATCGTAATACCCACGCGAACTCCCGTGAACGAACCCGGACCCTCATCTGCCGCGAACAGATCCACGCTTTCCAGTTCTAAATCAAGTTGATCCAAAATCCACGAAAAATTATTGAGCAGCGCGCCGCTCGCATTGTTCTGCGTCCGAAGTGAAGCAAAACCGAGAGGATGTCCATCTCTCAACAGCGCAACGCTTGCCGATGGCGAACTCGAACTGAACACGGCAGCGATCAACGCTCACGCTCCAGCAACATCATCCTGCGTCCGGCGCCCTCGAACTCGATGCGAATTTCGAACGTCGGCTCCAGCCAATCATCCAGTTTTTCCGGCCATTCGATCAGCAAAACGTGCGTCTGAGTGTAATCCTGCAAACCAAGATTGCGCACATCTTGAATCGTTTCCAACCGATACAAATCCACGTGCGCAATCGGCGGCGACGTGTCATATTCGTGAACAAGATTGTACGTGGGCGATCTTACGTCGTCCACAACTCCCAGCCTGCGCAGCAGCCCGCGCACGAACGTTGTTTTTCCGGCACCAAGCGCACCGCGAATGAACACCAGATCGCCGGGCTGCAATCGTTCGGCAAGTTCACCGCCCAGCCGCATGGTTTCCTCGGCGTTTTCGGCAAATTCGCTTTTCGTTGCGCTAAGTGCGGATGACACGAAACCCCTCGATGTGCGGGTCGTTTGTCAAAATCAACTGATAAAACTTCACATCTTTGTTCGCGCGGAACGTGATTTTTTGCTGCCCTGCCGCCAAAGCAAACTCACCCACAAACAGGTATTCACCTTTCATCACGGAGGCCTGGCTCGAATCGGTCACCTGCTCTCCAATGCGAATTGTGCCTCCAATCGGAACACCGGCGTGCAGCGCCCGCGCAAAAACACGATAGGTGCCAGCCGTTTTGATCGTCACAGTCCCCGAAATCTGATTATCCGCAGGAACGTGCAGCGCATTTTCGCCATCCACAACAACCTGTTCGGCTTTTCCAATCGAATCAAAGCCGTCCGGCGCAATTCTCAAAACAGCCGTAGCATCCGAAGGACGAATCAAAGCCATCGCATTCGGTCCGATTTCAAACGGCACAGGTTCGGTGCGTTTTCCCTGCCGGGCATTCGAATTGAACACCGCGAAACTATCGCCGAAATCACAAAAATAAATGCCGTCTTTCACGCCGTCAATCAGCCTGATGTCTTTTTTCCCTTCCGAAAGTTTCGAAAGATTGCCCACGGCCTGACGAATCGCCCCGATATATTCGTGCCACTGCTCTTTGCGCACGGGCACAAAAACGCACAAACCCTTCTTTTGCGGTTTCGCCCAACTCTTCACCATTTCAAAAGGAATGTTCGATTCAAAACCTCCCACAAGCGGCGCGGGCTCCATCGAAGCGTCGGATGACACCTCTATCAAACTCAATTCAAGTTTTCCGCCTTCGGGGATTCCCAAAAACGATATCACAGCAGCGCCGTTTGCAACCGAACCTCGGTTCAAAACGATCTGAAATCTTGAGGCGCCTTTGCCAACGCTGATTCCGGCTTCTTTCTTTCCGTCAACCAAAACCGACAAATTCGGCACCGATTCCGGCGGGTCGGCGAACGTCAATGTAACCGTTGCTTCGCCTTGCGTTCGCATCGGCAGCCAGATTTCCGAACCGTTTTCAAGCGCGCGCCCAGCCGCACTCGTCGGCCCCCACCTTCCGCCCAACAACCCTTCGGCAAAACGATCTTTCAACGCCACCGAATAGTTCGCAGGAATCGAACCCTTCCACTTGACATTCGGTTGAATCGGCGTAAGTTTCGATGCATATCCGAACAGGTCTTGATACACTTCGGTCGAACCTTGCAAATCCGACATCTTGCCAAAGTCATAAGCAATCAAACTGCCTCCTGCCTCCACCCAATCGCGCAAAACGCGCAGCGTTTTCGACTGCCAAAGCGATCCTTCAAACAATACCGCCGCACGATAATGATCCAAGGCTCCCGCCATCACCGCAGATTCATCGAGAATATCAAAATCCATATAGTCGCGAAGTTCGGTCGCTCCGCGAAGCAAAAGCGGCGGCACGGGCTGCTGCGGACGCACGCCGTGAGTGGTGCTTGGATACAACACCGCCACCTCGCACCGAGGCCTCAGAATCGGAATGTATTGCAAACCGCGCTCAGGCAGCTGCGAAGGAGAAACACACAAACCCGATGCGCCCAAAGCAAGCGCCTCAAACAACGACTGATCGAAAAGTTCGGGCGTCCTTACGCGAAGTTCAGCAAACGTTTTCATTCCAGCCGCTTGCGCAGCCCCGCGGATTCTGCCAAGCGACAAAACCCAATCCGATGCGAAATCGAAAAAACATAAACTTGTTGCCTGAAGCGCACTGTTCGGTGTACACGACGCGGCGATCGAAAAAAGATCCACGCCCTGCTGCGGATAATCCAACGGCTGCCCAACTGGAATCAAGATCTGACTCTGCTTAAAAATCTCCGATCCAACGTCGCTCAATGCCCCCGCCGCAGCCGATATCCCGCCCCGATACCAATCCATAAACTCCGACCGGGCCGCGTAACCATAATCCGGCCCAACAGGAAAAACCAGTTCGCTCTTGGAAGGATCCAACCCCCAATCGCGAAGCGCATTTTCCACACTGCCATGTTTTTCGATCACGCGCTTCTGCCACGAACTCTTTGCAAAACCATCTCCACACCACCAATCCAAACGCGGCGGATCGGAACCCGTTTTCGCACGAAATGCGCCGCCCAACGATTCGCTTTGCGAAATCGAACCCGTGAAATATCCGGCGCTGCCATATTCGCCATAAACTCCAACCGTTACGGCATCCAGTTTCAGAACCGTTCGGTTGATCGTTCCCATCTGATTCGCCGTCCACCTGATTCTTTCAGGATTCCAAACCGACCATGCGTTGGTTTTCGAACCGTTCAGTCCAATCGCCTCTTCTGCCTGAAACGTTGTGTAAATCCACAGCCCTACCATCAAACCGTGCTGCGCGGCGAGCGCCGCCTCCGCCGCGATCGAATCCACAATCCCTCCGCTGGTTGGAGCGCTCCAAGGATCGGTCGAAAACAGCACTCCCGAAATCCCTTCCCGCTCCAAAAAAGAAAAATCCATATCCCCCGACGCGGCGGCAACGAACCGAAATTTCTCGCCCACCGAAGGCACAAAACTCCGTCCTTCCGCATAAATCGGCAGCACTTTTGCCGAAGCCTGCGCAATTGTCAGCGCCAAAAGAATCATCATTGCCTAACTTTCCAGACTGCGCTCACGCCGATTGCGTGTCGTTCAGCCGCGCTCGATTTCGGCCAAAGCCTGTTCGATTCCAGGATTCTCTGCCCCAACCGCTTCCCGAATGTTGCGGGCGATCTGCCTCGCTTCGGCTGTTCTTCCCGTCTGCTTAGCGACAAGCGCCAAATGCAGATGAATCGGCAGCGACTGCGGGTTCGCTCTTGCGGCTTGCGTCAAAAACGCATACGCCTCTTCCATCTTTCCCTGGCCGATCATCGCGTTCGCAAATTCGCTCAACCCAGGCTCAAACCCAGGATAGAGCGTCAATAACGTTTTGCAAGCGTTTTCGGCATCAACGAATCGCTGCGCACGGTTATACAGCGCCGCAAGCATAAACCACGCCTTGTAATAATCCCGGTTCCACTGCGTGAGCCCTTCCAAATCGGCAATTGCCGAATCCACTTTTCCTTCTTCTGCGCTTTTTTGTGCCCGCTCCAAAGCCTCGACGCGCTTGGGCTGTTCCAGCTCATATTTTCGCGCCACCGCCAAGGCCCGAATCTGCGGCGGAATCTCCAACGCAAGCAGCCGGTTGAGCGTGTCCGGCAGTTCGATCGTCCTTTCAGCGCGATCTTGCACCTGCGCATACTCCCACAACGCTGCGGCATCTTCGGGAGCAGCCTCCAAATAATCTTCATAATAATCCATTGCGGTGTGCACATCGCCTCGCTGCGCCAAATACGATGCATAAAACCGCTTCATCCCCGGCGACTGGTCGGTCTTTTCCAACCCAGTCTTAAACGCTTGATCGGCCTCATCGAACCTGCCCATCTGCGCCAACGATATCGCATACTTCGTCCAAAACGCCGGACTGTGTGGATGGCTTTTTGTAAACGGTTCGAACAGCGAGGGCACTTCAACCCCGCGGCCGTTCTGCGCCAAAAGATTCGCCAAAAAATCGAGCGAAGGTTTCTCATCGCCTTCCAGTTCAATCGCCCTCCGGAAGTTTCTCTCGGCATTCACCACCATGCCCAACCCTTGCTGCGCGAGCGCGAGTTGATTGAACAGCGCAGGTTCCTGCGGTCCCGGATCTTCTCCTTCTTTCTGTTTTCTCGCGCGCTCCATGTCCTGCTTCAGCACCGCTTTTTCCAGCATTTCGGTCGCTTTGTCAAACCTTCCGCCCGCAAGATAAATCTGCCCGAGTGTATAAAAACCCCGCCAATCTTCTTCTTCCAAATTCAGCAGCCGCTTCAGTTTCGATTCCACAAGCTCGAACGAACTGACATTGTTCTCGGCGCACAGCCTCGCAAGGTGCAGCGCCGCTTCATAAGGCCCCAAAAAAGCCGTGTCCTGCTCATACGCTTCGATCAGTGCGTCGAACGCTGCTCCCGCATCGAATTCGCGAGCGGTCTTTGCTCCAGCGTTCTGAACGTACGCAACCGCGTCATAGCCGATGACAAACTTTCGAAACGCATCCAGATTCGACGTGCCAAAGTTAAACGCATTCAGCCAATCGGTATCTGCATCTAATCCGATCGCCTTATCTACAGTCCCGGCAATCCACTTCAGCGCATCGAACAAGCTGCCATCTGCAAAACTGTTTTCAAAAACCTTAGGATCCGATCCCACGCCTTCAAAAACCCGCACCTTGACATCCAAATGCCTTCCCGTTTCCGTCACCAGCCCATCTACCGCATATTCGCACTCCACTTGCCGCAGCAGTTCCCACACAAAATCGTTCTGGTTCAATTCGTTGCTCAGGTTTGCCATCGCCGCCCGCGGGTCTTGTTCCGTGCCCACTTCAATCAAAAAGTTTCCATAACTCACTTCGGCATTGGGGCGGTCTTTGATGATCTCACTGGTAAACCACGACAACTGTCTGCCAAGTTGAGGCGGAGTGGATTCGGACACATTGAAAGGAAGAAAAGCGATCTTGGGCATACGGCTTACGCCGATTTTATCTGATCTTCGCCCCTAAGCACCCAACGCTTATCGCCTCTCGATCGTTTCGCCTTTGAACTGAAGCGAATTCCCCTCGATCTGCTCGGAAAAACAGCCGCGCCCGGCCTGACAGTCTTCCAGGCTTGCCGGCTCGCCGTCCGGCCCGAACGAACCCAACGTTTTGCCGCACCACCAGATTCTTGGAACCATCGAATCGGCGTTCGGCTCCTCTAACGTATACGAATCCTGCTTGCACCGAAGAAAAGAACACGCGCTGATTCTATCGCTCATTGCACTGCCTGAAGCGCCGCCATCACCAAAGTGTTAACGGCCAGCTCAACCTTATAAGGGTTATCGGCCAATGGCAGTGCGTCGGCCATCGCCGCGCGACCCGCCGTCCTTGCCGTACTTTCCGAAATCTCTTTGCCAACCAACTCTTCTTCCGCTTCTTTGCTTCGCCACGGAATCGGCGCAACCCCGCCGAACGCGATGCGCGCAGCCGAGACTTTCGATCCGTTCATTTTGAACGCCACAGCGCAGCTCGTAAGAGCCCAATCGAAACTCGGACGTTCGCGCACTTTCACATAACTCGATTTAGCATCCAGCCATTCAGCGGGAAGCTCCACTTCGGTGATGATTTCGCCCGGCTCCAACACATTCTCGGCGTGAACGTTCTTTTCGGGCAGAACAAAAAACTCATCAATCTTGATCGTTCGTGTGTTCGTTTTCACGGTTGCATCCAAAGAGATCAGTGCCGGCGCCAGATCGCTCGGGTGCACGATGAAACACGGCCCTCCGCCCAAAATTGCGTGATACTCGTTGCTTCCATCCACCGAATAACACCGATCGCCGCCCTTTTTCAAACAAAACACATCTTTATCGCGGAAATACCAGCAGCGCGGACGCTGACAAAGGTTGCCGCCCAGCGTGCCCACGTTGCGGATTTGCGGCGATGCCACCACCGATGCCGCCTCAGCCAACACCGTCGCGCGCTTGCGCAAATTCGCATCACCTTCAATCGTCTCCGGCGTTACCAACGCACCGATCCTAATCGTCTTTCCGTTCTCGATCGTGCGCATTCCCGAAACCGATTTCAAATTCACCACGCGCTTCGGTTCGATCAGCCTTTCTTTGAGCATGCACAGCAGATCAATGCCGCCTGCCATCAACGCGCCGTCCGACTTCATCGCTGCCGAGGCTTGCTCGATCGTTTTCGGTTCATACCATCCAAAGTTGTTCATCGTCGTCCCTCCACCGCGTCGAAATAACGTTTTGGAGTAATCGGCAGACGCCGAATCCTAACGCCCGTGGCATCGAAAACCGCGTTAGCAACAGCCGCCGCAGTTGGAATGCACGCGGGCTCGCCGATGCCGGTTACCTTGTCGTGCGTAGCAAACAGCACCGGAACGATCTCCGGAATCTCCACGCTGCCGATCGGCTTATACGTCTCCATGTTCGGATTCAGCTGTCTGCCGGTCCGCTCATCTATCTTCCGATCTTCCAGCAGCGCCATGCTCAAACCTTGAATCACTCCGCCGATCAACTGACTTTCTGTCGCCAATTTGTTCAGCCAATAGCCGCAGTCCTGCACTGCTACAACCTTAATCGGCTTCACCAATCCCGTCCACGTATCTACCTCGACCTCGACGAACTGCACTCCCGCGGCGCCGCCCGCCTGCAAGTCAGGATTGAACGTCCCCACTTCTTCCAAACCTCCTGCGGGCAGGGCGGAACACAGCCTTTCGAACGTCACTTTCTTAGTTCCGTCGGCGTTGCTCACAAACCCGTCTTTAAACACCGCCTCCGCCGCAGTAATCCCCATCTGATTCGCAGCCAGTTCCGATAGTCTCGTCCGCGCCTGAAACGCCGCCATTTTCACAGCCGGCGAAACCGATGCGGCCGTTGTGGATCCACCCGATCCTCCCGAAAGGCCCAGCTTCGAAGAACCGATTTCGGCTTTCACCTTTTTGATGTCAATGCCGAGCTCTTCGGCTACGATCGCCGCAACATACGTCCGAGTGCCCGTGCCCAGGTCTTGCGTTCCGATTCCCACCCAAACCGAGCCGTCTTTGCCGATCTTCACGGTGCACACCGACCCGCGGCCGCCTCCGCCGCCCCACGTTCCGGTCGCGCAGCCGATGCCCCGCCGGTACCTTCCTTCGCCTTTTCCTTTCGATCTTTTAAGCCAGTTGATCATCTGTGCCCCAAGATCGAACTGTCTCCTTCTCACATCGCTGTCGGTATTCGCTTTCCGCACTTCCAACGGATCGAGGTTCGCTTTCACCGCGAGTTCATCCACAACCGATTCCATCAAGAAACACGCTTGCGGATGCATCGGCGCGCGAAGCGCGCGGGCGCCTCCTGCATTCACCGAAACCGATGTGGACTTCACGCGCACGTTCGGCACCGAATAGATGTAAGGAAACGGCAATCCCCACCCGCCGCCGAATCCCGATGTGCCAGCAAGCTGCGCGTCAATCGCCAAAAGTTTTCCGTCGCTGCCGATCGCCGCTTTGCATTTCATATAAGCGTCCGGACCGTTGCCGCTTGCAACCTGCTCTTCGTATCTTTCGAGCATCAGCTTCACCGGCTTTCCGGTCATTTTTGCAAGGCGGGCTGCCACAGCGCCCTCGATGCCGGCGGAAAACTTGCTCCCAAATCCGCCGCCCATATATTCGCAAATCAACGTAACGTTCGATTTCGGTATCCCTAAGTTTCCAGCAATCTCACCCGCGGCGTCATGCACCGCTTGGGTGCTGCACCAAACCGTAACGTTATCCGCGTTATCCCATCGTGCAACAACTCCGTGCGATTCCAAACAAAGGTGCTCCCTTACAGGAACGTAATACTCGCCTTCGATCACCGCGGCGGCGCTGTTCCAAAAAGATGCCGGATCTTCGCCCCTGTTCACTTCGCGCCCCACCCGCGTGCGGCTCGGATCGGTCAACCCCTGCTGCGTGCTCGAAATGTGCGGCGAGGTCTCCCACTCCATCTTCACGGCGTGCACCGCATCCCGGGCGATCTCCTCTGTGTCGGCGGCGATCGCCGCGATCTCCTGTCCCGCAAACCGTGCATTCCTTCCCAAATCTTCGATAATCGCGCGCACGCCTTTCATCGCTTTTGCTTCGCTGAAGTCAATGGATTTCAACGTGCCGCTGGGTATCGGAGAACGGACGATTTTTGCATACAGCATCCCCGGAAGAACGATGTCGAACGTGTACTTCGCCGCGCCCGAAACTTTCGCCGGACCATCCACACGCGGAATGTTTTTGCCCAGATATTTCGATGTGGCCGGGTTCGCCCATTCAGGCTGTCGTTGTGCCATCCGTTATGCGCTCCTCATCTTTTTAGCTGCGGCCAAAGCCGCTTCGAAAACCCGGTTGAATGTGCCGCACCTGCAGATGTTGCCCGCGCACGCACGTTTGATATCTTCAAGAGTAGCTTTCGGGTTCGCCTTCAGTGCCGCGTGACAACTTGTCACAAACCCCGGCGTGCAAAACCCGCACATCAAACCGTCGTGCTCCACGAACTGCTTTTGCAGTTCGGAAAGGTTATCAGGAGTTCCGATCCCCTCTACGGTTGTCAGCGCGCTGTTTTGCGCATCCACCGCAAGCATCATGCAAGCATAAATCGGCTTGCCGTCTTTCAGAACCGTGCATCCGCCGCAGTTGCCTCGATCGCACACCCGTTTCGGACCCGTAATCTGAAGCCGTTCGCGCAGCGCATCCAAAAGCGTAACCCGCGGCTGAACTTTCAGATTATAAATCTTGCCGTTCACTCGCAGCTTCACATCCACTGCGCCTTCTACGTCGTCAATCTCATCAACCGGTTTCGGAACGGCTGCGCCGTCGGTTTTTGTGAGCAACCCGCCCGCAACTCCGGCAGCGGCGATCGCCCCGCCCGCGCTTGCAAGAAACTTCCTTCTTGAAACAGAACCCGATTTATCGGCATCTTCAGGCATTGATTTCTCCACGGTTAACTATCCTGACGCAAAAGCCAATGCAAATGTCGAACTCCGCAGGCAGTTAGTTGAAACCTGCAACCGGCTCGGACAGCAGAATCGAATAGCCGTCAGGGTCGGCGATGAGCAGCGTCCGGTCACCGTGCGAAGGGTCGTCGAGGTCGCGAAGCACGTCAATACGCTCTTTTTTAAGGGTTTCTGCCAAACGCGGCAGGTTCGAAACGCGGAAGTTCATCACGACCCCGCCGCCGCGGAGTGCCGGGGGCATTTGGTCGCGGTTCGGCTGCTCCAAAAGGAGCAGTTCGAAGCCGTCGGAAGTCATGTAGGCCAGCCTGTGGCCCTCGAATTCGTCGGTCTTGAACACGTCCAAGCCGAGCGAATCCCGGTAGAAGCCGACCGAGGCATCAACGTTTCGAACGTCCAAAATCAGTTGAGAAAACACGCTTTGCACAACGCTTCCCGCCTGTTCTTATCCCTATTCGTCCACCAGGGGGCGGTTTCCTGCATCCCGCAGCGAAAAACTCCGCTTATCCTCTTAGTGTGTTTGGAGCCAGTTTTTCAACCATCGCCCGCGCGGAAGCGTGATCGGGCTTGTGGCGGAGAACCTCTTTTGCGAACCTGCACGCCTCCTGCCGCTCGCCAAGGGCGTAAAGCATGGCCGCCAGGTTATACAGATACACCGGATTCAGAGGGTCGAGGAACACGGCGCGCCGATATTCCCGAACAGCCTCCTGCTTCCGACCGGTGAGGTGCAGAATGGTGCCGAGCAGCTCGTGGGCGTGGGCGCAGCGAGGTTCCGCCCGCACGGCCATTTCCAGCCGTGCCTGAGCCTCTTTGAGCTTGCCTTCGGCCACCAGCAGGCCGACCGCCGCCTCGAGGTCGCTTACGGTCGAATTCGGGCCCATGGGCGACCTGAACCCCCTGAAGATTGCATAAGTACAATGTAACACAGGTTCGGCCAGTTTCAACCATCTTTTTTTGGCCGTGGATATAATGGATGGGTTAAATGCTCACCGAAGAATTGAGGCGGCTTGGCAGGTTGCAAAAGGTTGACGCCTCGATTGTGGAGCTGAAACGCCGATTCGAAGCGATTGACCCGGGCGCGGCCGCGAAACAACTTGTAGATCAGGCGCGCGAAAGATTTTCCCAAGCCGAAGAGCGCCTTAAATCCGTGCGCGGAGAACTTTCCGACAGCGAACTGGAACAGAAGCGGCTGGAACAAAAGCGCGAGAGCGAACAGAAAAAACTTTATGCGGGCGGAATCTACAATGCGCGGGACGCCGAAGCTATCGAACGCGAAACCGCCAACCTGAAAGAGCGCATAGCAAAACTGGATGAACGGATTTTGGAATTGTGGGAGATGGTGCCCCCCGCGCAAGCCGAACTGGATGAAGCGAAACAGAAACTGGCCGCAGCCGAAGAAAACTACGCGAAATATCTTGAAAAGTATTCCAAAATCCAGCACGAATATGAAGCCAAAATGGCTTCGCTCAATCAAGAACGCGCAAAAGCCGTCGAAGACTGCGATGCTTCGCTGCTTTTGAAATACGACATCATGCGCGAAAAGAAAGGCGGCATCGGCCTTGCCAAAGTTGTAGGCGGCCAATGCAGCATCTGCCACTCCTCGCTCTCAAAAATCCAGTTGGAATCTGTGACCCTCGGCCGGTCGCTCGAAACGTGCGAAGGCTGCGGACGTTATCTTTACGTGGAATAAACCGCAATGACCGAAGCGGAACTGTTCGCGTTTTTTGGCAAACCGCTTGGCTTGAATCCTGAAGCAGCGCTGCAGCCCGTCAATCTTCCTGTTTGGAAGCCTGAAACCGGGCCGTATTACAAAGTGCAGTATGTGATCGAACTGATCGGACCGAATTTGATTTCGGCACAACAAGCCAAAGCACTTCTTGAACAAAACGCACGAACCGCGCTCGGAAACCCAGAAATCTATGTGATGATTCCAGGCCAATCGAGGTGGCAGACGTTGTGGCCCGGCGAGCCGAATCTCACTTACGACAGTTTGGCGTTCGCATGGGATCTGGTTTCCGAAAACGGGCAGATCACAGCCGCCACCGCGAACGAACTGTGGAAACGCACCGAAACGGTGGGCAAGACTTTGCAGCGCCGCGCCGCGCCCCTTCCACCCCCCGATGATGCGGCGCGTGCCGCCAGCAACCTTCGCACGATCAAAGATTCGCTCGACATCGGACTCGACATTCTCATCAGCCCTAAAAGCGATCCGTTCGATGCAAAACGTGTGTTCGAATGCGCTTATGAAATGGGATTTGCGCTTCGCAATTCGGGACTCTTAGAGTGGAAACAGCAAGGGTGGCCCGAACCTCTCCTGACGATTTTTCCTGCCTACGAAGGCGATCTTCTTGATCCGAAATCGTGTCCTACGCTCGACGGCTTGGCGATCGGTTTTTCGGTGCCGTGTTCGCCTGCGCCGGAACAGATGTTGGAACGAACCGTCCTCGCTTCGGACGCGTTCTGCGAAAAACTGGGCGGCACCGCGGCAGATGACGACGGCAGACCGATGACGCCCGAAGCCGTCGTTCGTTTGGGAAGTTCCTTGGCAAACGCGGTGCGCGAACTTCGATCAGCAGGCTTGGAGCCCGGAAGCGCAGAGGCGCTGCGGCTGTTCAGTCCATAGGTCGAAAACTCTGCGCATATTTCCAATCGTTTTCATCATCAATATCAAAGGTCGTGTAAGGATGGACGCCTTGCACCAACACGCTTTTCGAACCGAACATCATCGAACCGATCCGTTCGATGTCGTGCAGACTCAGCCTTCGCATTGCGAACTTCAAAAGAGTTCCGATGCCGACCTGCCTCAACACCGCAAACTGCGACTTTCGATTCCTGCTGATCGAGATCAGCACATCGAGCGCCTTTTGAACCGCGGATGCCGTGCCCGCCTGCAGCGAACTTGTGGCGAACGAACCTTCGCGAAGCCGAACGTAGCGGTATTTTGCGCCGGACAGCGCGCGCATGACCGACTGTTTGTCGCACACGCCGATCGCCAAAAAATCCTCAGGAATCGTTTCGAGCTGGGAAATGAACTCCGCAATCTGGCTGCCTGCGATGAACGGCGTATCTGCAGGAAGGAACAGAATGCGGCGGCTTTCTTTCAACGCGGCGATGCCGTTGGATGCGCTCTCGACTGGAGAATTGCCGCGGTCGGCGATGGTCACATGAGCGCAAAACGACCGCGCCGCAATCTGAATCGGCTCATCTCCGCACACGGCGATGCGTTCGATGCCTGCATCGCGCACGGCCTCGACGGCGCGCTGCAAAAGCGTTCGGCCCTTGAGATTCGCAAGCGACTTGTGATCTGTTTGAACCGTTTTGCGCAGCTCTCCCTCGGCATAGCCGCCGGCTGTGATCACCGCCGACCAGTCATTCATTTCAGCGCGACGGGACGAAGAAACTCGAATGCGGAGATGGGCAGGTTCCGCAACACCGCAAAGCCGATGAGAACGGAAAGGACGATCACGAGAACGCGGCTTGGATTGAGATTGAGCGGAACCCAAACACCGGTCGCGCCGAATTTAACGCATCGAACGAGCAGCCAGATGACGGCGGGCAGAAGCAGAAGCACGAACAGCGCGTTCTGATGCAAGGCGTTCAACAAATGAAAATGGAGCAGCTCGTAAGCCGCGCGAGTCGAACCGCACGTTGGACAAAACAGCCCGGTTGTTTCATACAAAACGCACTTAGGATAGGGCGAATGGGATGTTGGAGGAACGTTGTAAACAAAAACAGCCGAGGCGATGAACACCGCCAGCGGAATCCAAGCCGCAAGCCGCAAAGGTTTGAAGGGCGAAACTGCCGTTGCGCTCATCACCTGGTGATTTTACGACAAACGTCCTGCCGAATTGCCGCAGGCGGCCAAAAGCAATCAAAATAGCGCAGACCTGAAATGAGCGATTCTCAAACTGCCACGCTGGAACGAGCCGAACGATCCGAATATCACCGGATCGTTTGGCACTTGGCTTGGCCTGCCATCGCGCTGAACTCGCTGCAGTCAATCAACACGCTTGTGGATCGAAAGTTTTTGGATGCGATTGGGCCGGACGCTCTTGCCGCTTCGGGCGGCGCGTTCAGCATCGTGTTCATTCTGTTCGCTTTGGCGCTTGCGATCGGAACGGGCGCCACCGCGCTGGTCAGCCGTTTTTATGGCGCCGATGAGAAGATGCGGCTGCTCAAGGCGAGCCGTCAATCGGTTTCGCTTGGAATTTTTGCGGGAACCGCGTTCGGCCTTGCCGCTTACTGGTCGGCGCCGCTGCTCACTTCGATGTTTCTGGATACGCACACCAGCGCGGCGGCATATCGCTACTCGATTCAGTATCTGCGGCCTGTGGCTTTGGCGATGCCCGCGATGTTCGTTTTCAACGTGCTGGCTTCGTGCATGAGGGCAGTGGGCGATACGCGCACGCCGATGTATGTATCCAGCATTCAGATTCTTTTGCACATGGGTTTGAACTGGCTTTTGATGTTTCCAACCCGCGATGTGCATCTGTTTGGTCATGTGGTGAGAATGCCGGGAATGAATATGGGCGCTGCAGGATCGGGCACGGCGTTTTGCATCAGCGCATGGATTGCGGCCGTGATGTATTTTGCAACCTCGAACCGCACCGTGCTGGGGCGGACATGGAATTTGCAATGGCCCGAAAACGCATGGATGCGGCGCATTTTGAGAATCGCAACTCCGGCGGCGATTCAGAATCTTGTCCGTGCAGTCAGCATGACGGTTTTTATGATCGCGCTAAGACTCACGCCGCAAGGCGCCGAAGCAACGGGCGCGATGAGCATGAGTCTTTCGCTGGAAAGCATGGCGTTCATGCCGGTTTTTGGATATATGATTGCGGCGGCAACGCTTGTGGGCCAAAGTTTGGGAATGCGCAACCCGGTGCGTGCGGAACGTTTGGCTTGGAGCGCAACGCATCAAGGCGTGGGGGTGATGACGGTGGTTGGAATCCTCCTGTTCGTTTTCGCATCTCCGCTGGCCGCCGTGTTCGTTACCGACCCCGAGCAGCGCTGTCTTACGATGCGTTATCTTCAGATTGTGGCGCTTTCTGAGCCGCTGTTTGGATATGCGATGGTTTTGGCAGGAGCGCATCAGGGCGCAGGTGACACCGTGAGGCCGGGATGGGTTACGGTGATTGCGAATTTCGGAATCCGCGTTCCGTTCGCGCTGATTTTTGCGGTGTGGATGCGGCTTGGGACGATCGCCGCCTGGTGGGCGCTGTCGCTTTCTTCGATGGCGCAAGGCGTGATGATGATCGTGGCTTTTCGCCAAGGAAAGTGGAAAGAAAAACAGGTTTGATCTGGTAACTTGCGCATCAATGAAAAGGCTGCTTGGCGCGCACATGCCCACCAAAGGCGGTTTGCACACCGCCGTGATTAACGGACACGATATCGGGTGCAACTGCGTGCAGGTTTTCACGAGCAGCCCTCAGCAGTGGGGCTCGAAACCGATCACCGACGAGATGGCCGAAGCGATGGCCGAAGCAAAACGCGCGACGAAAATTGATTCGCTGGTTTCGCACGATTCGTATCTTGTGAATTTGGCGGCATCCGATCCTGCTGTGCGCAAGCGGAGCATTTCGACGCTCATCGGCGAGATGCATCGCTGCTCGCGGCTGGGCATCGGCGTGGTGGTTTCGCATATGGGCTCGCACTTGGGAGACGGTGAAGACGTGGGCCTTCAGCGGCTTGCCGAAGGCGCACGCGAAGTGCTGAATGAAGCCCCAGGCGATGTGGTTTTCGCCATGGAAACCACCGCCGGACAAGGCACGAACTTAGGCTATAAGTTTGAACACGTTGCCTTTGTGATGGAACATTGCAAGGCGCACGCTTCGCTTGCATGCTGCATGGACACGTGCCATATTTTCGCGGCAGGATATGATCTGCGCACTGCGGAGGCGTATGAAAACACAATGAAGCAGTTCGACAAGATCATCGGCTTCGACAAACTTCGGTGCATCCATTTGAACGATTCGCAAAAGGAGTTTGGCTCGCGCAAAGATCGTCACGCGCACATCGGCGAAGGATGCATCGGCGAAACCGCGTTCAAACTGATTGTGAATGACAAGCGGTTTTCGAATATTCCGATGATTATTGAAACGCCCGACGCCGAAACGATGCACAAAGTGAACTTAGACAGGCTGACATCTTTCATAAAATGAACGACAAACAACCGCTTTCCGTGAACGATCTGCTTGCCTTTGCCGTTGATCAGTTTGCCGAAATGGCTTGGCAGAAGATGGGACTGCACCCCGACCCGATAACGGGCGAGCCGGCGCCCGATCTTTTTCAGGCGAAAACAGCCATTGATGCGGCTTCGCTATTGGCGGATTTTCTATTGCCCAAGCTGGACGATGAAGACAAACGAAAACTGCAAACCTTGATCGCCGATCTCAAAATCAATTTCGTTCAAAAATCATCGCAGCCGGGCGGCGGCCTCTGATTGCGAAATGCCCAGAATTTCAAACGATTTGTTTCGGGATTTCATGCCGGAAACGAGCCTGACTCTGCTTTTGGGAATCGAAAGTTTTTTGGATAGAATCGCAATGGCCGCTTCGTTCGCTCGGTTATCGGATGCGGGCGCGGTTACATGAATTTTTAATCCGTCCGATTCGAAATGGATTCGATTCGATTTTGCGCGGGGAATGACCCGCGCTTTTAAAATCCAGCGCTGATCATCCACCGAGCATTTTCTTCAATCGTTCGATTTTTACGTCCACGGCACGGTCGTTCAATTTCTCTTTGCGAAGCAGCAGAATGCGCATCGCCTCGTGCCATTGTCCCATCTCCATATATGCGCGCTCCAACAAAACGAATGTGCCCAAGATGTCGGATTTCGCAATCAGCCGTTCGAGGATGGGTGGGATTCGCGTCCAAAGTTTTCGGGTGCTGCACCATTCTGCTTCGGTGAGCGCACCGACGATGTTGTCGGGATTCTCTTGTCGGAATCGGTGAATCTCGATGAACGCAAGGTCTTCGCGCTCAACGTTGCCGAGCATCCACACGAGCGTCGAATTGATGTCGCCGTCTTCGGGATACATTCCTTGCTGCACTTGCAGCGCGCCGATGCATTCCCAATATTGTCCATCGTGAAACAGAAAATCTTTTCGATATTCGAGTTTTTCGAAGATGCGGGAATAGATGATATCGGCGCGCTGCCTTCCCGGGGGAATGCTGATCGGTTTCCAAGTTCCCACTTCTTCGTCTTCTTCGATTTGCGAATACGCCGTGAGGACGGCGAAAACTCCGCAGGCGAAGGCAAACCACCGCGTCATCGCTTCAGTTCCTCGATCAACAGTTCGTTCACCAACTGCGGGTTTGCCCGCCCCGAACTTTGTTGAATCACTTTTCCAACCAAAAAGCCCAGCACGCCGGTTTTTCCCGATCTGTATTTTTGCGCCGAATCGGCATTTTCATTTAAGACGGCGATCACGATCTTTCGGATCGCCTCTTTATCGGAAAGCTGCGACAGCCCCTGCTTTTGCGCGATGTCCCGCGGCATTTGGCCGGTTGCAAACGAAGTTTCAAACACCTCTTTGGCCATTTTTCCGCTGATTTGGCCCGAGCTCACGAGCGCAACCAGGTCGGCTAAATGATCGGGCGTTATTCTGCTTTCGCTCACCACGGTTCCCGATTCGTTGAGCATTTTGGCAAAATCGCCGTTCATCCAGTTGCAAACCGCTTTCGGCTCGCCGCCTTTGTTCACGCACGCGTCGAAAAACTCCGCCCACGCAGGCTCCGCAATGAGCAGCTCGGCATCATAATCAGATAACCCAAAACTCGAAGTGTAGCGGCGGTGCCGAGCCGTTGGAAGTTCGGGCAGACTGTTTCTAACTTCCTCGATGAATGCGTCCTCAAACTTCATCGGCGGAAGATCGGGATCGGGGAAATAACGATAGTCGCTTTCGAACTCTTTAACGCGCATCGGATAACTGCGTTCTGCTTTTTCATCCCAACCACGTGTTTCCTGCCGCAATGTTTCGCCTTTTGCAACGGCCGCCTCCATCCGTTCGGCTTCGTGCTGAATCCCCAAAGCAACCGCTTTGAACGATCCCAAATTCTTGAGTTCGGTTTTGACTCCCAAACTTTTGCTTCCTTCTTCGGCTATCGAAATGTTCGGTTCGCATCGCAGACTGCCTTGCTCCATCTTTCCATCGCACACTCCCAAATAAATCAACGTGAGTCGCAGATATTGCAAATACTGCTTGGCTTCTTCGGAAGAATGAATGTCCGGTGGGAAGTCGGTAACGATCTCCATGAGCGGAACGCCGGCGCGGTTGTAATCAATGCCGCTTCTTCCGTCGGGCAGATGCAAAAGTTTGCCGGTGTCTTCTTCCAGATGCACGCGCTTGATTCCAATCCGTTTTCCAGTTGGAAGTTCCAAATGTCCGTGATAACCGATCGGATTGGTCTCTTCGTATTGGCTGATTTGATACCCTTTCGGCAGATCAGGATAAAAATAGTTCTTCCTGTGAAAAAGACTCCGTCGCGCGATGCTGCAATTCAACGCGAGCGCCGTTGCCAAAACGTGACGAACAGCCGCCCGATTGATCACAGGAAGCGAACCAGGCAGCCCCAAACAAACCGGACACACCCGCGTGTTCACCTCGCCGCCAAACGCATTTGGGCAGCCGCAAAACATCTTCGTTTTGGTAAGAAGTTCGGCGTGAACTTCCATCCCAACGCTCACCACAAATCCCATCCGTTTCGATTTTGGCACGAACCCGGCTTGACGCGGGCATCCGCCGCGTGCCAAACTCAGGCGCGCAACAAGCGCACGGAGGTTCAAACCCAATGAAACGGACTTTGCCATTTCTGGCTGGCGGCGCGCTGTTTTGCTTCGCCTTCGCCGCACTCGACCAGTTATCCGAATTCAAAAGCTTCGTAACGGCGATGAACATGAAAATCGCCAAAGCGTTCGATAACAAAGATACGAAGTTCTTCGACTCGATTTCCACACCCGATTTCACCATCGTCGAACGCGGGCAGACCATCAATCGGAGGCAAGCGATGGACGAGATGAAACACCAGTTCGCTCAAACCAAAACGATGACTTGCTCCATCAAAGTTCTCAGCGTAAAACTCAACGGCAACACCGGAACAGTCGCAACGCAGGGACACGCCATCATTCACCCAAAAAACATGAATCCGAAAGACAAAAAGGATCACGTGATCACCATGGACTTTTGGGAAACACAAACGTGGGTGAAATCCGGCAAAACCTGGAAAATCAGCAAACTCGTCGAAACCAAGCCCTCAAAAATGATGATGGACGGCAAACCGATGGCCGCCAACGGCATGGGCTGAACCTTTTCCAAAAAAATGGGCCCCGATTGTTCGGGGCCCACTCTCCTTTCTTCGATCCACGTAGGATCGAGAAGCGGCGCTGAACTTCGAGGGCGCCGTCCTCGGTCGGGAGAACCGATGTATTCAATCGCAAACCCCGTGCCAAATCCGCACCGCCGGTATAATTTCTCCAGCCAGTTTTTTTCTGGCATCTCATGACCAGCCCGTTCGCCGCCGTAGAAGAAGCCATCGAACAGATTCGTGCCGGCAAAGTTCTGATCGTCGTTGACGATCCCGACCGCGAAAACGAGGGCGATTTCGTCGTCGCCGCCGAACGCATCACCCCCGAGACGATGAACTTCATGCTCATCCACGGCCGGGGAATCCCTTGTGTGCCCACAACCGCCCAGCGCCTCGAAGAGCTCGGCATTCCCCTCATGACCAAGTCCAACACCTCGCGCCTCGGAACGGCGATGGGTGAAACCGTTGACGCCCGATACGGCACAACTACCGGCGTTTCGGCGTTCGACAGAGCAAAAACCGTTCAACTGTTCTGCGATCCCAACGCAAAACCGAGCGATCTCGTAAGGCCGGGACACGTGATCCCGCTCCGCGCCGAACCAGGCGGCGTGCTGAAAAGAGCCGGGCACACCGAAGCCACAGTAGACCTTTGCGTCCTTGCCGGATTTCAGCCCGTCGGCGTTCTGTGCGAAATCCTCGATGAGGACGGAACGATGGCGCGATTGCCCAAACTTCGTCAGATCGCCGAGGAATTCGATCTGAAAATCATCACGATCGCCGACATCATCGCCTATCGCAGGCGCAAAGAAAAACTGATCGAACGCCAAGCAGGGCCGCTGCCCCTGCCAACGAAATTCGGCACTTTCAATGTGTATGCCTACCAGTCGCCGATTGATCCTGTTCCTTACATCGCACTCACCATGGGCGATCTTTCCGATCCGACTCCGATCCTGGTGCGTGTGCATTCTGGATGCCTTACAGGCGACGTGCTCGATTCTTTGCGGTGCGATTGCGGCGATCAGCTTCATCAAGCAATGGAACGCATCGCAGCGGAAGGCCGCGGCTGTCTGCTGTATATCGCTCACGAAGGCCGAGGCATCGGAATCATCAACAAACTCAAAGCATATGAACTTCAAGATCGTGGAATGGACACTGTAGAAGCCAATCAGGCTTTGGGCTTCAAACCCGACCTCCGTGATTACGGCCTCGGCGCTCAAGTGCTCGCAGATTTGGGAATCAAAAAAATTCGCCTGATGACCAACAACCCGTCAAAAGTCGCGGGCATCGCAGGGCATGGTCTCGAAATCGTCGAACACGTGCCCCTGCTCACGCAGCGTCATGCGCACAACGAAAAATATCTCGACGCAAAACGCGAAAAGATGGGGCACTGGCTCCCGGCCGACGGATCGAATGACAAGAATTGAAGGCTCGATGTCCGGCGCGGGCAGGCGGTTCGTGATCGTTGCATCGCGCTTCAATGAAATGATCACGAACGCGCTGGTCGAAGGCGCGAACCGCGCATTGAGAATGCACGGCGTAAACGAAGTCACCGAAATCTGGGTGCCCGGTTCGTGGGAAATCCCTTTGGCGGCGAAAAAAGCCGCCGAATCCCGCCCCGCCGCCATCATCGCCGTCGGCTGCATTTTGCAGGGAGCCACCATTCACGCGTCCCAACTTTCTAATCAAGTGGCGGCCGCCGTGTGCGACATCGCGCTGAAAACCGGCGTACCAATAACCTGGGGAGTGCTGACTTGCGCAACCCAACAAGAAGCGATGGAAAGAGCCGGAATGAAACTGGGAAATAAGGGCGAGGAGGCCGCGCGCGCCGCAATCGAACTCGCATCCGCTTTGGAAAGGATCGCGCAATGAAGCGATATCGAAGTTATCTGCTTATGTTCGTGATCTGCTTCTTGGGTGTGTATGCCGCGCTCGAAGTGCATGATTTTCTTCTGAGCCGTTCCAACCGCTCTGCAGCGCTCGAAGCGTTCGCCACCCGCCCGCTTCCCGCTTCAACGGTCACTAACTCGGGCGGATTCGAAATCGCAGCATCCAAACTGATGCCCGCGGTGGTCGCCGTGTTTCGCAAATCTCAGGATCCGTGGAGCATGGATCGCAGGCTCGAAACTGTGGGCGAAGGGTCGGGCGTGATCATCACCCCCGATGGATACATCGTCACCAATCACCATGTGATCGAAGATGGCGTCGCGATTACCGTCCGGCTGAGCGACGGCCGCGCGATGGAAGCAGAAATCGTGGGCAAAGACCCGATATCTGATCTCGCTCTGCTCAAAGTGAATGCCAAACACCTGCCGTTTGCCGAACTCGCAAACGATGCCGATCTAAAAATCGGAGAGTGGGTTCTGGCGGTCGGAAACCCGCTGGGATACGAAGGCACGCTTAGTGTGGGAGTGGTGAGCGCCCTGCATCGCGATTTGGAAGGCGATGAGCGCCGGGCGCCGCTCGTTGGAGCGATTCAAACCGACGCCGCGATCAATGCAGGCAACAGCGGCGGCGCGCTTGCAAATGTGCACGGGCAGGTTGTAGGAATCAACACGCAGATCGCAACCATCAACCGCGGAAACATCGGCATCGGGTTTGCGATTCCCGCACAGCAAGTGCAGCGCTTCGTGCGCGATATCCAAAAATATGGCAGGCCGCGCCATCCCGACCTCGGCCTCCAGCAGCCGCTGCCTTCGTTCTGGCTGCAAGATCCGCGATTCGAAAAGTATGTCGGACCCAATCCTCCTACTGAAGGAATCATCATCAACGTTCTTTCCGAAGGTTCGCCTTTGGCAAAGGCAGGGCTCGGCCAGTTCGATGTGATCCTGCAACTTAACGGTCAGCCGATGCGCGATCTGAACGACTATATGAAGTTCCTGTTGAAATCAGAGATCGGCGACAAAGTCACCGTGAAGTACTGGCAGAAAGGCCAGGTGAAAACCACGATCGTGCAGATGCCCGAAATGCAAACTTAGGTGCGCCGGGCCATGAAACCAGCAGATACGCCCTGCCGTTTAATATCGTAACGGTGCTATCCTATTGCCCTCCCCTCAAAAGCGCATAACAGAAATGGACAACGGATTCTATCAAGAGTTAGAGCTTCTGCTTTCCACACTGCCGCCCACCGTGCGGGCTCGCATTGACGCCGCAGCCGACAAAGAGCGCCTCATCGAAGTCGTTCTTGATTACGGCCGGCCCGCCGAGCTCAGATTCATTGATCGTTATGAACGCTTGGATACTCAGCTCGTAACCGACGACGATCTGCGCTACGTAAGCAGCCGCGTAAGCGAATTCGGCGGCGACAACCGCGCGGGCATCGAGCGCACGCTTCACCGCATCAGCGCCATCCGCAACCGTCAAGGAAAAGTGATCGGCCTAACCTGCCGCGTGGGCCGCGCAATTCACGGAACGATTGACGTGATACAAGATCTGGTTGCAAGCAACAAATCCATTCTTCTTTTAGGAAAACCCGGAGTTGGAAAAACGACCAAACTTCGAGAAATGGCCCGCACCTTGGCCGACGATCTGCACAAACGCGTGGTGATCGTTGATACCAGCAACGAAATCGCCGGCGACGGCGATGTTCCTCACCCCAGCATCGGCTGCGCGCGGCGCATGCCCGTGAGCGATCCTCTGCGCCAGCATCAAGTGATGATCGAAGCCGTCGAAAACCATATGCCCGAAGTGATCATCATTGATGAAATCGGAACCGAAGCCGAAGCCTATGCCGCACGAACCATCAACGAAAGAGGCGTGCAGCTGATCGGCACGGCGCATGGCCGAACGTTGGAAAACCTGATGATGAACCCCACGCTTTGCGACCTGGTAGGCGGAATTCAGGCCGTAACGCTTTCCGATGAAGAAGCCAAACGTAGAGGCACGCAAAAAACCGTTCTTGAACGCAAAGCCCCGCCCACCTTCGATGTTTTGATCGAACTCATTGATTACGAACGGGTTGCGATTCATCACGACGTTCAAAAAACGGTTGACACGATTCTTCGCGGTCTCGTTCCGCAGCCCGAAATCCGCGTTCGAACCGCAAAAGGCGATTACGAAGTCCTAACGCAGCCGCGGCTTCCGGAAACCGAATTGCGTTCCGACGACGGCAACGGCTTCGATCAAATTGCCGCTTCGCCACTGCCCAAAATTCTTCGCATCTTCCCTTATGGCATCGCCCGCACACGCCTCGAGCGCGCCATTCGAGAAAAACGTGCGCCTGCGGTCATTTCTAACGACCTTTCGGATGCCGATGCCGTGATCGCGATGCGAAGTTCACTCATTCAAAAGCCGCACAAACTCCGCGAGCGGGCCGGAAGAAACGTGCCCACGTTCATCGTGAAAAGCAACACGCTCGTGCAGATTCTTCAAGCGCTCGAAGACATCATCCACGGCAAGGCCGCATCCGGCGTCGAAGAAGAAGAGGAAGCGCGCAATGAGGTGCTCGAAGCGATCGAAATCGTCAAGTCGCAGGGCAAACCTTTCGAACTCACGCCGCGATCCCACAACATCCGAAGACTTCAGCACGGAATCGTGGAATCATTTCGTCTGCGAAGCGAAGCGGTCGGCCAGGAGCCTGACCGCCGCGTTCGCGTGCTTCCGGTTGCGTCGTGATCTGCGGTCAGGCGTTCGCGCCCATCGCTTCCTTAATCCGCCGATCCATTTCGTCCGGAGAAACATCTTCGATGTGCGTGGCGATCGTCCACTTGTGTCCAAACGGATCAACGAGCGTTCCCGACCTGTCGCCATAAAACTGATCTTTCACTTCGCGGGTTTGCCGGGCTCCCTGCGAAAGCGCCCGCTCGAACATCGCATCCACATCCGGAACATACAGCATGATCAAACCGATCGAACGCCCATCGGCGCCTGGCGCGAGAAATCCGATCTCCGGGCTTTCATCGGCGAGCATGATCCTGGAATCCCCGATCTGAATCTCCGCGTGACCGATCTTTCCGCTTTCATCCTCCAGCCGGAAAAGTTCGGTTGCGCCGAATGCGTTCTTGTAGAACTCGAGCGCCTTCGCCGCGCCGTTGATCGCTAAGTACGGCGTAACAGTGTGATACCCATCTGGAATGTGATTGACTGACATCTTGTTCTCCTTTTTCGGCCCGGCTTTGACTGCCGGTTTTCAGCGCCTTCACACTACCCGGTTTGCGCACAAATGTGGGGTAAAACTTCTAAAAGCATAAAAGCGTTAATCCGAATTAACGGAGGGATAACCCTATGGCTCACGAACGAAAAAAACACGGCATGCGAAAAGACAAAAAGAATGAACGCATGCGCGAAGACATCGCGGAACGAAAGGCTTCATCCAAGAAACAGCCGCACAAGAGCGACCAAAAAGACATCCAATCGTACAAACCCGGCGGCCCAACCGACCGCACTTCGCACCCAAAAAAATAGCGGATCGGGCTCAGCCTGGCAGCCGCCAAAGATCCCACACGTTCATCTCTTCCCACTCTTCTGGCGGCTCGTGCCCGCCGATTCGCAGCGCCAGCATGATCAGCGCGAAATGCCAGCCTTCATGCCATATCATGTGCTGCAAAAACAGCGCCGGGTGATCGTAATGTCCAACCTGTTGCGCGCCTTCATCAAGTTTCTCGCAAACCCAATTTCTAACCAGCGCCGCGCTCTCGTTCAGCCGTTCCCGAATTTCGTTCAGGTCGCTTGATGGGATCGGCTCCTCGTGCGAAACGTCATAAAGGCTTCGCCCCACAGGCGCATCGAGCTCTGCGGCTTTCATGTGCCAAAAACGCCGGGTGGAATGCAAATGCGCCAAATGAAACGCGATCGTCCAGCCGTCAGCTGACGGCTTCAATTCCAAGAATTCTGGGGTCAGCCTGCCGATCAGATTGTCGAGCGCCTTGCACGCGCGATCCCACGAATCGAGAACCGCCTCTTGTGTTGTCATCGGGGAAGCATACTTCGGAAACCGAGAACATGCCCGCACCTGCCGCTGCCGCGCAGGGGGAAGGATGGAAGCAGTGTCCCACGCTGGTCACATTTCATGCTGCCCCCTGGAATCAGGGGGAAGCCCCGTGAGGGAAGCGAACGGTGATGGGGGTAAGCGAGCAAACCGACCCCCATCCGGCGCTTCGCGCCACCTTCCCCCTAAATCAGGGGGAAGGATGGAAAGCAGAACTCCACGCTGCCCACATTCCATGCTGCCCCCTGGAATCAGGGGGAAGCCCCGTGAGCGAAGCGAACGGTGATGGGGGTAAGCGAGCAAACCGACCCCCATCCGGCGCTTCGCGCCACCTTCCCCCTAAATCAGGGGGAAGGATGGAAAGCAGAACTCCACGCTGC
>Ga0070741_10005743_pt1 | contig 27207 bp, 18 predicted proteins | sample Coa_R1_4_FD_66440 | JGI IMG/M metagenome (GOLD analysis project Ga0070741, IMG submission 66440) | Surface soil microbial communities from Centralia Pennsylvania, which are recovering from an underground coalmine fire - Coalmine... | ecosystem: Environmental > Terrestrial > Soil > Unclassified ...
CCCACCGGAATTACATCGACGTGCACAGCTTAATTGCCGGTGAAGAGACCATCGGTTACGCGGATGCCTCCGCTCTCGAAACCGTCAAACCTTATGATCCCTCCGACGATGCCGTGCTGTTCTCGGTCCCTGCAAGTTACGGCAAGCTCGAAATGCATCCGGGCCTCTTCGCCGTATTTTTCCCCGGCCAGGCGCATCTGCCCGGCTGCAATCTCAATGGTGTTCACGAAATTCGCAAGGTTGTCGTGAAAGTGGCCGTCGCCTATCAGAAAGCTCACGCAGGGTAAGCTGAACCGGCGGTTTCTCCAGCCAGTTGCAATCCAGCGTTTCTCAAAATATCTGCAAAGCGTTCTTGACTTTTTGGCCGGCTTAGTGTTTCATAGTTTCCACGTTTAACTCTAGCTATCAATCTACACGTAACGAGGGATGCTATGAGGCCACAAAACGGTCTCTCACTGGCACTCCGCATGGCGGGGTGTTTTGTTGGCGTAATGCTCCTCGCGCCGGCCTCCGGGCTGTTTGCACAGATTGGGCGCGGAACACTAACTGGAATCATTAGCGATAATAGCGGCGCGGTAGTTCCTGGGGCTAGCATTGCTGCTACTAATATTGCGACCGGGACCAAGGTGACCACGGTCGCAAATGCTACCGGCAATTTCACACTGCCCGCGTTAGTTCCGGGGACGTACGAGATTAGCGCCTCGGCTCCCGGCTTCCGCGAATATGTGCAGCGGGGAATTACCGTGGCTGTTGGCGATACGGTTACTGTCAATCTCACATTACAGGTGGGCTCCGCCGCCGATAAAGTCGAAGTCACGGCGGAGGCATCGCAGCTCAAGTCCGACAGTTCCGAAATTTCCACGTCGGTTAAATCCGATTACATCCTGGACCTTCCGTTGACCGTCGATGGAGCTGTCCGGAACCCGGTCTATTTTCTCTCCCTTGTGCCGGGTTATTCCGGAGAAAGTACGGGCGGCGGTTTCTGGGCGAATAAGTTGAACGGCGGGCAGTGGTACGGTACCGACATCCTGGTCGACGGCGCCAGTATCAGCCTCACACGGCCGAGTATCCCTTCGTTCAATTACGGCGTCTCGGTCGAGGCGGTCCAGGAATTCAGCGTCCAGACCAACAATTTTTCCGCTCAGTATGGGAGAACCTCGTCAGGCATCGTGAACCTGGTCATGAAATCGGGCACGAATTCATTGCACGGCACTGTATACGAGTTCATGCGTAACAGAGTGCTGGACGCAAATGACTTCTTCTCGAACCGAGCAGGTCTCGACAGCCGGTCCAAGAATCAGAACGACTATGGGTACGTTGCCTCCGGTCCCGTTTACATTCCCAAGCTTTTTGACGGGCGGAACAAGGTATTCTGGATGTCCTCTTTTGAGGGTTATAAATTTCCATCCTCTTCTTTCGCGCAAGCCACTATGGCGACGGAAGCCTTCAAGCGGGGCGATATGTCGGCGCTGCTGCCCGCCACGGTCATTTACGACCCCAGCACTTGCAATCGCGGTATCTGCCAACCGTTTGCGGGAAATATCATTCCCGCCGCCAGGATCAGCAGAGTATCGAAAAATATTATCCCTCTGCTCCCGAAGGGCACGGATGCCCTAGTAAACAATCTTCAGAACATCACGCGCAGTCCCACCAACGCTCATTTCTATACGCAGAAGCTGGATGTGAACTGGTCCGCGCGACAACGAATTTCGGGTAGCATCACGCGCGGGCCGAAGAGCCAGCCCACCCAGAGCAGCCTTGGCCCGATCTACTCGAGCCAAGGCGGCACATCGACCACCTACGTGCGCTTGAGTCACGATTACATCTTCCGGCCGAACCTCTTAAACCACTTCAATTATGGGCTGTCTCGCAGCCCCGATACGCGCAATAACGACACGGCGGGTATACCCAATTATCAGCCGAGTGCCTTGGGCCTCGCCAACGTGCCGGACCTGACCTTTCCCGGCATCGGGTGGGCCGGCACCGGGTACATTAGCGTGGGCTCGGAGTATTCGCGATTCGTCAACCAGACCTCGTCGGTTAATGACGATGTGAGCTGGATTCGCGGGCGGCACAGCTTAAAGTTTGGCTTTGACATGCGCCGCCAGCAGTTCAACGTCGCAAGGCGTGAGAACGGCTCGGGCTTGTTTAGCTTTGACCCCCGGACGACAGCGGATCCCGTCACAGGCAACGGCGGGCATGCGTGGGCCAGCTTCTTACTCGGCGAAGTTTACAGCTCGAACGTGCGCGTGGGCCTCATTCTACGTAATCAGTGGAACTATTACGCTGGTTACGCACAGGACGACTTTAAGGTAACACCCCGTCTCACACTGAATTACGGCCTTCGTTACGAACTGCAAACACCCGTGGTGGAAGCGAAAGACCGCTTATCCGGTTTCGATATCAGCCTGCCTAACCCCGGAGCCGACGGCCGCCTCGGCGCGTATACATTTTTCGGTACCGGGCCTGGACGAAATGGCCGCCGCAGCCCGCAGGACACGTTTTATAAAGCTTTCGGGCCGCGCTTCGGGTTCGCTTACCAGGTTAGTCCGAAAACCGTTGTGCGGGGCGGATACGGAATCACTTACACACCCTTGAAATCCACAGGTTATGCGGGCGGCGACCAGTTTGGAATCACCGGTCAGGCTTCTCCCTCGAATTTCAATTGGGATAATGGATTCCCGGGTAACCTTGGAGTCAGCTATGATCCCTCCGGCCAGAACGGGAATGCGCATCTGGCTTTCATCGACCGGAGCGGCGGCCGGCCTGGTATGGTGCAGAACTGGACGCTGGACATTCAGCGGCAGTTGGGCAAGGATCTCCTGTGGGATATCGGGTACGTGGCATCCAAGGGAGATCATCTTATTTCCACTTTGCAGCACCCCAATCAGACAGATCCAAAGTATCTGAGCTACGGCCCGTGCCTTGCGGTCCTTGTTACCGAGCAGGCCACCGACCCAAGATGCGCCGGCATGCCCAGAGTTCCCGTTCCATTTTCTTCGTTCGTAAGCCTGTGGGGAACTGACGCTACCGTGGGCCGGGCATTGCGCCCCTATCCGCAGGTCGGACACTTCGATATGAACGACTACTCGTTCACTCCGGACAAGTCCGGCTCATTTACCTATCACTCGCTCCAGACTAAGCTGGAAAAGCGATTTTCAGCGGGTTTGACGTTCCTGGTGAGTTATACGTGGTCGAAAAACCTGACTAACTCGGAAACCGATGCCTTGGGCGGTTCCGGCTTTTTTGGTACGGGCAATTTCCTTGCTCAGGACAACTACAATCGGAAGGTTGAAAAAACGCTCAGCCAGTTGGACACACCTCATGCCCTCGTTATGAGCTACACGTATGAACTACCAATCGGACCGGGCAAAAGCTATGTGAAGGCAGGAGGCGTGCTCGGTAAGCTTGTGGGCGGCTGGAGTATCGCCGGGGTGCAGCGGTATCAGAGCGGTATCCCTGTAGGAGTTCTAGCCACCGGCGTGAACACCGGCTTATACGGCAAGGACGAATGGTATGGTGCCATTCGGGCCAACCTCGTCCCGGGCCAGCAGTTGAAGGGATTCAGTGGACATTTTGATCCGAGCGTCAACCGCTACTTAAATCCGGCTGCTTTCGCCAAACCGGCGAATTTCAGTTTCGGCTCGGCGTCCATCGCCCTGCCAGGTGTGCGCACGCAGGCACGCAACGATGAAAGTTTCACGCTTAGTAAGCGAACTCCCATCAAGGAACGTGTCACCCTGACGCTTCGAGGAGAGTTTTTCAATATCTTTAATCGCACAATCTTTGCCGTGCCGTCGTTCGATGTGAGTAATCCGGCATCGTTCGGAGTAATCAGCAGTACTTACTATCCGCCGCGGCGCATTCAAATCGCCGGGAAGGTCGAGTTCTAGGTCCGATTCATGTGAAGTTTGCGGGTGTATGCCGGGCTGCGTATTTGGCAGCGGTGCTTTGCTGGCATGCAGGCGCCCAGAACGCCGGCACATCAGTTGAGGCGCACTTCTCGGCGGCGCAGGCTGCCCAGCGCTCCGGAGATCTGGAGCGCGCTGTCCGCGAGTATCGCGCCATTCTGCTTCTCAATCCTGCGTTCGCAGAAGTCCACATGAACCTTGGCCTCGTCCTGCACGCCCAAAACAGATTTGACGAATCGGCTGCCGCGCTGGGGAGGTGCCTGCAACTGAAGCCCGGGCTCTTCGCAGCGGCCTTATTTCAAGGTATCAATTACTGCAAATTAGGCAGGCCTGCGGAGGCCGTATCTCTGCTTGCCAGGTGTGCTGCGGAACAGCCCGCGAACAAGCAGGCCCGGTTCTGGTTCGCCAGTGCGCTGGTTGGCGCCGGAAGAGCGTCTGCCGCAGTCGTTGAACTGGAGAAGGCTTCCGAAGTCCTACAGGATGACGTGGACATTTTGCAGTTATTGGGTGAAGCCTACCAGAAAGCTGCCCGTGAGGAGGCCGAAACGGTGAAGGCGATTGCGCCCGATTCCATCGAGCGGCGATTGTTGCTCGCCGAAAGCTTTCTCACGCAGCGGGAGTGGATGGGCGCGCAGGTATACTACCGAAAGCTTTTGGAGGAAAATCCAGCGCTCCGGGGCGCGCATCTCGGCCTGGGCATGGCGCTTCTTCGTATGGGGCGCACTGGAGAGGCGGTCCGCCAGTTTGAGGATGAATTGCGTTCGGATACATGGTCTGTTGAGGCCCATTGCGGACTGGCGGAAGCTCTGATACTCGAGGGCAAGCCGCAGGAAGCGCTGGGGCATTTGAAATCCGCGCTTGCTATCCGTCCCGGCGATGCCCGGCTTGCGATTGAGAATGTTCAAGGCGGCTCGGATGGTCTTCCGGAAAGCGCCCGCGCCCGCTATCAGGCGGCCTTGAGCCAGTGGGACGGAGATTCCGGACCAGCCGCTCTGCTGGGCGCGGCACTGGCGTATTTCGGACTCGGCGAGAACGACAAAGCCGAGAGCCGGTTGCGCGCGATCGGCGCGCTTGAAGACCAGATGCGGGCAACTCCCGTGCCGCGTTCCAGGGCCGAAGCTTTGGAGTGTGTGCGCCGCAGGCAGTATGAAGCCGGAATTGCAGGTTTGCGGCATCATCTTGAGAGGCAACCGCGCGATCGTGATGCCAGAGTCGCGCTCGCTCAGGCATATGTTCAAACCCGGGAACCGGCGCGTGCTATCCAGGAACTGAGGGATGTGCTGCGGACCGATCCGAAGCTCGTCACGGCTCATTTGTGGCTGGGCAAATCCTACCGCGATATGGCCTTGCTTACTTTTGACCGTATCGTCTCGCTCCAGCCCGATTCTTACCGTGCTCACCAGTTACTGGCAGAAGCATACGAGGCTAGGAAACAGGACTCCAAGGCGATCGCCGAGTACCGCGCTGCCCTTGAGGTGCGCCCGAAGCTGCCCGGACTGCACCTTGCCATCGGACGCATCCACCTGAAAAATCTGCGCCTGGAGGAAGCCGCAGCCGAATTTCAAAAGGAGCTGGAAATTAATCCCTTCGACGCGGATGCCAACACGGACCTCGGAGGGATATACGTGAATCAGGAGCTGCCCGAGAAAGCGATCCCGCTGCTGGAGCAGGCGCTTCGCGTCGAGCCCTCTCTAGTGGAGGCCCATCGCAGACTTGGCAAGGCATACTATGCGCTAGGCCAGTACGAGAAGGCTGAGTCGGAGCTTCGGCAGGCGGCACAATTCGACGAGGATGGATCGACACACTACATGCTGGCCAGGACGTACCGTCACCTCGGGCGCACGCGGGAAGCCGAAGAGCAGCTTCAGATGGTTACTCGCATCAAAGCCGATAGATTGAAGCAGGCTCAGGAGCGGGCTGAGCGGGTAAGAAAAGTTGATCCTTAGCAATTTAGTAAGACGTTATCTCCTCGTGGTATCCGTCGCCGTCTGCTTGTCCGCGCAAGACGGTCGCGAGACTTTGGTGCGCGGCACGGAGCTGCTGCGGCAGGGAAAATATCAGGATGCACTCAGTATGCTGGAGAAAGCCGAGCGCGCCCTGCCCGCACAAGCTCAGATACAAAACCTTCTCGGTATTGCGCTCACAAAGATGGGCCGGGTGGCCGAAGCAAACGATCGCTATCGAAGAGCAATCCGCTTGCAGCCGCAATTCGCGGATGCATATAAAAACCTGGGCTTCAACTATTGGACGGCAGGAGAGCCGTCTGAGGCTGAGCAGTCCTTTCAAACCGCGCTGAAGCTGCATCCGGATGATGAGTTCGTGCACTATGCGCTCGGCTCCATCCAGCTCGCGCGAGGCGAGAACGCCGAAGCAGTTGCGCATTTGGAAAAAGCGTCATCGCTCGTGGACCGTGACGTGCCAGTCCTGCTCCAGCTTGCGCGAGCCTACTTCGCGCTAGGGTCCAGCGCTAAAGCTTTCGCAGCGATCGAACGCATTCAGTCCAGAAGAGATTTGACGGGCGACCAGGACTACCAACTGGCTCTGCTGCTGGTGAATGCTCATCAGTTCGCTCCCGCGGTGAAGCTGCTCGAACCGATGGCGCGAAAAGGTCCATCGGAAGCGCGCATTTGCACGCTCCTGGCATCGGCATATGAAGGTTTGGGCAACCTTCCAAAAGCTCTTGAGAATTATGAACGGGCAGTGCGGCTGGACCCCTCCAACCCGGACCGCTATCTGGATTACACCCGGCTGCTGCTCGACCTGGACCGCCTCGACGATTGCCTCAAAGTGATTCAGGAAGGGCTGCGGAAAGCACCGGACGGCTACGCCTTATATCTGCGGAAGGGAGCTGCAGAGCTGATGCAGGGAGATATCGGCAGCGCGGAGAGTTCGTTTCGGGCTGCGATTTCCATGCACCCGGAACTTCCTCTGGGCTATGTCGCACTCGCTAAAGCTTTTCTGAAGGGCGGACGTGGCCCGGAAGCAGCCGCCCTCCTGCAAGACGCACGGCCGAAAGTTGCCCCCGATTTTGCGCTGGAGTACTTCCTGGGGCTTGCTCTGGAGAATATCGACCGGCGCAGCGAGGCCGTTGAAGCATTCGCGCGCGCAAACCAGTTGAATGGCGGTGTTCCCGATGCCCATTTTAAATTGGGCAAGCTGCTGTTGGAAGCTGGCCAATTCGCGAAAGCAAGAACGGAATTGGAACGAACAATCGAACTGAATCCCGGTCATGCTGGCGCTCACTATCAGCTCAGCCGGTTATATGCGAAACTGGGCGATCCTATTAATGCCAGAAAATTCGCCGCCAGATCCGCCGAGCTGAGTAAGCCGCCAGTACTATCCTCGGGCAGGCAAGTGAAAAAGCCGGAATAAGTTCACCACTTACATACTTAGTAACCGGAAATGCGCTCCATCTCCGCCGCCAGGTCGTCCACCTGCGGCAGTATCGCGTTCTCCAGCTTGGGATGATATCCAACCCAGGTGTCGAGCGCGGCCACGCGGCCAACGGGCGCGTCCAAACGATCGAAAAGATCGGAAGCGATCCGCGCGGCGAGCTCAGCGCCATATCCCCAAGAGAGACAATCCTCGTGCGCAACAATGACCCGGCTCGTCTTCTCCACCGACGCCCGAATCGCGTTCCAATCGTAAGGCTGGAGCGTTCGCAGGTCGATCACTTCGATACTTTTTTCGGGATTCTTACGTTCCACCGCGAGGGCTGCCTGTAGCGACTTTTGCACCAGGGCGCCGTACGTAATCACCGTCAGGCTGGCTCCCGGCTTTACGACCTTAGCGCGCCCAAATGGAATCAGGAAATCTTCCCCAGGATGCGGCGAGCGGTTGTACGGTTCGCGATACAACCGTTTATGTTCCAGGAACAGCACGGGATCGTCGCAGCGAAGCGCCGTGCGCAACAGCCCGCAGGCATCCAGCGCGTTTGAAGGCATCACCACGCGCAAGCCCGGCAGATGAGTGAAGGTCACCTCGCCGCACTGGCTGTGATAAATCGCGCCTCCGTTCAGGTATCCTCCAATCGGGATGCGCAGCACTAGCGGGCAGGCGAATGCACCGTTGGAACGCCATCGCAAGGTGGCCATCTCGCCGCGAATTTGCATCATCGCCGGCCAGACGTAGTCGAAGAACTGAACTTCCGGCACAGGCTTCAATCCGCGTGTTGCCATTCCGATCGCCCGGCCAACGATGGCGGCCTCGGCCAGCGGCGTATTAAATGCGCGTGCTGGACCGAACTCTTTTTGCAGCCCTTGCGTCACCTTGAAGACGCCGCCCTTTCCTTTTACCTCCGTCAGGTTCCGTTCCCGGCTGCAATCCGCCACATCTTCGCCAAAGACCACAATGCTCGGGTTCCGCCGCATCTCTTCGTGCAGCGTTGCGTTCACCAGGTCGGCCATCGTTTTGGGCTCGCCATGGAACTGCGGCGGCGTTGAGAAGGCGTCCGATGTTGGATCAATTTTTTCCGAATAGAGATGGCGGAGCGCCGACTCGCGCGCGGGCGGCTCGGCAGCAAGCGCGCGCTTCGTCGCCTCATGTATCTCCTGGTCGATTTCATGAACGATCAGCTCGAAGGCATGCCGGTCCAGTATGCCTTCATCGACCAAAAGCTTGGGGAATCCGATCACCGGGTCGCGTTGCGCTTCGGCTTCGCGCTCGGCGGGCGTCTTGTACAGCCGTTCATCATCGGATAGCGAGTGCGAATACGGGCGGATCACATGTGCATGCACCAGCGCCGGACCCTGGCGGCTGCGGCAGTATTGAACCGCTTTCTGCATAACTTCGTACGAAGCCGGAAAATCCGTCCCGTCTACTTCTTCGATCAGTAGGTGGGGAAATCCCGTCAGGAGCCGCGAGACGCTGCCCCCCGCAGTTTGGCATTCGATTGGAACCGAAATCGCGTACCCGTTATCTTCGATGAGGAATAGCACCGGCAGCCTTTCCAGGCACGCCGCGTTGATAGCTTCCCAGAACTCGCCTTCGCTAGTGGCGCCGTCTCCCGAAGCGACCAGCGTAATCTCGTCGGACTCGGGAGCAACATAGCGGCAGGCTTGCGCGCAGCCCACTGCCTGCACATACTGCGTTCCCGTTGGAGAAGAGGAGCTCACAATTCGGAGCCGCGGGTCGCCCCAATGCGACGGCATCTGCCGGCCGCCTGAACCCGGACCATCGGCCGCGCCAACTGCTTCCAGCAACATCTCATACGGCGTTGTGCCGAGAGTCAGGCACAACGCGCGATCGCGATAATACGGATAAATCCAGTCGTGGCCTGCGCGCAATACCATGCCCGCCGCCACCTGAATCGCTTCGTGGCCTGCTCCGCTGATCTGAAAGTAAATCCGGTTTTGCCGCTTCAGAATGATTTCCCGATCATCCAGGCGGCGCGAGGTATGCATCAAACGAAAGGCTCGAATCAATTGTTCCGGATCTAGGCCGGCCAGGCGTCCGGAGGCCGTGCCCTGCGTGATTGGAGGTGTGATCACGAGTGGCTCCCTACAGTTAGTGTACTGTAGGGAACGCTTCAGGCTTGGCTAAACCGGAGACGGAAAACGAAGGCGCAGCGCGATCCGACCGGCCTCTAAGCACTACGCCGAGCGCCGCGAGATACAGAGCGCCTCCCAGGAGGAGCGTCTGCATCAATCCCAAGTAGATTGCCGAAATCAGCGCAAGCACCGAGCCGAGTACGCTCGCCGCAGCGTTCAATGACCACGCCCAGCGCAGCGAAGGTTTGTGCCACCGCTCCAGTTGCTCTAGCGCAACCGGGAATGGCATTCCCATAATGAAGCCGGCAGGCGCGATCAGCGCAATCGTGAACGCAATTTTCAGCCACAGGGGCAGCCAGACCAGGATCGAGAGCAGCGATGAGACTGCCAGCGCCAGCACGGCCGCGGCGATCGCCACCAGCCCTAGTATCTTGATGAGCTCCCCGTCGTCGCACCGCGCCACTCTGCCACTCGCGTAACTGCCCAGTCCGCTGGACAGCAGCATAGCGAAGATCACAACCCACAGCGCGTATGTCGGGTGACCGAGGAATAGGACGAATTTCTGTATCAGAGCCACCTCGATGAGAATGTAGCCGGCTCCGATGCAGATGAAGAATATCAGAAATCCGCGCACGCCCCGCTGCCGCGGCAGACGAGCTCCCAGCACCAGAGGGGGTAGCAGCAGCATTACGAGCATCGCGCCCACACTCACGGCCATCACTCCGAACAGAAGCGGCACGGCTTTGTTGATCTTGTAATCGGCTGTCTGGTGTGAGGCGCGGCTCAGAAACGCCCATAGGTCTCGTGGCTGCACTGTGTAAAAGAAGAACGGCCGATTGTCGCTGACCGGGGAAATATCGAACGGGTAGTTCTGCTGATATTCGCGAGGATCGGGATGGCGAAGCAGTTCGGCAAATTCGCGCCCTGGCCGTGAGCTACCGGTATCGCCGGGCAAATAGAGAGAAGCCATTCCCGCGGCGGCCAGTGCTCTCTTTGCACCCTCCAGATCGTCCGATGAAAAAGGCTTGCGCGAGATCAGGACCGTGTCGCTTGCGCCCCATCCTTCCACAGTACCGGCGCGGCCTACGATGATGTGCCGCCACGGTTCCCTCTCACCCAGCCGGCCGAGCGCCTCAATCGCGAGAGAAACCAGGCGCAGCGACTCGCGGGGCGGATCGAAGCCCCAGCGCGTGAAGGCCAGTATGCCGTCGTCGGTCAAGTGTGTCAGGTAGTCGCGAAAAGCATCGGTGGTGTAGAGGTTGTTTTCTGACAGTGCAAACGCGCCGGCTGCGGTGGATGCCCACGTGTCCACGAGAGTAGCTTGAATCACCTGATATTTTTCCGCGCTACGCCTGGCGAAACTGCGGCCGTCCTCCACCAGGATCCGCACATCAGGCCGCAGATACAGGTTGCGGCTCATCTCCGGATACCGCTGCTGCATGATTGTTCGCGCGATGATCGGATTGATCTCGACTCCGGTGATGTCATGGCTTCCGGAAGCGAGCGCGCGCGCCACATCCCAGCCCCCGCCCGGTCCTATGACCAGCGTTTTTGCCCCGGGCCGCAGCACATACGGAAGTCCCGGGCCTTGCTCCAGCAGGTCGTGACGCTCGCGTTCCGAAAGATGGTCGAAATCAAAATTGGCGATGCCGGTTGAGGCGTCCGCGTCTATGTAGATAAGCGGGATTCCCGAACCGCGCTCTGGTGCAATGGCGATTCGCGAAAAGCTGTTCCACTTCACGAAGCTCTCCTTCGCGAGCTTCAGGCCCTTGGCATATCGCACATCCAGGAAGCGGGTGGTGCTGTTCAGAAATACGAGCCCCACAAGCCCAAGCGCGAGCGCTACGCTGACCACGCGCTCTGTCACAGAGCCCGCCAGGCTGTGCCACACCGCGGCTGCCGCTGCGAACAGCACACCAACGGCGATCACGGTATTGGGTCCTCCAAGGTGATCGAGCAGCGGCACCAGCAAGAGGCATCCCCCGGCAGCCCCAGCCAGGTCGGAAAAATACACGCGATTGACGCGTTCCATGTTCTCGGAAATGGCGAGCGAAACAATCATGCCCGACACAAAGAAGGGCAGGGACGTAGCGCAATACACCAGCACTAGACTCCAGCCCTCGGCGTTTCCCGTTTGATCGAGAACCGTAGCGAGCGCTACCAGCACCAGGAGACTGTTGATCGCGCTCAACCGTCCTAATCGCGAGAACAGCGGTCCCGTCCAGCCGGCCGCCACGTAGGAAAAAACGCCTCCTGCGCCGAGTCCGAACAGCGCGATGGAGATCGCGAGGAACGCGAAATGATAGTAGAAAACGACGGAGAAAATCCGCGTGAGCGATAGTTCCAGAAGCAGAGTGGCAAGCGTTGTCAGCGCCACAGCCACGTACAAGGTGGGAAAGGTCTCGAGTTTGCCGCGTCGCGGAGTGAATAAGCGAGACAAAGTACCATTCTATCGAAGTGCCGGAGTGCGTCTCTTCAGTCACCTCCGTCTCGAAAATATTTCTCGTGCTAAATCAGTGAGCTCGAAGCGTGCGCGACCGCTCCCATTTTGGGAGCGGTCTTATGCTCGGAGCAGAAGGGCTGGCTCAGCGCACCCGGGCCGGTCACGATGGGAGAATTGGCGGCCGCCGATCATCGTCACGTTTTTGGGTGACTGCCTCCTGGCGCTGGTAATGCGGCTTGCGGTCCGGACTCCAGAGATCCGGCCGACGGGAGCAGCAGGAAGGCCTTCCCGGCAGAGCGTCCGGCATCGAAATCCGGTCCCCCGCAATGCGGCGACTAATCGGTATCGATGCCACGCGACACCCCGCACGGCCCTCGATTTTCGAGGGCCGCGCGGTGACGATCACTTCGAATTACACGAGTTTTCGCGCCGTAGTGTCTCAATTGCGAACCGCATCCAAAAATCAGCATAGGAGAAAAAACGTGGAAGATCTTTCGATCTTTAATCCAGAGGTCGTCAAGCAACTTATCGTCAACTCAACGCGGGCGCAGGCCGACCATTTGAACGCCGAAGCCCTCAAGCGTTTCCAGGGAGCTGCCGCCGATTGGAAAGCGAACGCTACCATCGAGCGGGCTGCCGGACGGCCATTGCCGCCTAAACCCGAGCCCCCAATCACTTTTCATGTGGAGGCCGGGCCGGACGGTTGGCCGAAATGGATCGAAGGCCCGGATCGCGTTGCGCCGCCGGTGCCGGATCTTGATCCGCTACAGGCGCAGGCCAGTGGAATCGGCGTGCGCATCGGAAATACGAATTTTTATCAGTGCCTGCCTGGTGATTCAACGCCCGACGGGATCGTCGTCACATTCCAGGGCGGCCAATTCCGCAAAATCGTCACGCCCTGGGGCGGAATCTGGGAAAAGATCGCTTAATGCGCATCATTACGCAGCCCGGCATCCACAACGACCCCAGGCGCCTCAGAACAGAAAATAGCGCTGTGCAAGCGGCAGGTGATCCGCCGGCGCGCACGTGATCAGCTCGCCATCCACGCGCACTTCATAGGTTTCGGGATCGACGCTGATGTTCGGCGCAACCGAGTTGTGAATCATATCTCTCTTGCCAAGTTGGCGGCAGTCTTGCACCGCTGCCGCAATTTTGCGAAGGCCGAGTTTTTCGGGAACGAGCCGGTCAAGCGCGGCACGCGAAACGAATGTCAGGCTGGCGGCCGCAATAGCGCCGCCGAACGACCCGAACATGGGACGGTAGAGCACGGGCTGCGGTGTCGGAATGGAAGCATTTGCATCGCCCATCAGGCTCCACGCGATAAAACCGCCCTTCACCACCATTTCCGGTTTCACTCCGAAAAAGGCGGGCTTCCACAGCACCAGGTCGGCCAGCTTTCCCGGTTCAATCGAGCCAATTTCCCTCGCCACACCATGTGCAATCGCAGGGTTGATCGTGTACTTGGCCACGTAGCGCTTCACGCGAAAGTTGTCGTTGCGTATGCTGTCTTCCGGGAGCGGTCCCCGCTGCGTCTTCATCTTGTGCGCCGTTTGCCACGTGCGGGTCACCACTTCTCCAACCCGTCCCATTGCTTGCGAATCGCTGGAGATCATGCTGAAGACGCCGAGGTCATGCAGTATGTCTTCGGCCGCGATGGTCTCGCCGCGAATCCGGCTCTCCGCGAAAGCAACGTCCTCCGGCACCTGAGAATTCAAATGGTGGCATACCATAAGCATGTCCAGGTGTTCTGCGACGGTATTCACGGTGAATGGACGCGTCGGGTTTGTGGACGAGGGCAGCACATTAGGATATCCGGCGATGCGGATAATATCGGGCGCATGTCCTCCGCCGGCGCCTTCCGTGTGATAGGTATGGATCGTCCGGCCGCCAATAGCCCGCACCGTGTCTTCGAGGAAGCCCGCCTCGTTGATGGTGTCGGTGTGAATTGCCACCTGGACGTCATATTCGTCGGCTACTCGCAGGCATGCATCGATAGCTGCCGGAGTAGTTCCCCAATCTTCATGGAGTTTTAAACCCGCTGCCCCGGCTTCGATCTGCTCGGCGAGCGGCGCCCCTGCCGAGGCATTGCCCTTTCCCAAAAAACCAAAGTTCATGGGCCAGGCATCGGCCGCTTGCAGCATGCGGGCCAGGTTCCAGGCGCCTGGCGTACAGGTTGTGGCGGCTGTTCCCGTTGCCGGTCCTGTCCCGCCGCCTATCATCGTCGTAATTCCGTTCGAAAGCGCTTCATAGATTTGCTGCGGCGAGATGAAATGAATGTGGCTGTCGACTCCTCCCGCTGTTACGATCAGATTTTCGCCGGCAATTACTTCCGTCGCGGCTCCGATCACCAGGTCCGGATCGACGGCGTGCATGGTCTCCGGGTTGCCGGCCTTTCCCACCTTCACAATTCTGCCGTCGCGAATGCCAATGTCGGCTTTGACGATGCCCCAGTGATCGACGATCAGCGCGTTTGTAATCACGAGGTCCAAGGCTCCGCCCGGACCTTCGCGAACCGCGGCGGAGGATTGTCCCATGCCGTCCCGAATAACTTTCCCGCCTCCGAATGTGACCTCGTCGCCCGGAGAGGTGAAGTCCTTCTCGACTTCGATAATCAGGTCCGTGTCGGCCAGCCGCACACGATCGCCCGTAGTCGGCCCATAGAGATCAGCATATGTGCGGCGGGGAATTCGAAGGCTCATAGGCGCTCTCCGGATGTGAACCGTTTGACCTGCGCCGTAGCCGTCGAGCGCTTTCCGGCTTCATCCAACCGGCCTTGCACCAGCCCGTTGAAACCGTGAACGGTCCGCGAACCGCTGAGCTCTACGAGCTCGACTTCTTTCTCTTCGCCCGGTTCGAACCGCACCGCCGTGCCAGCCGCAACATTCAGCCGCATACCGTAGGCCGCCTCGCGTTCAAACTGCAAAGCGCGATTCACCTCAAAGAAATGAAAATGACTGCCGACCTGCACGGGCCGGTCTCCCGTGTTTCGCACCAGGACCCGTGCAACACGTCTGCCGCTGTTTGCTTCGATTGCTGTTTCGGAGAGCAGATATTCTCCGGGACCGCCAGCGGCCGCGCGCACCGGATCGTGAACCGTGACCAGCTTGGTCCCGTCGGGAAACGTGGCCTCCACCTGCACGTCATGAATCATCTCGGCCACGTCCTCCATTACATCGTCGGGCGAGAGGATTCGCGTACCCAGAGTCATGATCTCGGCGACGCTTTTTCCATCACGGGCCATCTCCAGAATCTCAGCGCTGAGGATGGCCATCGCCTCCGGGTAGTTCAGCTTCAAGCCGCGTGCGCGTCGTTTTCTCGCCAGCTCCGCGGCCACGAAGATCATGAGTTTTTCCTGTTCGCGCGGGGTCAGATACACAAATCGATTCCTCCTACCAGATTTTGCGGGGCAACACGGCCTCGCGCCCATACAGCAACCGCTTGCCGGCTCGCCAGAATTCGACGAAACCAGTGCGAATGTGCTGCGCGCTTTGGCTCACGGCGCGGATAATCAAGCCGTGAGCGGCCAGCGAACTTACGGCCCAAAGAGCTACTCCAGGCCGGCTCAATCGAGCGGCAAGTTCCGCCAGCGAGTTCTCCCATTCTAACCACTGCTGTTCATCGAAACCCACTCGGCAAATGTAGAGGCTGCCGACATGAGTGTAGGGCCCCAGGCGCGCGGGCGAGCAGAGCGGCCGCCGGGCGGGCTCCAGATATATCCGTTCGAGCGCGATCGGCAAGCTTCCCGCATGTAGCTGCACACCGCTTTCGAGCGCATCATATGCGAACAGCTCGCCCCGCGCCTGCCGCCCGGGCGCCAGCATCTCCCACCAAAACAAACCGGCGCCGTCCGCCAGCTCGATGCGAGTCTGCTGATAATACCGCGAGCCGCTGAAGGGAATCAGGGCGTCGGGCAGATATTCGAGCAGCGCATTACGGCCCAGGCGGATGTCGACCTCCTGTAGTGCCCCGGCGCCGTCTGGCCGGCAGCGATAGACTCGCGTAGCGCCTGTCGAGGTGACTTGTACAGTGGCTTCGGGCGCCAAATCGATTTCGAGCAGCAAGCGGTCGCCGCCAAGGACGCCGCCGGAAAGGTTATGCAGGTGAACCAACGCGCTTCCGTCATCGAGAGAGAAGGCGCGCACTACGCGAAGCGGTGGCTGCTGCTCGCGCACGGTCAAGGCTGTCCGCCCGGCGGCAGTCTCGAACGCGAGCCGCAGCCGGCCGCACACCTCTGATCTTGGCAAGCCGTCGATTCTAGCTGACGAACAGCCGGGTTGCAAGATAGGGGTGACGCATCGACGCCAGCTCCACGAGTGGAGTGAAGCAGCAGACGTTCTCGAGGTCCGTGGATGAGGCGGCCGCCAGAATCGCAGGTTTGAGCCGCCACAAGATGCTTGCGGCCTGCCGCTGGCCGAGCGGCATCAATCGCTGGCACGCCGAGATCAGGTTACTGGTCACCTGGTGCAGATATGCAGCCGCCACGAGTTCTTCCTCGATTTCCAGCGCGCCTGCGGCCAAACCGAAAGCCGTAGCTTGGTGCGCGCTGCCCGTCGCGCGCGCGGCTTCCAGCATGGGATTCGGCGCTACTTCCCAGGCAAGCTGCAGAAATCGCTTTCCGAGTGCAAGACTTGCAGCGCGGCTTTCGCGCGCCGGCTTCCAGGCGCTCAGGCGCGCGTTCAAGTCCCGCCATGCTTCCATTTCGAAGTTTGCCGAGAGCCGCGCGGCAGAGCGGCAGAATGCTCCTTCCAGTCTTCCGGCTTCGGCAAGGTAGTCCGATAAGAAATCCTCCAGGCCCGCTACGATCAGCAGACTCTCCGCCGCCAGCGATTCCAAGCCAAAGGAGTGCGCAAGCGTGCCGATCGGAAGCGCGCTATCGGCCAGTTGCAGCAAACAGAGCTGCCGATATAATGTGAGCATCTCATCCATGTCTTCTGTGCGATCGCGAGCGTATCGAGTTGGAGTGGCGGGGCCGGTTGGCTCCGGCAAAACTGCGCTGGTGGACCGGCTGAGCCGCAAGCTTTGGCCCGGCCGGAACCTTGCCGTAGTCACAAACGACATCTACACCAAGGAAGACGCGGAGTTCCTGATCCGGCAAGGCACGCTGCCGGCCGAGCGCGTCCGGGGCGTGGAGACCGGCGGATGCCCCCATGCCGCGATTCGCGAAGACGCCTCGATGAATTTGGAAGCAATTGCCGAACTGGAAAGCCGGCTGCCGGGGCTGGAGCTGATTTTTGTGGAGAGCGGCGGCGATAATCTTGCGGCCGCGTTCAGCCCCGACCTCGTCGATTCGTTCATCTATGTCATCGACGTCGCCGGCGGCGATAAAATCCCCCGAAAGGGCGGTCCCGGCATTACACGCTCCGACCTGCTGGTGATCAATAAGATCGATCTTGCGGAGCTTGTGGGCGCATCGCTCGAAGTGATGGACCGCGATTCCCGGCGCATGCGAGGCGATCTTCCATTCGTCTTCACCAATCTGAAGAACGATACGGGAGTAGGAGAAGTGCTGTCGTGGCTCGACATGCAGATAGCCCGCGGCAGGCGCGCGGCCCTCGACGCAAATAACCCCGGCATCAGCGAACGTCACGCGCACCGCCATTCGCATTCGCACTGACGAGCGCGGCGGGTGGCCGCAGGGGCCTGATCAACCGGAGGGGCGCTCGGGTGTTGTATGTGCGCTGATACTCGCGATGCGCCGCATCGTCCGGAAAGTACTCGCCGGCCGGATAGGGATAGCTGCTCATGCCATGGAAGGGCAGAGGCTCAACGGTTTGCGAATAGGCCGTGTTCGCGTCGCCATCCTTCGCCCAGCCATCCACCAGCAATAGGAAGTCGCGTTTCCATCCGGGTGGAAGCTGGGGCAGGGAAGCGCCAGGGAACCGCAAGCGCAGCTCATCGCCCGAGCCCATGATGACCATGCGGTCGTCGGCCGCGGCAAGAAGCTCCCGCACATCGCCGTAACGAGTGTACTTGCCCGGCGTGGGATTCCACATCGAAGCGGGCATCCAGGCATCGTAATCGAACGATTCAGGCTGCCGTCGTGCAGGATCGATCGTGGGCCGGGAGAAGCCGCGGAAGCGCAGGTCCGCAACACTCGCAGACATGGGAGTCAAATGCGTCTGGGGCGCGTCCGCATCTTCACCGAGAAATACTTCGTCCCAGTAAACACACAGGTTGGTGAGAATGCGAATTTCGCGAGACGCGGAAAGAAACCTGCCCGTCAGGTCCACCGCGATCGTCTTCGGCTTACCCGCGGGAATTCCCATATCCGCCACTACGGTGCGCCAGTTTCCTGCGGCGTCTTTTACCTGCAGCGAGGGTAAGGCAAGCGACTTTCCCGCCTGCGATGCGCTCAGGAAAGTGCTGCCGTCAGCCCAATCCACCCAGCCGTGCAGCACCAGCACCGCGCGGTTATCCGGCGCCGCTCCGGCGAAGTCCAAATCGAGCACGTGAGTCTCGGCCGTGCCCGCGTAGTCCCTGCGAAACGCATCGGGATAGCTGCGGTCGCGGTGGAGCAGCCGAGCCAGCACATCGTGACCGCTGCCGTCGGTCGCACGCCGCGGGTACACGCGGCGCCCGATGCCAAACAGCCGGAACTCAGGGAAAGGCGGCGCTTTGAATTTGTCGTTGGTGAAGACCTCGGTAGATATCGGGTGATCGAGAGCGAGCAGCTTCACCTCATCAATGTAGGAGACCTCGCGCAGGTCTTCCGTGATGCGCAGCTCGTAGTCCTGCCCAAGCGGTTGCAGTTGTTCACCCGGTATCTGCACGTATTCGTCGTGATCGACGGGGAAGAAGCCGCCGTCGCCGGAGGCAGCGCCCAGCGGCGCCACGCCAAGAACGTCGGTCAAAAACTGGAACCGTGCGCCGTTCCACGTGAAGATCATGGGGCAGGAACCGGACAACCGCTGCGCTTCCTTGAAGACGAGCGCCTTGCCTGCCGTTTGTTCCGGTTCGTTCTGTATCAGGCCGTTCGGCCACGTGATGCGGACCGTGTCGATGTTCTTGTGCTCGCCGAGCCCGAACACTAGAGGGATTCCAGCGTAGAGTCGCTTCTGATATGCGGCGCCAGACTTCACTTCGACTTCGGAATCCGCAGCGAGCTTGGGGTTCTTGATCCCGTTCAGGGCGATCCGTACCCATTGATTGCGAGTCGCCGTCCGATTGCGCAACATGTGCAGGGCGCCATCGGGCGTGAGAATTGCGAGATCGGCGAGGCCGTCTCCATCGAAGTCAGCCTCCACGGCGGACGTGAATGCCGGAAGCGTCGCAGACGTTTTTCCAAATTGCCCGAGCCCTCGGTTCTCCCAGACTGCGGCGGGTACAATCAGATCCGCGAGTCCTCGATTGGCCAGGTCAAGGAATGCGTGCGGCCCTCCGGCAATCGAAGCGGCTGTGAGTTTGCCTTGGCGATTCACGAGCAGCAGGCCCGATGCCGCAAGATCGGTCCAGCCGTCATTGTTCACATCGAATGCATGGAGGCCGGTTGCGCCCGCGGGCAACGCCTCAAGAGGTTGTGCTTCGAATTTTCCGGCGAGCTTGTCGCGATAGAGTACACCCGCGCGATCCTCATACGATACTGCCAGGTCGGTGCCATTCGTGTCGGCGATTAAGTCGAACATCACGGCGTCGCGCGCGCGTCCCGTGGCGAACGGAAAGCGGGCGGACTCGTCACTGAAGCCGGCGTCACCATTGTTGCGGACCAGCGCAGACCGCTCTCCAAACAGGAACAGGTCCGGATCGTAATCATGATCGTAGTCCAGCCACAAGGCTTTGCTATAGCGCCCGGCTGGAAGGGTCGCGGCATCCTTGCGAAAAACGCCCCTCTGATTGCGGTAGAGAACGGCTCCGGAGGACGTAATGATGCAAAGATCGGGAAACCCGTCATTGTTGAAATCGCCTGCAGCGATGGAAACGATATCGCGCAGATCGCCAAGCCCGGAATCGGTTATGCGCGTGTCACCGCCGCGGAATAAACGGGCGCCTGCTGCCGACCACGCAAGCAGATCGGGGCGGCCGTCGCCATCCGTATCCAATACGGCCAGACCTGAGGACCCGGAAAACCCGTCAGCCACCTTGTGATCTTCGAAGCGGACAGCCGGCAGCGCGAGCGGCTCCGATAGAGGCTCTACCGTATCGTAGATCTCGGCGTAGTAGCTCCATTCCATATCTTCGGGGACAGCGGCTCCGGCTGTTCGCGCCTTGATCTCCTGAAACTCCTGGAGCTCGCGGGCTGCATCCTGAGCGCGGCCCGACTGGCGGTATGCGTTATAGAGCTGGAAGTGCGGACCGGCGAGATTCGGGTTCAGCCGCGCGGCGATCTCGAAATGCCGGAGCGCTTCATCACGCTTGCCGGCCAGCTTATACAGCACCGCGAGGTTGTAATGCGAGACCGGCTCGTCCGGAACCAGCCGGATCATCTGCTCGAACTGTGCCGCGGCCCGATCGTATTGCCCTTCTTTTTTGAACGCCATTCCGAGATTGAACCAGGTATGGGGAATTGAGGGATCCTGCTTCTGCGCCTTCTCAATTTCGGCAATTCCTTCTTTGGTTTTGCCCGCGCGTAGAAGAGCGAGGCCGTAGTTGAGGCGCTCTCGCGGCGAATCGGGAGCGAGCGCCAGCGCTTTGCGAAACTCGTCGACAGCGCGGACCTGCGTAGCGGGATTTTCATAGAACGCCTTGCCTAAATTCCGGTGCTGCGCCAGGCGCTCGCGCGAAGCACGAGGCGCCTCCGGCGCTGAAAGCAGCATCAAAGCGGCTGCTGGAACAGCGGCCGCGATCCAGATCTTCGTACCGGCCATGTTATTTGCCCAACCAGGCCTGGTAAGCCTCGAGCACGGTGCTTCCGCGATAGATCGTGGTGCGCGGCGAGACCTGTTTGCTCGAATCGCGGCTTAGCTGCGCGGCCGGAGTTCCAGCGGCTTCCGGATAATATTCAATTTTCATTTCGACGGGCCCTTCAATGCGCCAGGGCTGGAACTCAGCGATGCGTTTGACGGCGCGCGCCGCCGCCGCCCGGATACGCTGTTTGGCCTCTGCGTGCGAAAGGCTCCAACTCGAGCCCTTGCCCGCCAGATGTTTGACCGCAACTGTCTCCGCTTTGGGCTGCAGCTCCCGGATTTCATCGCAGGCCGCCTGATCGCCTGAGAGCATAATGACCGGAATATGGAAATATCCCGCAATGGCGGCCGTCTGTCCGATCTCGCCAACAGCCCGGCCATTGATCGTGATGCGCTCCACGCTGAAGCTTTGCGAATGCGCCAGCACACCACCCTTTGCGCCGGCCATGGCATGCTGACCGATGAAGAGGATCCCGTCGTAGCGCCGGTCTTCGAGATAGTAATTTGCCGGCGTCGGCCGGCCCTGAATCAGGGAAGCGCGCGGATGGATTTCGTCGATTGCCAGGCTGCGGCTGCCGTCGTGGCCGTCCCAAACCGCAATTTCGGTTGCGCCGGCCTCGAGCGCGCCCTCGATGGCCGCATTCAGCTCTCCCGTCAACAGCCGGCGCGTCTCCTCGTACCGGCGCTGGCCTGGGAGAAGCTGCTCCTCCGCGTTGTTCACGCCGCCGACCCCCTCCATATCCGTGACGATGAACACGCGGCGGCCCTGAGCGCCGGCAAGAGCCGACAATACGAAAAGGAGAAGCAGCGGTTTAGTCATGATGTGTCCCTCGGGCCTAATGCTTTCGGCTTGCACGTGAGTATATGAATGTCATTAAATAGAGGACCAACATGCAAGTCAACCGGAGAAAGGCGCTGAGAAGTCTGGCCGCTCTGTTCGGCGGCGCGGCATGGGCGGCCGGCCAGGAGACCACGCCTGATAACAACCCGCTGCTCGGGCCGCTGAACGTTATGGAATTCGCGCCGCTGGCAAAGGCCAAGCTGGATCCTCTGGCCTGGGATTACCTGCAAGGAGGCTCCGAAGACGAGGTCTCGCTGCACGACAACCGCGCCGCCTTCAACCGCATCGTGATCCGCCCGCGCGCATTAGTGGACGTTCACAAAATCGACCTCTCCTTGGAGCTGCTGGGCAAGAAGCTTGAATATCCGATCATTCTCGACCCGGCCGGCGGAAAGAACTGCTTCTTCCCCGATGGTGAGAATACGGTAGCGCGCGCGGCCGCGGCGGCCAAGGCGCTGCAGATCACCAACGGCGGAATTCAGAAGACGCTTGAAAAAGGGAACGGGCCGGTTTACTGGCAGGTCACCACCGGAGGCGAACTGCGCAGCCAGCAAACCATGCGGGCATTCGTGAAGCGCCTGGAGGCGCAGGCCTGCTCCGGCATCTGCTTCACTACCGACATCATGTATGTCTCGCATCGCGAGCGCGATATGCGCAACAAGCTGGAGCGCTCCTGGTGCGAAACCGGCATGCCTGCGCGCGATGCAAACGGGAAGTTGCCGACGGCGAAAAATCCGTGGCGCGCCGGGATTTATCCCTCGCGGCCTTTTCCAACTCCCACGTGGGATTCCGTTCGTGAGCTGCGAGGCCTCACATCCCTGCCAATTATCCTGAAGGGCATCCTAACTGCCGAGGACGCCGCGAAGGCGGTCGAGTTTGGCGTCTCCGGCATCATCGTTTCCAACCACGGCGCGCGGCAACTCGATCATGTCGGTGCCACGATTGAGGCGCTGCCAGAGGTTGTGCGGGCCGTAAACGGAAAAGTTCCGGTTTTGGTTGACGGCGGATTACGCCGCGGCACGGATGTGCTTTGCGCTCTGGCGTTGGGCGCCAAGGCGATCTGCATAGCGCGGCCGTACCTTTGGGGCCTCGCGGCCTTCGGCCAGCCGGGCGTCGAGCGCGTTCTGGAGCTGCTGCGCACCGAACTTGCGCTGGATATGGGGCTGGCGGGCGTGCCGAACCTAGGCGCGATTGATCGCGGCCTGGTGCGCATCCGTGGCGAAGCGATATGAAACGCGCGCTCGTGCTGGCGCTTGTAGCTTTGTGGGCGTTGGGCGAGACGCCGCCCGGCCCGATGATCTTCCGGCCGGCCGACCAGAGCGTGATCCAGGCGGGTCCGGTGTCCGTAGTCGCCAAGGGGCCCGCAGACGCGAAGCTGGAGCTTGACGGCAAGCCTGTGGAGGCGCAGCATCCGGCTGCCGGCGTCTTCGCCGCTATCATCACACCAACAGCCGGACGCCACCAGCTTTCGCTTGCCGGGCGAAGCATCCAATTTTTCGTGGGTGCCTCCGGAGCGCCCGAAGGCTGGAAGCAATTCCGCGCCCATCCGCCCGCGGCTGTCAACTGCGAGACCTGCCACGCGGTGAATCAGGGAGCTTGGGATTTCAAAGGCGGCACGGTGGCTGAGAACTGCTTCGAGTGCCACCAGCAGCAATCATTCCCCAAGGTTCATCAACACAATCCGGAGGTGCTGGCCGATTGCCAGCTCTGCCATAATCCGCACGGCTCCACGGCCAAGTTTCATTTGAAAATGGCGAAAGAGACTGCCTGCAAGCAGTGCCACGGCTGAACGGCGGCTTAGGCCGCTTTCCACCGCACTCCCACACCCAACGTCTTCTTGGCGTATTCGAAGCTGCGCTCCAGATCAACCCGCTGCTGCTCGCGGAGTGCTGCCTCAATCACGGGAGGCTGCTTGCCGTTAGTCGCGATTACCATCGGGCCCATGTATGGCCGGCCGTTTTTCGCCAGCGCAACAAAACGCGAAAACTCCGATGCGGGCGTCTTCGGGAAGTATTTCCAGAACTCCGGCTCCAGGTACGGCAGAACATCGGGTGGTCTGCCGGTAATGATTTCCAGTTGCATGGACGCCTGCGGACACAGCCTTCGGTATTGTTCGACGAACTTGGGAAAATCGACCGAGCCGTCGCCCAAGGCTACCCACTGCGCCGCCGCGCCGCGCCGGTGCTCGAATACGGCCGAGTCGCGGATGTGCGTGGTAACGACATAGGGCGCAAGGGTCTCGAGCGTGACGAACGGGTCTTCGACTACCCACATCGGGTTGCCCGTATCGAGGCACGAAGCGACGAAGTCCTTGCCGGCCTCTTCGATAATGGTTTTGACTTCGCGGGCCTGCATGTCGCCCGCGTGATTCTCAACCGCGATCTTGATGCCCATGTCGAGCGCTCGCGAGCGCACTGCGCGCAGCACCTTGATGGTATTCTCCATGTGCGCCTCGATAGACTGAAAGCCGCGGCGGTCAGCCTGGCTGCCCATGAAGCAACGCATCACCCGCGAACCTAAAGCGTGAGCCACCTGCAGGCTCTTCACCACGTATTCTTCAGCCTCGCCCTGCCGCTGCCGGTTGTAGCTCTGCGAGCTGGGACAGATACAGCCAGTGCCGGCATCAATTGAAACACCAACCTGTTTCGCGTGTTCCTTGACGCGCGCCAGATATGCCGGATCCAGACTTTCATAATCATCGAGGCTGGAAAGCTGTACGGTATCGAGCTTGAGGCCCGCGGCGTAATCGAGCAGTTGAATCGCTTTCCATTTGAACGCCCGGATGGAATAGGAATCGAAGCCGAGCCGGATTCCTTCGCCGGGCGCCTGTGCGGCCAGGGCTGCCGATGCCGCGGAAGTGGATTGCAGGAACGTGCGTCGCAGCATGCTATGGTTGTATCACGCTTTGGCGAACGAGATTCCGGCGAAGCTGACCACGCTTTGCGGGTCGATGTTCCACTGCTCGTACCGCAGAAGGTTTCCGCGCAGCCCGGGTATGGCTCGCAGCAGCGTGTACACGGGAGAAGAGCCGCACCATTTCAAGTCGTCCTGATTCTCCTGCACCAGCTCCCAAAACCCCATGGCGTCGCCCTGCTCGATACGCGCAATCCGGGCCCGGTCGCGATCCGCAACCGACTGCATCCGCCCCTCATGCGCCCGCGCGGGGAATGGATCGCGGTAGCGCGCCCCCATATGAGCCATGTCGATGCCCAGCACCCAGAAGAGGCGATCACCTTCGCGAGCGGCGAGTTCCCCCAGAGCATCGAGGAATCGATTCACGGCTTCGTCGCTCTCAGGACGGCCGCCTTCGTAGAGACTGCGCGCGTACTGGCCGCAAAGAATCGGCACGACGCGTACATCAGGTCCGTAGATATGCTGCAAGAAGAGTACTTGGAACTCAATCGTGTGCTCGAAGAAGTGGCAGTAATCTTCCATACTGACTGCCGGACCGCCGTGCTGTTCAAGCCACGCAATGAGGTCCAGGTCTGGAACGGTTTCACCGAACGGCGTAACGAAGCATTTGCGGGTAAGCCCGAAACGCTCGGGCTCGCCGTAGTGCGAGGTTCCCAGAATTACAAAAGTACGGTGCCGATATTCGGGTGTCAGCACGCTGTACGCGGCCTGATACGATTGCCAGCCGCCTTCCGGGCTGACGTGTGGAGCAGCAACCCCGCATAAGCCATCGGTCAGGCTTGCGATAGCGGCGCGCCCGTCCATGTAGCGGTTTAACGTCTCGCGAAGAGGCTCCACTTCGGCCGGATATGCGGTGCCGCAATGCGCCGGGTCGCGCTTCTGCGCAACGGCAAACTCGCGGTGCCGCTTCTCCTTCATCTGCTCGAAGACGTCGTTCTCCAGGAAACCGCTCGCGCTCAGCGTTTCGATCAACTGCCGCTCCACATCGCCGACTTCCAGCGTCTCGGTGATCCGCACCAGTTCTGCCCGGAGGTCAAGCTCGGTCTGTTCTCCATCGAAGCATCGCAGGCAGGTGACCAATGGCGGCGGGACAATCAACATTGCGTCGGAATAGTGATAGGGATCGCGGATGAACAGCCCGGGACGATCGGGCGCCGGAGAGGGCATGAAATCCAGCGTCATCCTGAGGCGGGGGAGCGTTTGGGCCAATCCCCATGGTAGCGCAAGCGGCGAGCGGGCTCCGGCTTTTAATCTGGCACGGGCACCTGTTCGAGAATCTCGATGTCGAACCCTTCCAGCGCAACGATCTTACGCGGGTGATTGGTAAGCAGCCGGATGGTATGCAGGCCGAGATCAGAAAGGATCTGCGCGCCGATGCCGCTTTCGTGCTGCAACTGCTTTTGGCCGTCGGCGCCTGCGTAATGCATGAAATCTTTGGTGTGCGAAACCATGCGCTCTATGCCGGAAGCGTCTTTCTGAATCCGGTAGCCGGGTCCGGTCTGGTGGAGGTAAACGAGCACGCCGAGCCCTTCCTCCGCGATGCGCTGCAGCGAATGCCGAATGAGCTTCTGGCAATCGCAGTCGACCGAGCCGAAGACGTCGCCATAGAGGCAATGCGAGTGCATGCGGACCAGCACGCCTTCGCGGCCTTTGACTTCCCCCCGGATCAGGGCCATGTGAAGTTCGGGATTAATGTCGCTGCGGTATGCAACGGTGCGGAACGGGCCGAACTCGGTTTGGATGCAACCTTCCGCCACTCGCCGAATGTACCGCTCGTTCTGCAGGCGGTAACGAATGAGTTCAGCGACCGACGTCATCTTGAGGCCATGGCGGCCGCAGAAATCCTCGAGTTGAGGGACGCGAGCCATGGTTCCGTCCTCATTCATGATTTCGCAGATGACGCCGGAGGGATTCAGTCCTGCGAGCCGCGCGAGGTCGATCGAGGCTTCCGTCTGTCCGGCCCTGACCAGTACGCCGCCTTCGCGCCCGCGAAGCGGAAAGATGTGTCCGGGGCGGGCCAGATCCGAGGGCCGCGTCTCCGGATCGATCGCTGTCAGAATGGTTCGTGTGCGATCCGAAGCCGAGATCCCGGTTGTAACTCCGTGCCTGGCATCGATCGATTCGCAGAACGCGGTGCCGAAATTGGAAGTATTCAGCGGCGACATCAAAGGCAGCCGGAGATAGTCGCAACGCTCGGCGGTGAGCGCCAGGCAGATCAATCCCCGGCCGTGTGTCGCCATGAAGTTGATGATCGCCGGCGTCACTTTCTCGGCGGCAATCGTCAGATCGCCCTCATTTTCGCGATCTTCGTCGTCCACCACGACCACGATTCGGCCGGCGCGAATTTCTTCCAAGGCCTCGGGTATGGGAACAAACGGCATTTGTTTTTATTGTAACGGTTGATATTTCGCGCAGTGCCGCGATTACCCGCGGCCAACCAGCGGCATCTTCGTGGCCATCAGGGTAATGAACTGCACGTTCGCATCGAGTGGGAGATTCGCCATGTAGAGTACAGCGTCGGCCACATGCTGTACGTTCATTCTCGGTTCCACCATGATGGTCCCATTGGCCTGCGGCACGCCGGCGGACATGCGCTCGGTCATTTCCGTCGCCGCGTTTCCAATGTCGATCTGGCCGCAGGCGATATCGTATTTCCGCCCGTCGAGCGAAATGCATTTCGTAAGCCCGGTGATGGCATGTTTCGTCGCGGTATAGGGCGCCGAGTTGGGCCGGGGCGCATGCGCCGAGATGGAGCCGTTGTTAATAATAC
>Ga0070741_10005744_pt1 | contig 27205 bp, 14 predicted proteins | sample Coa_R1_4_FD_66440 | JGI IMG/M metagenome (GOLD analysis project Ga0070741, IMG submission 66440) | Surface soil microbial communities from Centralia Pennsylvania, which are recovering from an underground coalmine fire - Coalmine... | ecosystem: Environmental > Terrestrial > Soil > Unclassified ...
GAGCACATGGACGCGTACAAGGACACGATCACGGCCTACGGCTGGTTTTATCCGGTGGTGGAGTTTCTGTCTATGCTGGCTCTGGCCGGCATTCTTACGTACGGCGGCTTCCGAATCACATCGGGCGCCATCACGCTCGGAGTCGTAGTTGCTTTTCTGCAATATGCGGTCCGGGTCTTCCGGCCGATTCAGGATCTCAGTGAAAAGTACAACATTCTTCAATCGGCCATGGCTTCCTCGGAACGTATTTTCAAGCTGCTTGATACGGAAGCCGCGATTCTTCCGCCTGAAAGCCCAAGGCCGGCGCCGGAGTCCGCTGCGCGCATCGAATTTGATCGCGTATGGTTTGCCTACCACGATGAAGACTGGGTGCTTCAAGACGTGAGCTTCACGATCGAGCCCGGCGAAACGATCGCGGTAGTGGGGCATACCGGCGCCGGAAAAACGACGTTGATCAGTCTGCTGCTGCGGTTTTACGATGTGCAGCGCGGCGCCATCCGGGTCGGTGGAATCGACATCCGTGAGCTTGATCCGCTCGGCCTGCGCCTCCGCTTCGGCGTAGTATTGCAGGATCCCTACCTGTTCACCGGCACGCTGGAGGACAACATCCGCCTGGGGACTAACGGCATCGATCGCCGCGCTGTCACCGAGGCCGCCGAGCAGGTGAACCTGCTCGATTTCATCCGCTCGCTTCCTGATGGATTCGATCAGCCCATCCGTGAGCGGGGCAGCGGCCTATCGACCGGACAGAAGCAACTCATCAGCTTTGCGCGGGCGCTGGCTCATAACCCGAGCTTCCTCATTCTGGACGAAGCCACATCGAGCGTCGACACCGAAACGGAATTCCGGGTGCGCGAAGCGCTGAGCCGCATGGTGGAGGGACGTACTTCGATCATCATCGCGCACCGGCTCTCGACCGTGCAGCGCGCCGACCGCATTCTGGTGATGCACAAGGGCCGGCTGCGCGAATCAGGTTCGCACCAGCAACTGCTGGCGATGCGAGGGATTTACTGGAAGCTGTACCAGTTGCAGTACAAGGACCAGGAGACGGTTCAGAAGACTACGTAGCGGGTTCCGGAGCGCGCGTTCAGCCATTCGGCTGCGTCTTTTCTTCAGCGTTCCGGTAGGCCTCGTCCAGAATTTCCACTACATGCGCGACGCGCTGTCCCCGTCCGTGCAGCCTCGCGCCTGCCCGGAGCTGCAGCATGCAGCCCGGATTCGCGGTGACAATTACGTCGGCGCCCGTGCTGTTTACGCTGCTCATCTTGGACTCCAGAATTTGCATCGCCATCTGGTTCTGAACGACGTTGTAGATACCGGCGCTTCCGCAGCAGAGGTCTGAATTTGGCATCTCACGAAAGCTCAAGCCCGGGATCGACTCCAGGAGCCGCCGCGGTGGTATGCGCACGCGCTGGCCGTGCGCGAGATGGCAGGAATCCTGGTAAGTCACGGCTACCGGCACCGGACCCATGTTGCGGTTCCATTCGATCGACGCCAGAAATTCAGTCACATCTTTCATCAGTCCTGTAAAGCGGCGGGCGCGTTCGGCATACTCGGGATCGTGCTCGAGCAGCTCGTGGTATTCCTTGAGAGTCGAACCGCAGCCCGCGGCGTTCGTGAGGATGGCATCGAAGTTTCCTTCGAGCACCGCGTCTATGTTGCGCCTAGCGAGCGCCCGCGCCTCTTCCCGCAGGCCGCTGTGGACGTGCAGCGCGCCGCAGCAGCCCTGGCCCGCGGGAATGACCACCTCACAACCGTTCTTCTGTAAAACACGCACCGTCGCCTCATTCAGGCGGGCGAACGACACGTTGGCAATGCAGCCTGCCATGAGAGCCACGCGGTACCGCCTCGTTCCTTCGGCCGGGAAAGTCTTGCCGATTTTGCCGAAGAAGAACGGAATCTCCGCCGGCGGCGATAGCTCTTCCAGACGCCCAAGATTTCCGAACAGGTTTAACAGTCCGGAGCTGCGTACGAGCCTTTTCAATCCGCTGGCTTCGTACAGATAAAGACCGGCTCCGAGCACCGTCATGAGGCCCGGAGATTGCAGAAGATGTCCGAAAACGAAGCGGCGCATCAGACGGGCGCTGAGCGTTCGTTTCGTGTGCTGCTCGATTTGCGCGCGAGCTGCCTCGATCAGGCGGCCGTATTGCACGCCCGATGGGCACGCACTCTCGCATCCGCGGCAGGCAAGGCACAGGGCGATATGCTCCTCGTAGGACGGTCCGATAGGCGCGCCGTTGGCCACCTGCACCATCTGGTAAATGCGGCCTCGCGGCGAATCCATTTCGACCCCGAGTTCGCGATAGGTGGGGCAAGCATTCAGGCACAGGCCGCAGTGCACGCAGCGGTCGAGGTCCGCCTGTTGAGGACGATCAGAGACGACGGTAGAGTCTGCCACGGTTCAGGAGTTGATCCGGATCAAACATGAGCTTGACCTTCTGCATCACGTCGAAGTCGCCGCCCGGGGCGGGCCACAGCTCCAGCCGTTCCTTCTGGGATTCCGGACAGAACTCAACGACGGCTTTCCAACCCCGGCGGGCGCCCTCCCGGGCCCATTCCGCAGCCGCTACGGAATTCGCGAAATGAGCGTACACTACTCCGGAGCCTCCCCGCGCGATGGCGGCTGCTTCAGTAGAGCTCAATACTTGTTCCAGCTCTTTCAGCGTACACGAAACCCTCACCATAGCGCCATCCGGATGCGAGTCGAGGAAGCGCTCCGTGAAGTTTTGGATGTACCTCCACAACGAGTCCTGATCGGCGCCGTCGAGCGCGACGCCGGAACCGATGCCGGCCATCTCCTTTTCGTATCGATCGATCGATGCCGTGTTGCCCGTGGCCCGCACGGCGAGCGCATATCCCTGACGGCCCAAGTGCGCGGTCAGCGGCGGCGAAAGAATATCCAGCGCGGCGGGCTGTAGAACGCTTTGGAGAATCGCGTCGCGCGCGGAGATCGCGCCGGCAAGCGATGGAAAGGCCAGCAGAAAACTGCGCTCCAGCGATGGCTGTGGAATGAGCTTGAAGTTCACCACCGCAATCGCCGCCAGAGTTCCGAACGAGCCGATCATGAGCTTGCCCATGTCGAGCCCGGCGACATTCTTGACGACCATGCCTCCGGACTGCACAATCTTGCCAGCAAGCGTCGCGAATTTCATGCCGATCACCAGGTCTCGCGCGGAGCCGTAAATCCGCCGGCGAGGCCCGCTAGCATTCGAGGCGACCACGCCGCCCACAGTCGCATTCTCGGCGAACGGCGGATCGAGCGGTATCATCTGCGCGTTCCCGGCAAGCATGCGCGTGAGCTCGGACCAGCGGAGTCCGGCCTCCACGCTGATGGTGAGGTCTCGTGGTTCGTAACAAAGGACGCGATTCAAACTTGTGGTGCTGATCGTAATATCGGCGGGCAAGATCGGCCCGGCCATCCGCCGCTTCGTGTTAGCGCCTCCGAGGCTGATCGTTTGCTTTCGAGATGCGGCCGATGCGATGATCTCGGCGAGATCTTCCGGCGTGTGGGGAATCAGCACAGGTTGCACAAGCCACTACTTTACGCTGGCGCGGGTTGCTGCGCCAAGCTGCCGGGTGCAAACGCAGGGTTCAACGCGCAACGGGCCGGCTGAACACCAGCTCGATTTCACTATATTGCGGCAGATACACGTCCCTGCCCGGTTGGCCAAAAAATACCAGCGCGCCGGTTGCGAGCCCGACATAGCGGGCCGCTGTGGCTGCTGTACCGGAAACCGCGGCTCCCCATATCGCCTTTACTCCTTCTTCCAGCAGGTCATCCACCACTTTGCCGGCGACATACGAGATGGCCAGATCGAGAGCGGCACGCTTCTTACTGCGCCTGCCGCCGGAGAGAGTGCCTTCCGCGTCCAGGCGTGTAGTGCCGCCGGATTCGGCGCTGCCGAGCACGGCCGAGACTTCAAAGGTGTTTCCGGAATCGGGTATCACCGCCTGGCGAATGCTCAAACCGAATGCCCCGGAACGGCTGAAGCTTCGGGGCGGCTTGCGGCGCACCATTACGGCATCGAGTAGCGTTCCCTCCGGGAATGCAATGCGGCCGTCCGCAACGAGCGGCTCCGCCAGGCGCGTTTGTACCTTGTCGCCATCGTGATTTCCGGACGCGCTGACCGGGGCGAGCAGGATCGCGCGGCCGCGCGCGCCCGCCGCAACAGCGCCATTGTCCGCAAATTTTGCGACGGGCGCTGAATCGGCTACCGCCAGCGGCTCTTTTAGTTTAAGAATAATCGCGAAGCGCTTCGGCTCTTTACCGTTCGGCCCGGACTTCGGCCGGACAGAAACGTGCGAAAAGACGTCCACTACATCCACCGTGATCGGCACAGCCGTTCCGGAGGGCAGACTCAGTGTCGCGGAATTCACGGATGCCGCGTGTTGAACACGGGCTCGGGCAGAGCGGCCGGCGAGAGACAGCCCTATGCGCTTCCAGACGCTAGGGCCTTTGCGCTTAACGGGACGCCCGATTGTCAGGTCAACGGTGCTTCCGGCCGGAATCGCAACGCGATCGCGAGAATAGACGGCCGACCGGAATTCACCGCGAAGCGTGCGCCCGGGCCTGAGATCAGAGGCATGCACTTTAAGGTCGGAGACAATGCGGAGAATCCGGCCGGACTCGAGTTCGCCACCGCGCGCGGCAGCGGCTAACGCAATCAAAACCGCACAGCGGCGAAGCAATATCGCTGCTCTCATGCCTTGTGAACGCCCGCGATCCCTTCCTGAATCACAAAGCTCGCGCGCGTAAATACCGGAGCACCAGGCCGGCTCACATACGGGACAATGCGATAATCGCTGCGCCAGAGCTTCGGCGTCACTACACATTTCACGTACCCCCGCTGCGCATTGAAGAAATGCAGATGGGGATTTTCGGACAGCTCGCGGTCCGTATCGGAGCGCTTGTCCATGCCGTCACCGGAGGAACTGATCGAAGTGCCGACGAATTCGGCCGCAAGGTTTTTCGACTTCGGATCCCGCCAATCTTCGCGGACATCGAACACCCAGTTGGAATGGACATCCCCGGTGATGATGACCGGGTTCGAGGGCCGCCGCTTGGCAAGGAAGTCAAGAACGGTTCGGCGGGAGGCCTCATAGCCGCTCCACTTGTCCATAGGCATGCCAATCTCCGGGCCTGGCTGGAAGTCGACTGGAGAAAAGATAACCTGGTTCGCGATGATATTCCATCGCGCCGGGGACTTCTCCAACCCGTGTAACAGCCAGCGGGTTTGCGCTTCGCCCATGATGGTGCGATGAGGATCGAGCGCCTCGGCGCACTGCGGCTTCGTGCCCGACCCGCCGCAAGGTTGCCGGTTGCGGTATTGGCGCGTATCGAGAACGAAGAATGAGGCAAAGCTGCCGTACTGCACCGTTCGGTACATCTGCATGGCGGTGCCTCTCGGCTTCGAACCGACGCGCAAAGGCATGTGCTCATAGTAGGCCTGGTAAGCGGCCGCGCGACGCTCCAGGAACTGTACTCGAGGCATGCCGTGCGGCTCAGAGTCGTTGGCGTAGTCGTTCGCGACCTCGTGATCGTCCCAGGTCATGATCCAGGGCACGTGCGCGTGGGCCTTCTGCAGGAGCGCATCGCCTTTATAGAGCGCGTACCGATTCCGGTAGTCGGTGAGCGTCATCAGCAGCGGACCCGTATGGCGCCGCGGCTGGCCGTCGCGTCCTTCTTTCTCGTAGATGTAATCGCCCAGAAAGACGACCAGGTCCAGATTGTCGCGGACCATGTGTTCGTATGCAGTGTAGTAACCGGTTTCGAAGTGCTGGCAGGAGGCGAAAGCGAACGCGAGCCGATCGAGGCCGGCGCCCGGCGCCGGAGCAGTCCGGGTACGGCCGATCGGACTGAGCTCGGAACCGGCGCGGAACTGATACCAGTATTCGCAATCCGGCTCCAGGCCATCGACTTCGACGTGAACGGAATGCGCGAGCTCGGCAGGCGCCACCGCCTTGCCCTTCTTCACAATGTTCGACATCTTGTCATCGCGAGCAACCGCCCAATCCACTGTGAACGGCGCGTTAGGCATGCCGCCGCCCGCGAGCGGCTCGGGCGCGAGCCGGGTCCAGAGAACCACTCCGTTCGGCAACGGGTCGCCGGAAGCGACTCCGAGTGTGAATACAGGCTTCGAAAATCTTGGCGTCTGCTGACCCGGCAGGGAATCGGCCAGGCTCAGCGCGAGCGTCGAGAGGAACGTTCTCCGGAGCATTCACGCGCAGTATAGCATCGGGTCGGCTACAGATCCGTGACGCCGCGCCGGCGTTTTCGGCCTGGCGGCGACCTATGTCGTACAATTAGCGCCATGGTGTGCCCCTACGCGGACTGCCAGAAACCGCTGCGGGCGCCGGGTGGACACTGCTTTGCATGCCATCGCCGGGTTCGTGCCTGCCCAAACTGTGGCAATCCGAACCGCGCGCTGGCGCGGCATTGCCGGATGTGCGGCGAGCTTCTGCCGGCCCAGAGCGATTGGCCGGTGTACCGGAGCAATTCGGCGCTGAATTCCTGTTCCACCGGCGCCCTTGATTTCGATGTGGTCGAGCCCGCGCAGCCATTCGAAAAACAATGGCCGGATCATAGTCTGGGAGACGAGATTCTGGCTGCTCCGGTGGTCGAGCACGGGCTGCTCATCGTGTGCTCCCGGCGCGGGGGCTTGCACATCCTCAACCAGTTCACCGGGGAACCTTTGGCCGACCTGCGAATTGCAAGCGGAAATTGTGAGGACTGTTCCGCCGCGGTGTGCGGCTCGATGCTGGTGGCAACGGGAGGCGACCGGATCGTCGCGTTCAATCTCCTGCGGGCCTTTGAAGGGTGGCTGGCGGGACGGTTCCGGCTGGCGGAAGCATGGCACGCACCGTTAGCAACCGCGGACTATGTGCTTCGGCCGTTGAACATGCTGGGCGCGCGTTCCGGAGACCGCCCCGCATTGCTGGTCTGCGCAGCAGACGCGAATGGCGGTGTGTTATCGTGCTTCGCGCTGGATACAGGCGAACCTCTATGGACAGAACCGGCCCGCCTTCCGGCCGCAGTATCAGCCCCCGCGATTGGCGATGATGACGCGATTTATACGGTCGCAGCAGACAATCGCGTCTACCGAGTGTGTTCTCGCACCGGCCACTGGCAGGCTTCCACACCCCTGCATGGCGTTGCCAATATCGATGTCGCGCCTGCATGGTTTGACGATACTTTCTATTTCTTCGACGAGGGTGGCGGACTCTGCGCCTGTCATACTTCCGGCGCGGACCTTTCGCCGGCCCGCGCCGCGGAACTGAATCTGCACGGCGTCAAAGGGCTCGCCGTTTCTTCCCGCGGTATTCTGGTCTGCCACGGAGTGGGCCTTACGAAGTTATCACTGGGCGGTCAGCTTATATGGGGAGCGGATTCCAGCATGGGGCCGATGAGCGGCTCGCCGGTAATCGCCGGCGACTGCGGCCTCGCCGTCGCCCAGAACCGTAGCGTGGCATATTTGTGCGATTTGAAGGGCGGCTTTCTGCGGCTGCACCGGTCTCTGATCTGCGATGACATGAACGTGGCCTCGCCTGCATTTGCCGGAGATGTTCTTTACACGTGTTCCCTGCACGGCACAATCAGCGCCTTGCGTGTGCAGACCGTGAATGGAGGATCGGCGTGAAAGCGGGCTGGTTCGTAACTCTGATCTGCTTCGGTCTGCACGCAGCCGCCCAGGGTCCATCCTCCGGGCTACCTAAGTTCCAGCACGTTTTTCTATTCGACGTTTCCGGCAGTATGGCCTCCACAATAGGCCCGCCGCACTCGGCCGCGCGCGCGTTTCTTTCGCAAGGGCTCTATTCCGCGCCGCGGATTTTCGAGGAAGGCCAGCCTGTAGTGGCCTATAGCTTTACTGTGGCAGGGAAGGAGTCGCGGGAGTATGAAGGAGCCTTACGCCGCAAGGCGCTACAGGAACTGCTCGAAAACCGCCTCGCAGTGACCCGAAGAGATACCGACCTAGTCCACGCTCTCGCGATGGCGGAATCCAGCATGGACCGCACGGGAAAACGCGTCACGCTGGCATGGATTCTCACCGACAATGCGAATGACCCGCACGGCTCGGGAGCGGATATCCAGAACACACGCAGCTTCTACGAGGCGATGTTCCGCGAGGGTTCGCCTATTCGCCGGATGTACTTCTTCCCGCTGAAGGATTACAGGCTCGTGTTGTACCTGTTGGTCTGTTCGCCCGATCCGTCGCTCCGCGGTCTGGATCTGGATGCATTCGAAGACGCGCTGCGCGGAATCGAAACCGCGCTCCGGGTTCCGCGCATTCGCGCCAAGCCTGTCGGCGGCGATTCGCCGCTGCAAATCGACAATCGAATTGTGTTTTCCGGCGATGCTGCGGGCGTTACGGCAGAGGTCATCGGCGCCGGCCGCCGCAGCACGATGGTGGTCCACGGACTTCGCGAAGGTGAGCCGCTGCGCGGAACCTTTCGGCTTCGCGTTCGCTCGCGCTTCGATGAATGGCGGGTCGAAGGGGCCCGCATCGAGACGACGCGCCTGGAGGGTCTGGAGTCCGCGGACTTCCCCGATATTACAGGGCGCATGAGCGCCAGCCTTACTCCCAACGGCTTGGCGGTGAATCCGCGCAGCGCCACCTCGATCGTGTACGCTCTGGAGCTGGGCGCGTCCGGAGACACTCCGGCGCCCAAGGCTCCGCTATTCACCTGGGCAGCTTTCAATCCTCAGGGTTTCGGAGAAATTCGCGGTAAGCTTGTGGTCAAAATCGGGCAGCCGCGGTTGAAGCTGAACATCTTTAACGATCCGGCCACTACGGCCGCGGTCCGGTCGATCTTTCATCTGGAAGACATCGAATATTTCGTTCCTCGGGCGGCGGCAGAAAAAGAGATGCGCCTGGATTTTGTCCAGCCTCTTGAGTTTGAGATCGCTTATGCGTGGGGAAGGCGCTGGGCTGCGGCGGGTGGCATTTTCATCGCCTTGCTGCTGGCTGCTCTTTTCCTGCGCCGTGCGCTCGTTCAGGCGGTCGCGTGCCGTTTGCTCGGCTATTCGGATTCGACGATCGTGATCCGCGGAGCGCAGCCGTTTCCTATCGCACCCGACGGCATGGCCATTGCCGAACTGCGGAAGTCAATCGGCGGCGGCATCGAATGCAGACCCTACGCCGGAACCACGATCAACGGCCAAAGCGCCCCGGTGAAAGCCGGGCATGGGGCCGATCTGGAGCTGCGCAACGGCGAAAAATCTCACCGCTACACGCTGGAGATTGTTTCGCAGGCAGAATCAGCCGGGACGAAGGCCGGCATCTCCAAGGACGAATACTTTTAATGAGGTGATTCCATGCGGCTTCGGAGGTTGATCCTATTCTTCTTCGCCTGGTACATGCTGCCGGCACAGGAAACAGCTACTCCGGCGCAGTACCAACTCATCCGGATCAAGTTCCGCGTCATCGACCTCGATGGCCGGCCGCTCGAGAATGCCAGCGTCTCCGCCCGGCTGGATAGCGACAGCAGCCGTAAGCCGCCCGATCGGACTCTGCGCGTGAAAGCGGGCGAGGACGAGTACACTTACAGCCAGGACGATTCCTCGTATCCGGTATTTTCCAACCAGCAGCACGTAAACGCGGACGGTATCGCGGAGGTCCCCTTTATCGTGTATGCCAATCGCACGGATCCTATCGACTACGATCTTTCCATCCTATATAAAGAGGCGAACCGCAACGTGGTGTTCGCGTCAGACCGTAAGCGGCCCGTCACGATTCAGGATGCCGGCATGACGCAGACGCTGCGGGCGAATGTGCGGCGGCAGGTCCCTGTGCCCGAGTTCCTGCTTGCGATTAGCGCCTGGATCGGAATTACGGTGATGGGCTGTCTGCTGTTTTTCCGTGGCGTCTATCGCCGGTTGCTCGAAGGCCGTAAGGCCGTCGAGTTGAGCCGCGCTTTATGCTGGTCCGGCGCCCTGTTCATTTGCCTCTTTGCTCTCGGACTGGTTTACTGGTGGGTGCTGCCCCACATCTTCAGTGTTTGGATGTTCATGATCTTTCTGGCGGTGATCTGGCTCGCCCACCTCCTCGTTACAGTGATGTCCCGCAGAACGATCTGAGCTGCCCGATTGGGCCACTAAGGAGCGAGTCCATGTCTTACAGGCTATTGAATGAAGAAGTCCAGCAGAGGCAGCGCGTAGCGGAGGAGGGCATCCGGCCCACCGTTCTCATAGGCCTTGGCGGCACGGGCGGCGACGTGCTGTTGAAGGTGCGCAAGAAAATCTTCGAACGCTACGGCCCGCCTTCGGACTTCCCCGTCGTCCAGTTCATTTACATCGATACGGACACGAGCAACCAGCATATCGACTCGCGGCTGCTCGACGAATTTAAATTTACGCCTGCCGAGCGCGTGGACGCCGTCGTGATGGACACGGCTAAGTTCACTCGCAATCTGAATCAGCATCCGTTGATCAAAGCCTGGTGGTACCCGACGCTGCACGACCTGGGCCAGGTTCGCGAAGGAGCGGGGCAGATTCGCGGCTACAGTCGGCTGGCGCTGTTCGCCAACTTCGAAACGGTCAAGAACGCGGTCGAAACGGCATTAAACGCAGCCATGGCCAGCGCCTCTATGATGTGGGACAAATACCGCATTCAGGTGGACACAGCGAAAGGCGCTTATATCTACGTGGTCGCATCGCTCGCCGGCGGCACCGGGGGCGGCATGTTCCTCGATACCGGCTTTCTATGTAAAACAATTTCGGTAGGGGTCACAACAGTTGGATTCTTCGTCTTTCCGGGAATCTTTCTGGTTCACCAACCGCGCATTTTTGCCAACAGCTACGCGGCGCTCAAGGAGCTCGAGCACTTCACGTATCCGGAAAACGCGTTTCCATATGAGTGGACTCAGGGCTATCCGCCGCGATCCCGGCGCCCTCTGCCGCCGCCGCCCTATAACTATTGCTACCTCGTCGACAGCACCAACGTCACGGGCAGCACGCTCAATTTCGCGTCGCGCTACAGCCTGTTCGAAATGGTGGCGAACAACATCTTTCAAGATTTCGGTTCTTCCGATTTCGCGGCCCATAAGCGGGGTGTCCGTGTAAACCTGGATGCATTTCTGAATAACTTTTACGTCTCCGAGCTTCTGGACCCGCAGGATCCTTCCCGGAGCCTTCTGGCCGAGGCCTTCACGACGCGCCATTCGACGTTCGGAATGGCCTCGATCCAGTACCCTGCCGACCGTATCAAGCTCGCCTGCGCTTCCAAACTCTCGAGCGACATCGTGCAGCGGCTGCTTGTGGGCAACGTTCCCGAAGCCGAGCCGACCAAGTGGGTGATGGAGAACTTTTTTGACTCCAAAGTTGCCCTTTATATTGGCAAAATCGTCGTTGGCGGACGGCAGGAAGACCGCCACGATATTCTCTCCGCGCTTTACAAGTCAGACCTGCCGGGGCGCACGATGGAGTCCTCCATTCGGGATTGGCTTTCCGGTCTTCAAAATGATGCGAGGACCGGCGTGGCCCGGAGCCGAAATCTTCCGTTAAGCGAATTCTTGCGGGCCGAAATTGACAAGCACCTGGTCAATTACAATTCGGAGCGCCAGGACCCGGACCCAAACAAATGGGGCGACTACATGCGGGCGCTGCGCCGCAACCGCGAGAACTTCGTCAAAACGCAGATCACCGGCGACGTGTCTCCAAACGGGAAAGAGATTCCGTCCCGGCTGCGCCAGGCGGTGGCCGAAATCGTCAACGACGAGAGCAAAGGTATCCGGTTCGCCAAGACGGTGCTGCTCGAAATTCGGCGCGTCCTCACACACGATGCGTTCCCTTATTTACCGCTACTCAGCCGGCAGGTGAACGAGCTGACGCGGCTGGTTGAGGACAAGCAGCGCTCCTATCAGGCGCTGCTCGGGCAGATCCGGCAGCGGGAAAACGAGAGCGGCCTTACACGCCTGCTGTTTGGGGGGCAGACGATGGAATATCTGCTTGAGCAGCTCTATCGCGAGCTCGAACAATACTTGGTTGGCGCGTTGAAGCTGCGGGCGCGCCAGGAAGCCCTTGAAGTCTGCAAGTCGGTCCTTGAGACCATCGGCGACGAAGGACACGTTCTGGATGAGAAGACTGGCGAGCGCGCGGAAGATACAGGGCTGCTTGGGGAGCTCACCAGTCTCGAGCGGGCATTAAAGCGCCTGAAAGAGCAGTTCGACGCCAGGATTGAAGAGTACTCCAAACCGCAAGAGGATCTGCTTACGCTTTTCTTATACGAGCCGAGAGATGTGGAAGAGCGCTATTACCGCCGCTACATCGGCGCGGACGAGCCTACGCGGGCCAAGAATATTTCCACGCATGCGGTGGAGCTGCTGAACTCCTTGCCCTCTCTGACGGCCGAGCACCAGACGGGCGTGAAGGTGATGGACCTGCCCGTTTTTGTGCTGCGGCACGGAGTCGAAGGCTCGGTCAAGCTGTTCCAGGCTGTGACGGCCAGGCCGTTTCAAACCGTGACCGACGACTTCGAGGTGCTGCAGCTCTTCTTCGATAAGTACAGAACCGAATCCGAACAGATCGGGCAGTTAAACCTGCTTTACTCGAAAGCGCAGGTGTGGCTGGAGGGCAGCGAGGAAAGCAACTTCCGGCTCACTCCCGAAAAGCGCACCTGCATCGTCGGCATGTATGAGGATCCGAACAAGCCAAATATCTACCAGCGCTTCAAAGACCTGCTCAAAAACAAGATTCGAAAGCCCGAACAGCCCGAACCCGGTTTTTTCACCGTCAAAGCCAAGAATGAAGTTGTGATCTATTGCGAGGCCGCGGGCTTCCCGATCTGCTATTCGCAGGCGGTGCACGAGATGCGCGAAAAATACGATCGCCTGGCGATCGACCAGTTCGTCAATCTGCACACGGATCGCAACGAATTTCGTTTCCGCGAAATTCTGGAGATCACCGAGGCGGAACGCCAGGAGCTGGAAGAAGCGACGCGCGTGTTCCTGCTGGGATTAGTCCTCGGCATCGTGCACGTCGTCTACGACAACGAGGACAACGTATTTTATGTGGAGCAGCGTATCGGGTTGAGCCGCGACCAGCGCTTCCTCGGCACTGAGCATCGTGCGATTCGAACGCTGATCCGCGATTCCCATTTGCGTGCGCAGCTCGATAAGCTCATTCGCGCGCGCGAGGACGAGTTGGCCAAAACGAATGGCGGTCTGGCGAAATATTACGCCATCCTTTCGCGATATCAGGAGCAGATCTATCCGGCGATTCGCAGCCGGAATCTTTCCAAGGATACGCGGGAGCAGGCCACCACCGAAAACCTTGTCTTACGGAAAAAACTTAAGCTGCTGGAGCGGTCGAGCGGGAATCTGGAACAGTTCCGGGATGAGGCGGCCGAGGCCGACCGGAACTTCGAGGACGTGACGAAGAGGCTGAATGGACGCTTCTTTGCGATTAATCATGCATGGTCTAAGGCGGCGGCAGTAGACCTTTGATTTTCGCCATGAAACGATGTCCTAACTGCCGGAACTGGGATCTAGCGCAGGAAGATATCTACTGCGCCTGGTGCGGACACCGTCTCATCAGCGTCGAAGCCCGGCTCAAAGAGACCCGTTTCCTGGTTCGCGATCTGCCTCCTCCCCTCGATCTGGAGCTAACGAACCGCTCTGAAGGCGCGACTATTCTGGTGCAAACTGTGGAGGGCTCTGAGCCGTGGATTCAGGTCGAAAAAACCAGTGGACCCGGATATCCGTTGAAGCTGGCGCCGGGTCAGACCGCGATTCTGACGGTCCGGCTTCACACGCAGGGGTTGGCGGATACCTACCATAGCGGTGCAGTGCTGGTTTCTTCCAACGTCGGCACGGAGAGAATTGCGCTCGAGCTGGTTCCGGCTCCGGAATTTTCCGTTAGCACTTATGTGGATAACCACTTCCAGGCCCCCTGCCGGCTCGCTGTGATCCTGGACAACCGGAATCTGGAACGCCACGTCGCCCGAGTTCACTTGAAGCGCGGGGTAGTGACGGTGCTCGGTATCGATACGGACCAGCCATGGGCCGGCGTGCGGCTGCCGGCCGAATACCAGACGCCATTCACGCTCGATGCGCGCCGGCACGGAGCACTTGATCTGATGTTTGAGATCGACGAGGCGCTTCTGATCGCAACCGCCGCAACGTACCCGTTCGAGCGCACGTTTCAGCTCCACATTGAGTGCCCGGAGCTGACGCACAAGGAAACGGTGACGGTGCGCTGCTGGAAGCCGGCAGCCTTGTGGATCTGGGAGGAAAGCAAGCTCACGATCGACAGTTACATCGGCCAGCCATCGGAGCTGACCCTCACGCTGCAAAACTCCATCCCGGGCAACCCGAGCGCCGGTATTGGCAACGCGACGCTGCTGGTGAGCCGGATCGAAATACGGACGGAGACCGGCGAGAACTGCTCCTGGATCGAACCTGCAGAAAAGCTGCCGGATGTGATCGCCGTGGCGGGCGGCGAGAACAGGCGGCTTCGCTACCGCTTTAATCCTGGCGACGCGAATGGGCCTGCCGTTGGGACCCACCTGTTGAGCTTTGTGCTCACAACCAATCTTCCGGAAGTGACCCGCAGAATCAGTTTCCAAATCCAGGTTCGCGAGATCCGCGAGTACCCGGGAATTCTAGCGATCGATTTCGGAACCAGCAACACTTGCTGCGCGATGCTGGGTGAGGAGGATGAGGAGCATCGGCTGGTGGCAGTGGACAATCCCGTTCACAATCCATCGCCCACGACGACACCGACGATCATCCGCTACCTAGAGCGCCGTGAAAATGGCGTGAGGACCGAGATTGGAGCAGGTATCGACGCGCTGCCGTTAAGCGGGCGGGTGCTGCGCAGCACGGCTCGGTCGATCAAGCTCCAACTGGGCAGCGGCAAGCAATATGAACTGCTTCTGTTCAATAGCGGCGAGATCATTCGCTACGGCGTGCGGGACGTAGTGGCGCATTATTTGGCTCACGTGCGGGATGCCGCAGAACGGCAGCAACGCGGCGCACGGTTCAACAAGATCGTGATCACGCATCCCTCTCGCTTCCGGTTGAACCAAATTTTGGAATTAACCGATGCCGTGCGGCAGGCCTTTGGCGCGGATTGTGAGATCGATACGCTTCCCGAGCCCGTCGCCGCCGCGTTGGGATTTGTCGTGGCCGATGAAGAAGCCTTGGCTCGAAGCGAGCCATACACCGTCGCGGTATTCGATTTCGGCGGCGGCACCACTGATCTCTCGCTGATTCAGGTACAAAATCGTCATCGCGCCAGCTTCATGGAAGTCCGTCCGCGCCAGCTCACGTTTACGGGATTCCGGTTCGGGGGCGAGGACATTACAAAGTTCATCTATGATGCGGGCCTGAAGCGGATCGAGGAGATTGTAACCGCCGACCGGCTTGGCGGCAACCTGCTCGTCGACTCCGAAGCTTTACCGGACGGCAACATGGCGCAGACCGCGATTGAAAATCACGGGCGTCTGCTGCAGTGGTCGGAGCTCACCAAACTTGCCCTAATCTACCATGGCGACAAACACCTGGACAGACTGCCCGTGAGACCCGAGCTCTTTCCGCTGCAGCTCGCATTGTGGAATAACGGCCCTATACCACGCGCGTTTGCGCATGACCAGATCGTGCCCCGGCAGGCCGCCATGGAGGAATGGCTTCGGGCCAGGCTGGGCGACCTTGCGGGCGCAATTCAGGTACTCGTGGACAAAAGCGGCGTCCATGCTCTGGACTACATCTGGCTGTCTGGAAAGTCGAGTGCGATTCCGCTCGTAAGCCAGGTTTTGGGCGAGCGCTTTCCCTCCGCCCGTATTCGCCGGGCCGCCGAGCCGAAGGAATGCGTGGTTGGAGGAGCCTGCCTTCCGTATAAGCTTCGCCGCTCTTCAAACGTGGTGCTTGTCATCGAAGATGCGGATTTTGTGCGAACTACGTCGCGCCTGGGCATCGAAGAGACACGTGGTGGGAAATTCATGTTCCGGGAAGTGATTGAACTGGGTACTCCCGTGCTGGAGTCCGGCATCAAGCGCGACATTCCGGACTATCCGCTCAGGCTGGATTCGAGAATTCGTCTGTTGGAAAACACCGATCCCATTCACGATACGGTAACCGGAAATCCGGATGTGGTGCCGGTTTGTACCTTCACACCCAGGCCGGATAGCGGGCTTTCCCGGCAGCCCGTGCCCGCCCGCCTGGAACTGCATCTGTCGAGCGACTTCCAGCCTGCCTTGACGGCTTACATCGAGGGCCGGAATCCGGTGTCCTTCATCAAGAACCATGCTGCTCATGCGCAAGGAGGAGCCTGACCATGCGTGTCTCGTTTGGATGCCCGTGGCCGGCATTATCGATCTGTTTCGCTGCGGCGCTGCTGGCGGCCCCGTCTGGGGAACTTGCAACAGGTGAGGGAAGCTTTCCGTCGCCCCCGCCCGAGGCCCCCGAGCTGGTCTTTCGAGATGGCGCGGCTAACCTGCAGATCGCCATGGGCCAAACCAGGGCAATGCGCTTTCGCCTGGCGCCGCCGGATGGCATTGCGCTTACATGCTCCGGACAACAGCTTGAGATAAATCGCTGGTACCGGTTTCCAGAGAGCACGGCCTGCATCGTCAAGGCTCATTCACCGCGCGGCCGCGCGCTGCAAATCGATCTGCTGATGGCGGCTGCGGCCGAGATCGAAAAGCTGCGGCCGCCGGGACGGATTTTCTCCGCCGTCACACTTCCAGACAGCCTCGACTCTTATCCAGCGACAATTGAGGTCCGGCTGCGAGCGCCGCAGGCGGGAACCTCTGAAACCTCATCCGAGGCTGGGGAGAGGGTGCTCGACTGGTTGCTTGCCGGGTTAATGGCGGTCGCGCTTTTGGGCGTTGGCGGATTTCTGCTCTATAAGCGCCGCAGGCGAGAGCTCGGGAGGGAGCTGTGGAAGGCGCGCCTTACAACGGAACCTGATAAAGCCGCGCCCGCACCCCAGCCGCGGGGCCAGTCCATTACCGAGGAGCGCCTTGAAATGCTGCAGGCGGAGTTTCGGGAAAGTGACCGGAGCTTGCAGGAACAGATCGTGCGGCTGCGCTCGGAGTGTGTGACACAGAGCGATCTGAAGACGCTGCGCGACGAGATGAACGGCTGGGTGCAAGATTTCAAGGTTGCGGTCGAGAACGCCGTGATCAAGTCGGGTCAGAAACAGGCGGCGGAAGTGTCGGATCTGCGAAACCTTGTGGCGAGTCAGAGCCGGACACTTGAGCAGCTCCGGGACGGCGCCAGCCAGCACCTTGTGCAGTTGCTTCGAATCATTCCGGAGACCGCATTTGACGATCAGAACATGACCGGGAGCGAGCGGCAGTTGATCGCGCGCAGCCTCGAAGAAAGCTTGCAGAGTTTTTTCGTGCAGTCCGTCCCCGCGAGGGACGGGCTGGACCCTCTGAAAGCGCGGGCGATGGCGATTCGCGCGGTGGTGGCGAAGATCACGGAAGCACTGGGCCATCGCTTTCCGGAACTCGCGGAGAAGCTTGAGCCATGCCGCCGCGAGCTCGACCAGATAGTTGGCGAGATGAACGAACTTCTGAAAGCCGCCGCTAACCGCACTCTGAATCTCACGTTCCAAGTAGAATTTTATGCGTCGCAAGCTAATCGCACCGCATTAACCGACTCGATCGCAGGGGCGTTGAAGGAACAGATCGTCAAGCTGGAACGGCCGCTCGAGCACTTCGAGCGCCGGCTGCTGGCACTCTCCGCGGCAACCAGCCAGACGGTATCGGACTATCTCGACCTGAATATCGATCCGCAGCGCAATGATGGGAGCGCACAGGAACTGATGAACGAGTTGCTGGCAGCGTCCGGACTGGAGCAGATCGCGCCGGCGCCGGGCGATGCGTTTCGCGCCACCGAGCAGACAGTCGTGCAGATCGTGCCGCCGCCCGCCGCCTCGGGCCTGGCATCTTCGGTAGCAAGGCTGGTCACTCGCGGCTTTCGCCGCAATACCGATGTGCTGCGTAAGGCGTCTGTCATTCTTTATGAATAGACGCGCGTCAGTGGAGCGGCAGTGCCCGTATTGATCTGCCCGCGGGACGGCGCCCAGAATCCAGCCCAAGCGCTGGCCTGCGAGAAGTGCGGCGCCCGTCTGAGCCGGGTCGTGGTCGGCCAACCCTTCGTACATCGTTATCGGATTCTTGAGCGGCTGGGAGAGGACGAGCATGGCATTCGCTTCGCCGCCGAAGTGATCCGTACCGGCGCTCCGTGCCTCTTGCGCGAGCTATTCCCTGAATCGGTTGAAGATGATCGCGCAGTAGATCGCTTCGCCCGCGCCAGCGAGCACTTGATCCGGAGCCGGCCTTCCTGCCTGATACCAATCCGTGAACGCTTCTCGATTCGAGGGTGCTTCTACATCGAAGAGGAGGCCGTCGCCGGCATGACGCTGCGCCGCCTCATCGAGAGCTCGGGCAAGCTCACCGAGGAGCACGGCGATGCGTTATTTGTCTCGCTGCTCCGAGGCTTAGACGAACTACACGGTCTAGAGCCGCCTGTGTTCATCGGGAACCTGGACTCGAGCAAGGTGCTGTTCGCGTCGCCGGATCGAACTTTGCTCCTGGAACCGGAATTTCTCTACTCATCAATTCGCCGGAATGGCTTCAACGGTGAGGTTCTGATACAGGATCTCGAAGCCGCCGGCCTGGTCACCGTAGAAGGGCTTGCCGGAAAGCCAGCTTTGGATCCCAAAGTGGATCGGGATCTCATGAACGCGAGCTTGGCCGAGCTGAAGCGCCCGGGATTTGCTTCGTCGCTCGATTGGATTCTGTCGCCGGATGGCATAAAGCCGATTTCGCCCGCACAGGTTCTGGAACATCGCGAGCTGGTTCAGAGCGGCGTGGAGCGCATGTCGGGCGGAAGCTGGAGCGAGGCGAAGGCGTTGTTGGACCGTGCCTATTCAATTTCGCGTTCCGAACGAGTTAGGCTGCAACTTCGAATTCTGCGAAACCGGCAAGCTAACGAGGGCCGCGCGGCCGAGGTTAAGGCGAAACCGGAGCCCGCAGCAGCCAAGCCAGTCGCTCCGCTAAGTGCTCCTGTCCCGGTCTCGCCGCCCCCGGCCAGGGCCACCGTGGAGAAACCCAAGCCGGCAGCGAGCGTTTCCGCACCGCCACGGGCGCCTGTTAAGACCGCGCGGCAGAAGTCCCAGGCCTCTTCATGGATGGCGGTCGCCTGCGTTGCGGCGGGGCTCGCGCTTGGGATGTGGTACTTCTCCGGCCGCGAGATGCGCGCCTTCGAATCCCAGCTACGCAACGGGCGCCTTGTCGAGCCGGTCGGATCCAGCGCTTACGACCTGTACCAACGAGCCGTGCAGGAGCGCAGCGCATCGGCACGAGAGATGGGGCAAAAGGCGCGGCCGGTCCTTGCAGCTGCCAGCAACTCGCAATTTGGACGCTGGTACTCCAACTCCGGTCTGGGGCGCGACGACTGGATGCGGCTCAGGCGGCTGCACGAGTGGCTCGCCACGCTCGATCCCTCCCTGCCGGTTCTCGCGCGCTACGACTACGCCAAAGCGCAGGTCGCGTTTCTGGAAGGAAACTATGCGAAGGCAATGGCCGGCTTCCGTGCCGCACTGAGTAAGGCCGACAACTGGGATCTCGCTCTGGCCGGAGTCGCCAAGACCTGCTTCAACCTGGCCGACTATAATTGCGCTGAAGATTTCTATTTGCGCGCGGCACGGACATCGCCGCGATGGATATGGCCGCACAAGAACCTGATGGATCTCTATACTTCCAGGGTGCGGTATAACAAGGCCCGGGCCTGTGAGGAGTATCGGAAACTCAGAGAGCTTTCCGCGCCGATGAATCCGGCCCCGTTTGACCGAGCAGGGGTCGAGCGCCGGATGACCGCTGTCTGCCTGCAGTAACCGGTTCAGTATGCGCTGGTCGAAGTGCCGCTTGTCCGGTAGCGCCGGCTGTAGTATATCTTCAGGATCCGCTCAGCTTCCATTCTTTCGATGCGACGAAAGGGGTAAGGCGTTATGCTTCGTCAATGTACCTGGAAGTTCTTGCTGGGGACCTTGTTGATTCTACCAGCCTATGCGCAGCAGCGCGGCTCGGCAGGCATCTACGGCCGCATAACCGATAATCAGCAGGCAGTCATTCCTGGCGTTCGCATCACGCTCGTGCAGACGGCAACCAACCAGGAGCGCATCGCCATTAGCAATCAGGACGGTCAGTATCAGTTTCCGTTACTGCCCGTCGGTGAATACCGCCTCTACGTGCAGCATCCCGGTTTTCGACGTTACGAGGAGAGGAACATCATCCTTCAGGTGAATGACAACCGGCGGATCGATGTCGAACTCGCGATCGGAGATGTGGCCACGGCGATCACGGTCGAGGCCGGGGGGGTGACGGTTGAGACCAGCAACGCCACAATCCGGGACACGGTGGACAGCCGCCGCGTGGTGGACCTCCCGCTCAACGGCCGCAATCTGGCGGACCTTACGCTGCTGGTTCCAGGCGTTACGCCCGGCGTTGCTTCGAACGCAAACAGCAGCGTGAACGGGGACGTAAAAAACAGCGCTTACTCTGGTCCCGGGAGCAAAGAGTTTTCGGTCAACGGGTCGAGGCAGAACAATCTCAAGTTTACTCTCGATGGCGGCGACAACCAGGACAATCTCTTCAATTCCAATCTGGCGTTTCCGTTTCCGGATGCCGTGCAGGAGTTCAGCGTTCAGACCGCCAATTCCGGTGTCGAAATCGGCAAGAGCTCGGGCGGGACGGTGAACATGGTTACCAAAAGCGGCACAAACAATATCCATGGGGACGTTTTCTGGTTTGTACGGAACACGGAATTCAATGCAAACGGCTACTTTTCGCGCAGCCCCGACCGCCTCAAAAGAAACCAAACAGGCTTCACGCTGGGCGGGCCGGTCGTAAAGGACAAATTCTTCCTGTTTGGCGGTTATCAGCGGACCTGGGTGCGCAGCGCCTCCGGCAGCGGTCAGGCGCTCACCATGCCGCAGCCGTTCCGGAGCGGGGACTTTTCCTCCCTGCTCACAGCCGCGAAACCAGTGGTCATCACGGACCCGCTTTCACACACCCCATTCCCGAATAACATGATTCCTCAAAGCCGCCTTTCACCAGCAGCACAGGGGCTGCTCCAATTCTCCCCATTGCCGGGTCCGGATGGTTTGACTCACTACGCTCTCGTATCGCCCGAGGATACCGGAGAATATATCTTTCGCGGCGACTATCGGCCTTCCGCCAGTCACAGCATTATGGCGCGCTATTATCATCAGCAGTACGACAATCCGCGCCGCCTCGTACCGAACAATATTCACTCAAACCAGCGGGGTCTCTCCGCTAATCCGCAGAACGCAACGCTCGGCTACACCTGGATCGCAAACCCGTCGCTGGTCAGCGACAGCCGAATCACAATGGGGCGCCAGGTAGGGCAACGCACGAATGACTTCCCAAAAACCATTCGAGACTTCGGGGTCAACGTAAGCCCTGCTTCGAATGAGATCGACGTACAGATCAATGGAACCAGCGGTATCAATCTGAGTACGGTGCGTCCGGCCGTCTTCGCCCGCACGAACATCGAATTTACTCACTCCTGGCGCTGGATCCACGGACGGCATAACTTCATTTGGGGTACGGATCTGGAATGGTCGCGATATAACGAGTACAACGTGTACAACGGATCCGGAGTCTACCGCTTTGACGGGCGCGTAACCGGCTTTGATCAGGCGGACTACGTTCTCGGGTATCTTGCGTCGTTCCGCCAGTCCAACGGCGAAATCGAGTTCCGCCGCTTTCATTACCAGGGCTTCTATTTCGGCGACACGTTCCGAGTGCATCCCCGGCTGACGTTAAACTTCGGTTTGCGTTGGGAGCCGTACACGCCGATCACCGATCTGCTCGACCGTGAAGTGCAATTCAACCAGACCGAATATCAGAAGGGCACCAGGTCGCAGAAGTTCGTGAATGCACCTCCGGGACTGTTGTTCCCGGGTGATAAGGCCTCCAATTTCACCGTTCCGAAGGCCGGGACCGACTCCGATCTGAATAACCTTGGACCGCGATTCGGCTTTGCCTGGGACATTAACGGAAACGGCAAGACCAGCCTGCGCGGCGGGTACGGAATTTTTTACGACACACCCGAGCTCTGGCTTCTGAACAACATGAACACACAGACACCGTTCAGTTTCACAGTCAGCTTTAATGGTCCCGTGAACCCTGGCGGAGTCCTGCCATTCGATAACCCGTATCTTGGCCGCGAGAGCTTCAACGTCTTCCCCTACGCCGGCGACTTCGATCCCAAAACGCCGTTCCAGATTCCATTCGAAACCACATCGCTCGAAAAAAAGTTCGTGCAGGCTTATGTTCAGAACTTCAACCTTACGATTGAGCGGCGCGTTGCGTCCGACTGGCTGGTCCGGCTGGGATACGTCGGTACGAAAGCCACGCACCTTCGGGCTGATTATGACCAGAATGCGCCGATCTACGATTTTTCCAGGAGCCTTCAGGAAAACCAGCAGACCATCAACCAGCGCCGCCCTCGACAGGACTACCAGGGCATATACACTCTGTTCACCGGCCTGAACCAGATCTACAATTCGCTACAGGCATCGGTCAACAAGCGATTCAGCCGGGGAATCAGTGTGCTGGCGAGCTACACATGGTCGCGGAATATCGATTACAACTCGCGCAATAACAACGTGCAGGACAACTTTATTGTCAATCCGTTCGACTTCTTCTACACGCGCGGGCCCGCCGATAATAACTTTCCGCATCGCTTCGTGGGCTCGTTCGTGTGGCAGCTTCCCGATCCCGGCCGCTCCGCGCACTCCAGGGCAATGAGCGCGGTATTCGGAGGATGGCAGGCGAGCGGCATCGTTACACTGCAATCGGGCCGTCCGTTCAATGTCCTCAGCACGGGCGATCGTACGGCCGGAGCTGCCAGCGGCGGGCCTGGCGGCTCGAGCGACTCCTATGCCGACCTGATCGGGCCGCTTTCCCTTGGTTCGGATCGCAGCCGGGGCGCTCAGATTGCGCAATATTTCAATACTTCCGCGGTTCAGCAAGGCGCGCCCGGCACGTTTGGCAATCTTGGCCGCAACGTTCTTGCCGGGCCGGCTTATAAGAACCTTGACGTCAGCATGTCCAAAAGCTTTCCGCTGCCGGTTCGCGAGGGAATGCGCTTCATCTTTCGGGCCGAATTTTTCAATGCTTTGAACCGGCCGCAACTGTCGATTCCGGAAAATCACATCGGTCGGGCCACCTTTGGCCGCATCAGCACGGTTGATGCTGATAACCGGATTCTGCAGTTCAGTCTGAAAATGGAATTTTGACAGGAGCAATTAATGGCAAAAGTCTATGATGCCGTGGTGGTGGGGTCCGGAGCCGGCGGCGCGACAGCCGCATGGGTTCTGGTCAATCACGGCCTGAATGTCGTTCTGCTGGAAGCCGGCCGCATGCTCGATCCGTCGAAGGACTTCCTCACGCACGCGCGCCCCTGGGATCTGCCGTTTCGCGGGGTGGGCAAGCCGGGCGAATACGACGGGCTCTGGAAGATCAACGAGTACACCGCGCACCTCTATACGAATCCTCGCAAGGAACCGTACGACTCGATCGAGAGGTTCCACTGGACTCGCCTGCGTGCCGTGGGCGGCCGTACCAATACCTGGGGCCGCTCCTGTTTCCGCCACGGACACATGGATTTCAAGACGAAATCCACGCAGGGATTCGGTGAGGATTGGCCCCTGGATTATGACGACCTGGCGCCCTATTACGATCGCGTGGAGCGCCTGGTTGGAATCTGCGGCAGCAAAGACAACTATTTCAACATGCCGGACGGAATCTACTGCGGCCCGCCGCATCCGCCGCGCTGCGGAGAACTGTTCCTCAAAGAGCGCGCCGGGCGCATCGGCGTACCGGTGCTGCCGGAACGAACCGCAGTGCTAAGCGTCAATTATGACGGCCGCCCTAAGTGCCACTACTGCGGGGAATGCGGGCGCGGGTGCGATGTCCGGTCGCGGTTCTCAACGCTCGATGTGATTATCCCAAAACTGCAAAAGCGCTCGAACTTCTCACTGCGAACCAATGCGGCGGTCTATCAGGTAATCACAGATAGTGAAGGCCGCGCCGCAGGAGTATCCTTCATTGATAGCGTGACCCGGCAGACCTCGGAAATTCGGGCTAAAGCAGTCGTCCTTGCGGCATCCACCGTAGAGACGGGGCGCATCCTGCTCAATTCGAAATCGCGCTTTCATCCGAACGGCATGGCTAATTCGAGCGGCGTGCTGGGGCACTACATTATGGACAGCATGAAGGCGGGCCAGGTGAATGCAGTGCTGCCTGTAATGAGGAATCGCACACCGGTGAATGAGGATGGCGCGGGAGGGTCGCACATGACCATTCCGCGATTCAACTATAAACGCAAGAACAACTACTACGGTGGCTATTTCCTGCTTGGCGGCACAGGCTTCGGCAGTGGGTCGGGCGCTGCCTCCAGTCTTCCAGGCTGGGGTTTGGGACTTAAGCAGAAAATCCGCGAGAACAACGGGGCATGGATCAGCCTTCGTGGCTACGGCGAGCGCTTGCCGGAATTCTCCAACTACTTTGAAATCGATCCGAACAACAAAGACAAGTACGGCATACCGCAAGTACGGTTTCATGTCGAGCCTTCCGACAATGACCGCAAGATGATGGAAGACATGTACGGGTGGATCGACCAGATCTTTCGAGCCTGCGATGCCGAGGTCATGCCGTACAAAACGATGATTGAGCCCATGGGAGATGCCACTCACGAATCCGGAGCGGCCCGCATGGGAACGGATCCCAAGAAGAGCGTGCTCAACCCGTTTTGCCAGGCGCATGATGTCCGAAACCTGTTCGTAACAGACGCAAGCTGCTTCGTGTCGATGCCCGGCACGCACGGTATCACAACTCTCATCATGGCGCTTGCGTGGAGGTCGATGGACTACATGGCGGACAAGATGAAAAAGGGAGAGATCGCATGAGCCTCGATCGCCGCACGGTACTCGCACTCCTTGGCGCGGGCGCTGCTTCGGCGGATTTGCAGGCATTCCAACACCATGCTGCGCAAATTCGCACTGCCCCTCAACAATACCGGCTTCAGTTCTTTTCCGAGGACGAGAATCGCCTGATCGACCACGTCGCGGAGGTGATCCTGCCGGCGGACAAACGGTCGCCGGGCGCACATGCCGCGCGGGTGAGCCTTTACATCGACCTGGTAGTAGCCAACAGTCCTCGAGAGAAACAGCAGGAATGGAGACGGTCGCTTGAGGCGTTTCAAAGTGCCGGCGGCCGGCCGTTCCTGCAGCTTACGCCGCGGCAGCAGATTGCTCTCCTGGATCGTCTGGCGGCGCATGAGAAGCAGCCGCGCGAACCTGCGGAGCGATTCTTCACACTGATGAAAGCGGCCACACTGTTCGGGTACTACACCTCTGAGATCGGCGTCCGCGAGGAATTACAGGACAAAGGTCCGGAAGTGCTGGGTGAATTTCCGGGCGCATGCAAACACGGACCCGGCGCTCACTCGTGAGGAGGCATGATCAGGCGTCGCTTTCGCGGCCCGCCTGGAGCTCCCGCAATCGTATGACAACGCTCTGGTTCGATTTCATCAGGTCGGCGAGCACCTCGTCCCGCGAGCGCTGCTGCTGTTCGATCGGAAGGGGCTGAACGAGTTTTCTGAGCCGTTCGCGAATTGCGGGCGGCAAGGCGCTATCCAGATATTCCAATGCGAGCCCGCGCAGCAGACGGTCCTCGGTGTGCAAAGCGCGGAAAGCGATTTTGAGCGGTTCTCGCGGAAGAGCCAGCGCCAGCAGCGAAAACACGTGCTCGAGGGAATGGTTCGCGCGCTCTTTTAACACCTCGTCGAGAAACAGCGAGCCCTGTCCGCTTTCCATGGGATCGAGCAGCCGATAGTTTTCCCAAACGGTGCGGCTCACCGAAAGTTCCCGCTCGACGATCGGAAAGATCTCTTCAGGTGTGCGGCGCCACTCCGGTTTCCGCTGCAGAATCGCATCGAGAGCGCGCGCGCACCGGTAGCGGACCTCAAATCGCGGATCGTTCAATCCTGCCATGAGCCCCTCAACGGCACGCAAGGAATCGCAGGCCGACAGCAGACGCGGGATGCGGCGGCGTATCGCGAAGTCCTCGTCCAGATCCAGCAGATGGTCCGTGAGCTGACCGACGATGCGCGGCGCGGTGGAGGCAAGCGCTGCGCGCGCCAATGGCGCCATTTCGTTCCAGCCGAGCAGAGAAACGATGGCCGGCACGAGTGCCGGGTCAGGTGGATTCGCCTCCACGAGGGCGGCCCGGACGCGCTCCGGATTGCCGGAGCGCAGATCCGTCAGCAGCCGAAACCGCGGATCCGAGACTGTTACTTCCGTATGCGCGGCCGGTCTGCTGCGCTCGCCGGGAGGGTTTGCCGGGTGCGCCACCGTCCGCAGGGGCGAAAGCGTTCGGCTCACGACGGAGCGCGTAGTGGAATCCTGAATATCTTCGAAGTCCAGCTCGACCGCCCGGTTGACAAGGCCCTTTTCCAGCGCCTGGAGATACGCCGCATCAAGCCGGCTGGCCAGAATCAGAGCTGCGATCGAGACGGCGGTTGTCGTCAGAAGAATCCCGGGTTGCGCAAACGCGGGCGCCAACGTCAGGAACAATTGCGCGACACCGCCGCCGACACCGTCGCCCAGGCGATCCGCGCCCACATCAATAATGGTTTTCGCCGAGCGCTTCGCCTCTTTCGGGACGGGCGTATAGAACAGCTCATATGCAGAGCGAAACAGCGATCCTCGCAGAATGATTTCGCTGCCGCGAGCGAGGGTCAATATTGGAAGCCCCGGTAGGAACAGCACGGCCAGGCTCCCACAGCTTACCGATACGGGCAGGCTGCCGACAGTGGCCGCGAGCCCCAGCTTTTCGAGGAACACGCGGCTGCCCAAGGCCTGGAGAAGAAAACTGAAAACGGCAGTCGCCGTGTAGAACATCGCGAAGAACCGCATCAGCGGCTCTCCCTTCCCGAGCGAGGCCACTGCCTGCGACTTGAAAACAATATCGAGCATGGCCGCTGTAGCAGTGCCCATCAGTACCAAGGCTGCGAGGCTGACCAGGTAAGGCGCCTGCCGAAAAGCCGTTGCGGCGGAGAGGGGCGGGGTCGCCGAACGTCTCTCCGGATCCGGCCCGTATACGCCCGGCTGCCGGCGGCCCAAACTCGCCGCCACGCCCGCGCAAGCGAAATGCAGCAGCCCGAG
>Ga0070741_10005745_pt1:0-22500 | contig 27204 bp, 22 predicted proteins | sample Coa_R1_4_FD_66440 | JGI IMG/M metagenome (GOLD analysis project Ga0070741, IMG submission 66440) | Surface soil microbial communities from Centralia Pennsylvania, which are recovering from an underground coalmine fire - Coalmine... | ecosystem: Environmental > Terrestrial > Soil >...
TGGTCAATGCCGGCAACGCCAACGCCTTCACCGGCAAGGCTGGCGACAAGGCGGTCGAAGAGAGCACTCGCGCCGTGGCCCAGGCGCTGGGCTGTCCGCGCAATGAGGTGTTCATGGCCTCGACCGGAGTGATCGGCCAACCGCTGGAATGGGAGAAGATCGCCGCCGTCGTGCCGGCCATGATCAAGGCGGCGCGGGAGGACAATTGGGCGTCGGCTGCCGCCGCGATCATGACCACGGATACCTTTCCCAAGCTCGCGACCCGCCATGCCAAGATCGGCGAGAAGACGGTGACCTTGAACGGCTTCCTCAAGGGCTCGGGGATGATCGCTCCGGACATGGCGACGATGCTTTCGTTCGTCTTCACCGACGCCAAGATTCCGGGCGCGGTGCTGCAGAAGCTGCTGACCGACGCCGCCGACAAATCGTTGAACTGCGTCACCGTCGACGGCGACACCTCGACCAGCGACACGCTTTTGCTGACGGCGACCGGCGCGGCCCGCCACGCCCCGATCGAGGAGGCCGACGATCCGGTGCTGGTCGACTTCAAGCGGGCGCTCGACGAGCTGCTGATCGAGCTGGCGCAATTGCTGGCGCGCGACGGCGAGGGCGCCACCAAGTTCGTCACCATCAACGTCGGCGGCGCATCGTCGAACGGGGCGGCACGCAAGATCGGGCTCGCCGTCGCCAATTCTCCGCTGGTCAAGACGGCGATCGCCGGCGAGGACGCCAACTGGGGCAGGATCGTGATGGCCATCGGCAAGTCGGGCGAACGCGCCGATCGCGACAAGCTCAAGATCTCGATCGGCGGCGTGAAGATCACCGATGGCGGGCAAGTGGTGCCCAACTACGACGAGACCCCGGTCGCCAAGCACATCAAGGGGGCCGACATCGTGATCGACATCGATCTCGGCATCGGCCGCGGCCGCTCCACCGTCTGGACCTGCGATCTCACGCACGGCTACATCGACATCAACGGCAGCTACCGCTCCTGATCGCAGAAATATCGCAGCCTCGTGCCGCCCGGTTCGTTCATGCTGTCAGTGAACAACGACGCACTAGGTGGCACGCGTGACCAGAATACTGCGAACGTCTTTTGGAGTAGCGCTCGGCTTCATGTTGGCGGCCGGGATGGCGGCGGCGCAGCAGGCACCGCAGGCCTCGACGCCCGGGGTGACGCCGGGCACCACGGGCACGACCTTCGGCACGCCGGGCGCGCAGCAAATGCCCGACACCCCTGGCGGCACCATCCAGCAAGGAGCGTCGACGCAGGATCAATCCGTGCTGCCTCGCGGCGTGCGCAACTTCAACAACAGCTCCGACAGCAGCCCGTACGGCAACGGCACAACGTCGTCATCGAAGCGGCGCTAGGCCGGACCGACGGCATCTTGCCGGGCGGCCGCCATGACTAGCGGCCGGTTCGATGACGATTGTCCGGCCGGGCCGCCGCCGCTCGGTGACCGGCCGATGATTCTGGTCGCGGCCGTTGCGCTGGTCGATGTCGATGGCCGCGTGCTGATCGCCCAGCGTCCCGAAGGCAAGTCGATGGCCGGATTGTGGGAGTTTCCCGGCGGCAAGGTCGACCAAGGGGAAACGCCGGAAGAGGCGCTGGTGCGCGAACTGCACGAAGAGCTCGGGATCGAGACCGCAACGAGCTGCCTGGCGCCGATTGCGTTCGCCAGCCACGGCTACGAGAAATTCCATCTCCTGATGCCGCTTTTTGCCTGCCGCAAATGGGCCGGCACGCCGCAGCCACGCGAGGGCCAGGCTCTCAAATGGGTGCGGCCGGGCGAGCTCTCACGCTTTCCGATGCCGCCTGCCGACCTGCCGCTGGTCGGCTTGCTGCGCGATCTGATCTGAGCGCGCTCAGGCTGACGGCGGCTCAAGGGCAGTGCCCGGTCGCCACTTGGTGAGTCGACGGAAGACGACCGCCTGCGCGGTCGCGGCAACGCCGACGCTTGCGTACGACACCAGGATGCCGCTTGCCCAGGCGACGACCGCCGCGCCCAAGTCGGCGCCAAAAATTCCATTGACGACGGCATAGGGCACCAGCGCGGCCATCATGATGGCGAGGGCGCCCGCCAGGTAGATTACGAACAGGACGGCGATCACGCCCCGGCCGTTGCCGCGGCTATAGGCCCAGGAATGGCGCGGCGAGAACGGGACGTCGACGGCTGTTGCGGCGAGGCCGAAGCTCACGCGCAGCGCCAGCAACGACGAAACGATGAAGCCCAGGCCGAGCGGTGCCGCCATCGCCTCGCGGCGAACCAGTTGCGGATCGATCTGTCCCGAATTTAAGGCGGCGGGATCGATCGAGCCGACGGTGAGCAGGAACGCGGCAAGCAGGACGAAAGTGATGCCGGCGACCTGGATCAGGTGGATAAGGAAATTGGTCTCTCGCCGTGTCCAGCCGATGCCGGGCAGGCGCTGCACACCCCGTGGTCCCAGCAGCACGAAGCGCATCCATCCGACCATGAACATCGTGGTGGGCACCGCATCGAGTACCTTCTCGAACAGCGCGCCCATGGGCGCATCCTGGCCCGCTGTGGCGTCCAGCACACGCAACAGGAGTGACAGGATCCAGGGAATGGTCACCAGATGGAAGAAGAACCGGAGGTTGCCGAAGAAGAAGGAGAAGCTCTCCGACAGGACCTCGCCGAATGGCAATCTGGGCGGCACGCGTCAGCTCCGGTCGACTTTGACGCCGGTCTTGTGCTCGGGCACCCCGAGCGCGTCGGCCAGCCGGCGTGCAGCCGAGCCGGGCTTCAGCGGCTTGGGCTGCGAGGCATGCGGCGCCCAGCCGTGCAGGAACAGGACTTCAAACGTGGCCGCGACGCGCCCTGAAGGCTGAGTGAAGCGCTCGGCATAGAGTTCAGCTGCGCGCAGCAAGGTGGCGCGGCGCGCAAATGCCCGGCGGCGCTCGACGACGAGATTGCTCTCGCCCATCGCGCCCAACTCCTTCATCAGCGCGAGTGCATTGTCGTATTCGACCTCGATGGTCTCACTGTCGGCGACCGGCAAGGCGAAGCCGGCGCGCTGCAGGAGCCCTGCGGCGTCGCGCAACTCGGCAAAGGGAGACACGCGAGGGCTGAGGCCGCCTTCGATCTCGCTCTCGGCGGCTGACAACGCCTGGCGCAGCTGCCAAAGCGTTTCGCCGCCCATCATGGCACCGAGAAACAGGCCATCGGGCCGCAGCAGGCGAGCGATCTGGATCAGCGCACCCGGCAGATCGTTCACCCAATGCAGGCTCATGGCACTCAGCACCAGATCGAAGTGGCCGGCAGCGAAGGGCAGGGCCTCCTCGTCGGCGACTACCGCGGAACCGCGCGCGCGGCGGGCGAAGTCGAAACCGAGATCGGTGCGCACGAGCCGCTCGACCGAAGCGCGGCTGGCGAGCGCCTCGGCGAGCTCGTCGCCGTGGCAGCCGAGATCGAGCGCGAGGGAGAAGGTGCGGCGCACGTCATCCAGGCGCTCAACGAGCCGACTCGCGATCTCGCGCTTGAGGAAATCGTGGTCCTGCCAGGCCCATGCTGCTCGCCGACGCCTCTGGCGCAGCATGCGCCGGTCGAACACCAGCAGGGGATCGGGTGCGCTCACGAGGGCTATGTAGGGCGAAAGCAAGGCGAGGGGTAGAGGCGGCCGCCCCGCTGCTGGCGCAATTGCCGGGCCTGATTGCGGCATGTTCGTGACGCGCATGCTGAGACAGGCTGGTGGGACCGTGCTCGATGCCATCCTGCCGCCGCTGTGCCTGGGCTGTGGAGAAATCGTCGCGGTCGCCGGCTCGCTATGCGCCGCCTGCTGGCAGGGCTTCTCTTTCATCGCGCCTCCGCAATGTGTGCGCTGTGGCGTTCCCTTTGCCGAGGACCTTGGGCCGCAGACGGAGTGCGCCGAATGCCTCGTTCGTCCGCCACGCTTTCGCCGCGCGCGCTCCGCTCTCGTATATGACGAGAAGACTCGCCGGTTGGTGTTGCCGTTTAAGCACGGCGACCGTACGGATCTGGCGCGCGCCTGCGGAGCTTGGATGGCGCGAGCGGGGGCCGAGTTGCTGCCGGAGGCCGATCTCGTCGCGCCCGTGCCGCTTCACTGGCGACGGCTGTTCATGCGGCGCTACAACCAGGCGGCGCTGCTGGCGGCGCGGCTGGCGAAAAACAGCGCCGTTCGCTTCGCCCCGGATCTGCTGCGGCGAAAGCGCTGGACGGGCTCGCAAGCAGGACTGAAGGCAAAGGAACGGCGCCGTAACGTCCGCCTGGCATTCGACGTCCATCCGCGTTGGTCAGCCGAGATCGCGGCCGAAACATCCTGCTGGTCGACGACGTTCTGACCACGGGGGCCACGGTCGATGCTTGCGTGAGCGCTTTGCAGAGGGGCGGAGCAAGGCATGTCGATGTTCTCACTCTGGCGCGGGTCGTGCGCACGGCGCTATAGTTCGAGTAAGGAGTTTCCATGGCCCGGATCGAAATCTACACTTCTCCGTGGTGCGGCTACTGCGCCCGCGCCAAGGCGCTGCTCGAGAAAAAGGGCGCAGCATACGAGGAAATGGACGTCATGGACGACGAGAAGAAGCGCGCCGAGATGCGTTCGCGCTCCAATCGCACGACGGTCCCGCAGATTTTCATCAACGGCCAGCATATCGGTGGCTCCGACGAGCTCCATGCGCTCGACCGTGACGGCAAGCTCGATCCGCTCCTGGCGCAGCCGGGCTGAGGGGCACTCCATGACCGCGTTCAAGGCCGGCTTGATCCAGACCAACGTCAGCAACGAGATGGCCGAGAACGTAGCCTTCGTGCGCGAGCAGGCGCGGCTCGCCCGTGACGCCGGCGCCGACTTCATCATGACGCCGGAAAATACCGGCCTGATCGGCGCCAATCGCGCCGATACGCTCGCCAAGGCCCAGACCGAGGAGACGCACGGCATGCTCGCTGCCGCGCGCGCCTCGGCGCGCGAGACGGGCGCGTGGTTCCTGCTCGGCTCGATCCATGTGCGCATGCCGGGCGAAGAGCAGATCCGCAACCGCTCGTACCTCATCGACTCCGCGGGCGGAATCGTTGCGAGTTACGACAAGATCCACATGTTCGACGTCGAGCTCGCCGCGGTGGGCGGCCAGAGCTACCGCGAATCGTCGACCTTCAAGCCGGGCGAACGTTCGGTGCTGGCCGAGACGCCGTGGGGCGTGCTCGGCATGACGATCTGCTACGACTTGCGCTTTCCCTATCTCTATCGTGATCTGGCGCACGCCGGCGCTGTGATGCTGTCGATTCCGTCCTCCTTCACGGTGCCCACCGGACAGGCGCACTGGCACGCCATCTTGCGCAGCCGTGCCATCGAGACCGGGTGCTTCGTCTTCGCGCCGGCCCAGGTCGGCACGCACAAGGGCTCCGGCCGCAAGACCTATGGCCACTCGATCGCCGTGGCGCCCTGGGGCGAAGTGCTGGTCGATGCCGGCGGCGAGAAAGCGGGCTTCGTGCTGGCCGACATCGATCTCGCCAAGGTCGAGGAAGCGCGCAAGATGGTGCCTTCCCTGCAGCATGACCGGAAGTATTCGCCCCCGGACTTGCACAAGGCGAACGTCGCGAAGGCCGCCGAGTAGCTAGAACCGCCGCGCTGCGATCCTCTGCACCATCGCCATCGACGGTTCGCTGATCAAGCGCGCTTCATAAGCGATCACCGAGAACTTGCCGCGCACCAGATCGAGCAGCTCGCCGTCTTTCAACAGGTAGTCGGGGTTGCTGGGCCGACCGAAGCGCTCGTTGCCGACCATGAAGGTCTGATAGAGCAGCACGCCCCCCGGTTCGACCGAAGCCAGCATGTCGGGCAGGCGCGGCCGGTGGAGGTAATTTGTGACGACAACCGCGCCGAACTTCCGTCCCGTCAAAGGCCAAGGCCGGGCATCCTCCATATCCGCGCAGACCACTTCGACATTCGTCCCGGGCTGGAGCGCGCTGACATCCCGGTCGATCGCCGTCACCTTGTGTCCGCGCTCGGCGAAAAGCCGGGTATGCCGGCCACGGCCGGCCGCCACGTCGAGCACCGTCCCGGCAGCCGGAACGAGGCCGGCCCATTGTACGATCCAGGGCAGCGGCGGCGCCGGTTGCCCCCTTGCGTCAGGCACGATCACACCCCATTCTCTTGGCACTCTCCCGCCGGGAGTGCCAACAGCCTGAATTGTTCGTCATTTCATGATCCTATACCGACTGCGCTGCTCCAAAGGCCACGAGTTCGATAGCTGGTTCAAGGACAGCAAGACCTACGACCGCCAGGAAAAGAAGTCCCTGATCGGTTGCGCCATCTGCGGGGACGCCAGGGTGTCGCGTGCGCTGATGACGCCGGGATTGGGCACCAAGGGGAACAAGAAGAGGACAGATATGCCTGCGGTGCCGGCGCCTACCCCGGTTCAGAACCAGGCGGAACAGAGGATGGCGGCGCTCGCCAGGCACATGCCGAAGGAATTGCGCGAGGCGCTGCTCAAGGTGCGTGCCGAGGTCGAGAAGAGCTGCGAGCACGTCGGCGACAAGTTCGCCGAGGAAGCGCGCAAGATCCACTATGGCGAGAGCGACAAGCGCGGCATCTATGGTGAGACCACCGACGACGAAGCTCGGGCGCTCGCCGAGGAGGGCATCGAATTCGGTCGCCTGCCCTGGATCCCGCGCGGGAACTAGCGCTTCGCGGGCGTAGCGCCCTTCAGATTGAGGAGATTGCCGGTCAGGATCAATGCCGCACCCGCGACGGTGAGCATGTCGACGCGCTCTGCGTAGACCAGCCAGCCGGTCAGCGCGGCGAGAGGCACGCGCAGGAAGTCCATCGGCACCACCACCGTGGCATCGGCGTAGGTGAGCGCGTGCGTCATGCAGAAGTGCGAGTAGGTGCCGCAGAAGGCGATGACCAGCAGCCAGGCGCCGACATAGAGCGAGGGAGTGCGCCACTCGTAGAGCGCCGGGACGAACCCCATCACCGATTGGATGACCATCATCCAGAACAGGATGGCGACCACCTTGTCGGTGCGCGTGAGCGCCTTGACCATGATCACCGAGATCGCAAAGCCCAGAGCGGCAGCCAACGCGATGAGCTGCCCGACGTTGATCGGCCCGCCGAACGGCCGCACGATGATGGCGACGCCCACCAGGCCCAGTACGACGGCCAGGTTCTTCCAGAGCCCCATGCGCTCGGCGAGCACGATGACGGCCAGCATCGCCGTCCAGATCGGCATGGTGAACTCGATGGAGATCACTTGCGCCAGCGGGATGAGCGTCAAGGCCATCAGCCAGCTGAATTGCGCGCCGTAGTGGGCGACGTTGCGGCCGATATGCCGCCATGGATGCTTGGTGCGCACCGCATTCAAGCCGCCGTTGGCGACGATCACCGGCACGAGCATCAGCAAGCCGATCAGCGAACGCAGTTCCATCACCTGGAAGACGTGCAGCTCGCGCGTGGTTTCGCGGCCGGCGACCGCCATGATCACCATGCAGGCAAGCCAGCCCGCCATCCAGACCGCGGCTTTGAAGGTCGACGTCACGCGTGGCTCAGGCGGTCTTGGTGCCGCAGAGCATGTAGTTGACGTCGAGGTCGCTCTTGCTGAGCGACCACTCCCGGCGAAGCGGATTGAACACCACGCCCACGATCTCCTGTGCGGCGATGCCGCCCGTGGCCAGGCCCTTTACCACCTCGGAGGGCTTCAGGAACTTCTTCCAGTCGTGGGTGCCGCGCGGCAGCCAGCGCAACACGTATTCGGCGCCGGCGACGGCGAAGGCCCAAGCCTTGGCGGTGCGATTCAAGGTCGAGAGGAAGAGCAGTCCGCCGGGCTTCACGAGCTGGCCGCAGGATCGCAGGAACAGCTCGACATCGGCAACGTGCTCGACGATCTCGAGCGCCAGCACGATATCGTACTGCCTGCCTTCGCTTACGAGGGCTTCGGCGGTGTGCTGACGATAATCGATTGCCAGACCCTGGCCTTCGGCGTGCAACTTGGCGGTGGCGACGTTGCGTTGGGCGGCGTCGATGCCGGTCACTTGGGCGCCCAGCCGCGCCATCGGCTCGCAGAGCAGGCCGCCGCCGCACCCGATGTCGAGCAGCGACAGGCCCTCGAGCGGGTTGCCGCAAAGCGCGTCGCGCTGCCAATGGTCGGCCGCGCGGTCGCGGATGTAGCCGATGCGCACCGGGTTGAGCCGGTGCAGCGGCGCGAACTTGCCGGTCGGATCCCACCATTCTTCGGCAATGCGCGAAAAGCGCTCGATCTCGGCCGGATCGACGGTCGAGCTACGGTCGGTATGCGCTGTTTCGGCCATGGCTGCCCTTGACCCCAATACTGCCCCCGGTGTCTATACCCCGCTTTCGAGCAGGTCCATGGCGCGCATCGTTCTAAAGTTCGGCGGGACATCGGTCGGCGATACCGACCGCATCAAGAATGTCGCCCGCAAGGTGAAGGCCGAGGTCGATCGCGGCAACCAGGTTGCGGTCGTGGTCTCGGCCATGTCGGGCGCCACCAATCAGCTCGTGAAGTGGGTCAACGAGATCGCGCCGCTCTACGATCCGCGCGAATACGACGTCGTCGTGGCGACGGGCGAGCAGGTGACGATCGGCCTGCTGGCGTTGGCACTGCAGCGGGTCGGTGTGAAGTCGCGCTCCTGGATGTCGTGGCAGATCCCGATCAAGACGGATTCGGCGCATGAAAAGGCGCGCATCCAGGACATCGATACGTCGGCCATGGCGCTCACGATGGCGCAGGGCGAGGTGCCGATCGTGCCGGGCTTCCAGGGCGTGGCGCCGGACGGCCGCATCACCACGCTCGGACGCGGCGGCTCGGACACTTCGGCGGTGGCGCTGGCGGCGGCGCTCAAGGCCGACCGTTGCGACATCTATACCGATGTCGACGGCGTCTACACGACCGATCCCCGGATCGTCGAGAGGGCGCGCAAGATCGACCAGGTCACCTACGAGGAGATGCTCGAGATGGCGTCGCAGGGCTCCAAGGTCCTGCAGACGCGTTCGGTCGAGCTGGCAATGAACCACCATGTGCGCGTGCAGGTGCTGTCGTCGTTCGACGAAGCGTTGGGCAGCGACCTGCCGGGCACGATGGTCGTGGACGAGGAAGAGATCATGGCACAGGGCATCGAAAAGTCCGTGGTGAGCGGCATCGCCTTCTCCAAGGACGAGGCCAAGATCACGGTGACCCGGGTGGCCGACCGGCCAGGTGTGGCGGCGGCGATCTTCGGGCCGCTGGCTGCGGCCAACATCAACGTCGACATGATCGTGCAGAACGTCTCGCTCGACGGCAGCTCGACCGACATTACCTTCACCGTGCCGCGCGCCGACCTGGTCCGCGCGGTACAGCGGCTGGAGCAGGCCAAGGCGGACCTCAAGTTCGCCGAGGTGAAATCCGACACCAACGTGTCGAAGATCTCGGTGATCGGCGTCGGCATGCGCAGCCACGCGGGCGTCGCGCTGAAGATGTTCGAGACGCTGGCGGGCAAGGGCATAAACATCCAGGTCATCTCGACCTCGGAGATCAAGGTCTCGGTGCTGGTGGCGGCCGAGTACACCGAGCTCGCGGTTCGCGCCCTGCATACCGCCTACGAACTCGACGCCGCTTGAAGGGTCCGCATAAGGTTCCCTTGGCCTCGGAAAAATAATCCGGCGGCAACAAGCGGGTAGGCAGTTCGGCGCGCATCTTGCTATAAGCAGGCCATGCGCGCGGGGCTCACCCTCAAAAGCTGCCGGAACGCCCGTCCGATGACGGCGTGGCGAGCCTGCGCCTGCGCAATCGACCGCCACTTTGTTGTCATCCGACTCAAGCATCTAGCGGTCTGACCTATGGAGAGATCAGCTCCCTTGGCCGGACCGCGAATGCTCCTAAAGCGGCTCCGGGACACGATGGCGCGTGGCGTTTCCGCCGAGGAAACGCTGGGCGAGGTCGTGCGCATGGTGGCCAACGAGATGGTGGCCGAAGTGTGCTCGATTTACCTGCTGCGCGCCGGTGAAGTGCTCGAGCTGTTCGCCACCCAGGGCCTCAATCCGTCGGCGGTGCATCGCACGCGCCTGCGGGTCGGCGAAGGTCTTGTCGGCGACATCGCCGCCCACGCGCGGCCGCTCGCCCTCGACGACGCACAGGCTCATCCGCAATTCGCCTACCGTCCGGAAACGGGCGAGGAGATCTATCACTCGCTGGCCGGCGTGCCGATCGTGCGGTCGAGCAGAGTGCTCGGCGTGCTGGTGGTGCAGAACCGCACACGCCGGCAATACGACGAGGAAGAGATCGAGACGCTGCAGACGATCGCCATGCTGCTGGCGGAGATGGTCGCGGCCGGGCACTTCGTCAGCCCCAACGAGGTCCAGCAGGTCGACGGGCTGGGTCTGCTGCCGCTGCGAATCGACGGGGTGCAGCTCACGCCTGGCGTCGCCATCGGCCGTGCCGTACTGCACGAACCGCGCATCATGATCCAGAAGGTCGTGGCCGAGGATATCGCGCAGGAGCTGAAGCGCTTCCAGGAAGCGCTCGGCGGCGTGCGCGACGACGTCGACAAGCTGCTCGAGGCCGAAGACCTGCAGTCGGGGGAACATCGCGAGATCCTCGAGACCTTCCGCATGTTCGTCGACGATCGCGGCTGGCGCGAGCGCGTCCGCGAAGCCATCGACACGGGCCTGACAGCCGAGGCCGGCGTGCAGCGCGCCTTCGACGACGTGCGCACGCGGCTCGGCCAGTCAACCGATCCTTACATTCGCGAACGCCTGTCCGATCTCCAGGACCTCACCAATCGTCTCCTGCTGCGCCTCACCGGCCGGGCGACGGCCGATCAGAGCAACTTGCCCGAAGACATGATCGTGATCGCGCGCGACATGGGGCCGGCCGAACTGCTCGACTACGACCGCGCGCGCTTGCGCGGTCTGGTGCTCGAGGAAGGATCGGCGATGAGCCATGTCGCCATCGTGGCGCGCGCGCTCGAAATACCGGTGGTCGGCCGCGCCACCGACCTGCTGTCGCGGGTGGAGGCTGGCGATCCCATTGTCGTCGACGGCGACAGCGCGCAGGTTCTCGTGCGGCCAGCCGACGATATTCTGCAGTCGATCTATGCTGCGATCGATGCGCGCGCGGAGAGGCGGCGCAAGTACGCTGCCCTTCGCGAACTGCAGCCGGCAACCCGCGATCAGGCGCGCATTGGTCTTCATCTCAATGCGGGCCTGCTGATCGACGTCCAGCACCTCGACGACACCGGCGCTGACGGCATCGGCCTTTACCGGACCGAGATCCCCTTCATGGTGCGGTCGGAGTTTCCGGACGTCGATTCCCAGGCATGGCTGTACGGCCGGGTGCTCGACATTGCCGACGGCAGGCCGGTGACGTTCCGGACGCTCGACGTTGGCGGCGACAAGGTGCTGCCCTATGTCGGCGCGTTCGGCGACGACAATCCGGCGATGGGCTGGCGGGCGATCCGCATCGGCCTCGACCGCCCGGCCATGCTGCGTCGGCAGTTGCGCGCCCTGATCCAGGCGGCGAACGGCCGGCCGCTGTCGGTCATGTTCCCGATGATCGCCGAGGTGGCCGAGCTGCTGAGCGCCCGTCGCCTGCTCGACCTCGAGCTCGAACGGGCCGGACGGCGAGGGCAGGCTGTGCCGGAACGGCTGCGCGTTGGCGTTATGTTCGAGGTGCCGGCGTTGGCATGGCAGCTCGACAGCCTGCTCCCCCACGTCGATTTCATTTCGGTCGGCACGAACGATTTATTGCAGTTTCTTTTCGCCGCTGATCGGGGCAATAGCCGGCTGGGGGGGCGCTACGATAGCTTGTCTCCGGCGCTCCTCAGGCTTCTACATTTTGTGGTCGAGAAGGCGCGTCCCGCCGGAGTTGATCTCGCGGTATGCGGCGAGATGGCGGGTCGGCCGGTCGAGGCGCTGGCCCTGCTCGCCTGCGGCGTGCGCACGCTGTCGATGTCGCCCGGCTCGATTGGTCCGGTAAAGGCCATGATCCGTTCTCTCGATCTCGCGGAAGCGACGAGCTTCGTGAAGGCGACGCTCACCCAACCCGACCGGCCGCTGCGGGAGACGCTGCGACTGTTTGCGGCCGACCACGCGATCGAAATTTAGCGCCAAAAGCCGAATCGCTTTTGCCCTGCCAATAGGCCTCTGGTACAAGGGTTTTGCGAGGGGGATACGGATGCCAGATCAGGTCGATTGGCGAGCGATGGAGCGCGAGGCCTCACCGGGGCGAGCGGTCGGTCGCTTGTTGCGCGACCAGCGCGAAGCCCGCGGACTGAGCATCGTCGACATCGAAAAGCGCCTGCGTCTTCGCAAGAATTACGTTGAGGCGATCGAAGATGGCCGCTTCGACCTGCTGCCTGGCGCGGCCTATATCCCGGCTTTCCTGCGTGCCTATGCATCCTACGTCGGTCTCGATCCAGAGAAGGTACTGACTGCCTACCATCTGTCCGGTCCGGTGCCGATCAAGCGTCCGATCGCGTTGCCGGCCGACTTCCCGATCGTCGAGAAGCGCGCGCCGATCGGTCTCGCGGTACTCACCGTGATGCTCGTTGTCGGTGCTGGCTATGCGGTGTGGCATTACCTGCCGCATCCTCAATCCGTCGTCGCCGAAAAAGTTCCACCGGTTCCCGATCGTCTGTTGGCGGCGGCGCCGACGAACGAACCGGAAAAGACGACGACCGCGACGACTGCTCCGGCAGTGACGACGAATGCGGCGCCAGCGCCGACGAGCGTGCCGGTTACTCCGGCACCGACGTCGACGGCGAGCAGCGTGCCGCCGGTCGCCGCGCCGGCGGCTAACCGTGAAGCTCCGACGACGACGCCTGCCGTCGCGCAATCCACGCAGCAACCGGCGCCGCCGATCGTCGTCACCGTGCCGGCACCGCCGCCGCCCGTGGTGATGTCGGCGCCCAGCATCGGCCAGGCCCAGGCAGCGCAGCCGGCTACCGACGTCCAGGAAGCGCGCACCGCTCAACCGGAGGCTGCGCCGGCGACGACGCCGGCCAATCCGCCTGCGGTGCTGACACCGGCGCCCAGCTTGCCGACGAAGATCGACACGCCGCTCACGCTCAGCTCCAACAGCTGGGTCGAATTGCGGGCGCCCAATGGCGACATTTTGGCGATGACCTACGTCCGCGCCGGCGAGACCTACACGGTCCCCGCAGGCATCGCCTATCGCATCATCGACGCGCGCTAGTCCCTGTCATCAAACGGGCGTAGATTGGGGCCATGAGCATCAGGCCCTATCGCGACATCGTGCGCCGCAAATCGCGGCAGGTCATGGTCGGGTCCGTTCCGGTGGGCGGCGGGGCGCCGATCACCGTGCAGACCATGACCAACACGCTGACCGCCGACGCCGACGCCACGATCGCCCAGATCAAGCGCTGCGAAGAGGCAGGTGTCGACATCATCCGCGTGTCCTGCCCGGACGAAGAGTCGACCAAGGCGCTGCATAAGATCGTGAAGGCAGTGAAAGTGCCGATCGTGGCCGACATCCACTTTCACTACAGGCGTGCAATCGAGGCGGCTGACGCAGGTGCTGCCTGCCTCCGCATCAACCCGGGCAATATCGGCAGCGCCGAGCGGGTGCGCGAGGTCGTGAAGGCGGCCGTCGACCACGGCGTCTCCATGCGCATCGGCGTGAATGCCGGCTCGCTCGAGAAGGATCTGTTGGAGAAATACGGCGAGCCCTGTCCGGAGGCGATGGTCGAGAGCGCGCTCGATCATGCGCGTATCCTGCAGGACCACGACTTCCACAATTTCAAGATCAGCGTGAAGGCGTCCGACATCTTCCTTGCGGTGGCCGCCTACCAGCAGCTTGCCGACGCCTGCGACTACCCGCTGCACATCGGCATTACCGAGGCGGGCGGTACGCGCACCGGCACGGTCAAGTCCTCGATCGGCATGGGCTCGCTGTTGTGGGCCGGCATCGGCGATACGATCCGCGTCTCGCTCTCGGCCGAGCCCGAGGAAGAGGTCCGCGTCGGCTTCGAGATGCTGAAGGCACTTAACCTGCGCCACCGCGGGGTAAACATCATTTCCTGCCCGTCCTGCGCACGCCAGCAATATGACGTGATCAAGACCGTCGAGGCGCTGGAAAAGCGCGTGGCCCATATCACCACCCCGATGACGGTATCGGTGATCGGCTGCGTCGTGAACGGCCCGGGTGAGGCCCGCGAGACCGATATCGGATTCACGGGCGGCGGCAATGGCACGCATCAGGTTTATGTCGCGGGCGTGCCGCACCATCGGCTGAAGGACGCCGGGATCGTTGACCATCTTGCCGAATTGATCGAGAAGAAGGCCGCCGAAATCGAGGCCAGCAAGATCAAAGCAGCCGCCGAATAGCGGCGTTCGAAGGCGGATTCCGTGAGCAAGATGCAACCCGTGCGGGGCACGCACGACCTGTTACCCGATGAGTACCGTCGCTTCGCGCATGTCATCGATACCGCGCGCGAGGTTGCTCGGCTCTACGGCTACCGCGAGATGGCGACGCCCATCTTCGAGTTTACCGAGCTCTTCGCGCGCGGCATCGGCGAAACGACCGACGTCGTTTCCAAGGAGATGTACACCTTCTCCGATCGCGGCGGTGAATCGTTGACCTTGCGGCCGGAATACACCGCCGGCATCTGCCGCGCCTTCATTTCCAACGGCGAGCTGGCGCAGCAGCTACCGCTCAAGATTTTCGCTGCCGGGCCGATGTTCCGTTACGAGCGGCCGCAGAAGGGTCGCCAGCGCCAGTTCCACCAGATCGACCTCGAGGTGCTGGGCGCGCCCGAGCCGGCCGCCGACATCGAAGTGATCTCGGTGGCGGCCGACATCCTCGATCGACTGGGTCTCCTCGAGCGCTGTGTGCTGAAAGTCAATTCGCTCGGCGATCCGGAAAGCCGCTCCGCCTATCGCAAGGTGCTGGTTGACTATTATTCCGGGCACAGCGCGAAGCTCTCGTCTGATTCGCGAGACCGGCTGCAACGCAATCCGCTGCGTATCCTCGACAGCAAGGACGAGGATGACAAGGCCATCAACGCCAATGCGCCGAGCTTCGCCGATCACCTGAACCAGGCCAGCAAGGATTTCTTCAAGTCGGTGCAGGACGGCCTGACGGCGGCGGGCGTGCCGTTCGAGATCGATCCGGCTCTGGTGCGCGGCCTCGACTATTACACGCACACGGCTTTCGAGTTCGTGACCACGCACATCGGCGCTCAGGGCACCGTTCTCGGTGGCGGCCGCTATGACGGGCTGATCGCCGAGCTGGGCGGGCCGCCGACCGCCGGCATCGGCTGGGCCGGCGGCATCGAGCGGCTGATGATGCTCGCGAATGAGCCCAAGCCATTGCCGCGGCCGGTGGTGATTGCGCCGTTGGGGGCCGTCGCCGAGGCCAAGGCGTTGGGTGTCGCGCGCGCGCTGCGCCGTGCCGGTATCGCGGTGGAGCAGGATTATCGCGGCAACATGAAGCGCCGCATGCAGCGCGCCAATAAGCTCAATGCGCGTGCTGCCGTCATCATCGGCGACGACGAGCTCGCCAAGGGTGTGGCGCAGGTGAAGGATCTGGATTCGCAAGAGCAGCGCGAAGTGCCGCTCGACAAGCTCGCCGACGCGCTGAAGGGCTGATCCTGTGTCGCTGTTGCAGAAGCTGGACCAGGTGGTGGCCCGCCATGCTGAACTGCAGGCGGCTCTCTCGGGCGGTTCCCTCGATTCGCAAAAATTCGTCGCGGCGTCGAAGGAATACGCCGAGTTGGGCCCGCTCGTGGAGGCGGTCAATGCCTGGCGCAAGGCGGAGCAGGACCTCAAGGATACCGAGGCACTGGCCGCCGATCCCGACATGAAGGCGATGGCTGAGGAAGAGGCGGCCGAGCTCAAGAAGCGCCTGCCCGCGCTCGAGCAGACCGTGAAGAAGATGTTGTTGCCCAGGGATGCGGCCGACGAGAAGAACGCCATCCTCGAAATCCGCGCCGGCACGGGCGGCGATGAGGCTGCACTGTTCGCGGCCGATCTCTTCCGCATGTACCAGCGCTATGCCGCCGAGCATCGCTGGAAGTTCGAGATCATGGAGCTCTCCGACACCGGCATCGGCGGCTACAAGGAGGCGATCGCGACGATCAGCGGCCGCGGCGTGTTCGCACGCATGAAGTTCGAATCGGGCGTGCATCGCGTGCAGCGGGTGCCGGCGACCGAGGCGTCGGGCCGCATCCATACGTCGGCGGCGACCGTGGCGGTCCTGCCGGAAGCGGAGGATGTCGACATCAAGATCGACGAGAAGGATCTGCGCATCGACGTGTTCCGCGCTTCAGGTCCGGGCGGTCAGTCGGTCAACACGACGGACTCGGCCGTGCGCATCACGCACATCCCGACCGGTGTCGTGGTCAGCCAGCAGGACGAAAAGAGCCAGCACAAGAACCGCGCCAAGGCGATGAAGATCCTGCGCGCGCGCCTCTACGATGCAGAGCGCCAGCGCCTCGACGCCGAACGCGCTGCCACCCGCAAAGGCCAGGTTGGCAGCGGCGACCGCAGCGAACGCATTCGGACGTACAATTTCCCGCAGAGCCGCGTCACCGATCATCGCATCAACCTGACCCTCTACAATCTCGCCGAAGTGATGGAAGGCCGCGGCCTCGACCAGATCGTCGATGCCCTGATCGCCGACGATGAGGCGTCGCGGTTGGCGGAGCTCGCCGCCTGAGCACCTACGACGCGCTGTTGCACGACACTGCCGTGGCGCTGACCGCGGCCGGCATCGACAATGCGCGCTTCGAAGCGCGACTTTTGCTTTCGAAGTCCTCGGGGCGATCGGTCGAGGCGCTGATCAGTCATGGCCGTGACGAAGCGCCGGCCACGGTCGTCGATGCCCTGCGGAAATTCACGGCGCGCCGCGTGCGGCGCGAACCGATGGCGTACATCCTTGGCGAACGAGAATTCTGGGGCATCCCCTTCAAGGTCACGCCGGATGTCCTGGTGCCGCGGCCCGAGAGCGAGACCGTGATCGAAGCGGCCTTGGCGTTGCTGCCGGACCGGACGCGGCCATGGCGGATCCTTGATCTTGGTGCCGGTTCCGGCTGCCTGTTGCTCACCCTGCTCAAGGAATTTCCGAACGCTCGGGGCATCGGTATCGACGTCTCGCCAGCGGCGCTCGAGGTCGCCCGGACCAATGCTGCGACCCTTGACCTTGCGGGCCGCGCCAGCCTTCGCGCGGGCGATTGGCGCCAGTCGGAATGGGAGGCGAGCCTCGGCGAGCCGTTCGATCTCGTCGTGTCGAACCCGCCCTATATCGAAACCGCAGCGATCGACGGCCTGATGCCCGAAGTCGCTCGCCATGAGCCGCGCGTGGCGCTGGATGGCGGATGGGATGGCTACGACGCCTATCGTCGGATCGCCGCAGCCGGGCGCAAATTGATCACAAAGGGGGGATGGTTGCTGGTCGAGGCGGGAGACGGGCAAGCCACTGAAATAGCAAGGATTTTTGTCTCAGCTGGACTCGCCCCTCAAGCGCCGTGGAAGGACCTCGCCGGCGTCGACCGGGTGGTACCGGGGAAACATTAATTGGTTGGCAATCCCATGAGTTTATGACTACTTTCCTTTCAGCCCCTTCGGGGGCTTGGCCTGGTATTTGGGACCGGGCGATATCCCTCTGAAATTGAGCCGCGACGGAGCCCACGAAGGGCAGAGGGTTACCCAGAAAACAAAACCCGTCCGGCAGGTAAACGGCCTTAGGTTAATGAGACCAAACAATCGGCAGCGGTCGCGCGGCGGCCGCGGTGGTGGCGGCGGTGGCGGTGGCCACCAGCATCATAAGCAGCATCATCCTCACAATCCCAATCGCCCGCCCAATCGGAACCAGATTTTCGACAGTAGCGGGCCGGACGTGCGGGTGCGCGGCAACGCTCACCAAGTCTTCGACAAGTATCAGGCGCTGGCACGCGAGGCCGCTGCTTCCGGCGATCGCATCCAGGCTGAGGCCTATTGGCAATACGCCGACCACTATTACCGCCTGATCCAGCAGATGGGCGGCTTCACGCATCGCAACAACCAAGGTTGGGGCGACGGCGAGGGCGCCGAGGGCCAGCAGCAGCAACAGCAGGGTCAGGGCCAGGGCCAGGGCCAGGGTGGCCAGCCCAATCAGCCGCAAGCGAACGGCAACGGCAGCTACAATTCCGGCGACCGCCCCAATGGACGCAGCGAGGAAGGTAGCGATGCCGAGCCGGGCTTGGGTGGCGTGGCGTTCCTGCAAAGCGGCCGCAGTGGGCCGGCGCCGAATCAGGATCCGGCCGCGGACGATCAGCCCGAAATCCCCGAATACTCACCCGGCAGGCGCGGCTGAGCCGCCGATTTGGCGGGCGCTGCTTCTCAAAGATGCAAGAGTGATGGCGCCAGGAAGCCGAGCGCGGTGAGCGCTGCTCCGGCGACGCCAAGGGCGGCACCGACGAAGGCCAGCCATATGGCCGACGTCACGGCCGCTGCCGAAGCGAGGACAATGGCGAGCTGGAAGGCCGCCGAGCCGTATTCGAACATGTGATAGGCCGCGCGCGCATTCTCGCGTTGCCTGCCGTGCTCGATGGCGCTGGCGCTCAGCTCCTTGCGGCCCTCGCTGGTTTCCGGTTCGCTTTCATAGCGCGCGACCGTCGCCTTCCATTTGGCGACCTGTTCCTGCACGCCGGCCGGCATGTCCTGGCCCTTGTATTGCGCCTCGAGCTCCTCCGCGGCGGTACGGAGAACGGTCTGGCGGATCGTCTTGGCCTGGAAGAAGCCCCACTGGTTCGAGGCTTCGACGTGTTCGGTAAGGACGGCGGTCTGCGAGCTCTTCGCCCCCATTTCGCAGATGGCCAGCAGCGCCGCCAGGAACGCGATCAGGATGGCGATTTTCTTGTTGGAGCCCTCGATGTGACCGTGGTCGTGGCCACTAGACATGAAATTTCTCCCCGATTTGCGGCCGGATGGTATCGGGCCAAGTTCGTATTCCACCATCGCTATTTCAAATCCGCACCCCTCGTCCGGTCTTGCAAGGAGCCGTTCTCTCCCCATATCGAAGTCCGGATGCTCGGATAGAGGTCCGCTCTTTCGCCCGCCGTCCGACGGGGGCGCGATAGGAAAGGGTGCTGTAAATGAATCAAGACAAATATACCGAGCGCATGCGGGGCTTCCTGCAGAGCGCTCAGATGATGGCGCTGCGCGAGGGCCATCAGAGACTCGTCCCTGACCACATTCTGAAAGTCCTGCTCGACGATCCGGAGGGGCTCGCGGCCAACCTGATCGCCTCCGCCGGCGGCGATTCGCGTGCCGTGCATCGCGCCGTCGAGGCCAATCTCGCCAAGCAGCCCAAGGTCGAAGGCCAGGGCGCGGGGCAAATCTACATGGCGCCGGAAACCGCGCGCGTCTTCGACCAGGCCGAGGCGATCGCAGAGAAGGCAGGCGATTCGTTCGTCACCGTCGAGCGCATGTTGATGGCGCTGGCGCTCGCCAAGGGCACCGAGGCGGCCGACGCGCTGGCCAAGGGCAACGTGAAGCCGCAGGCGCTCGAGAAGGCGATCCAGGAACTGCGCAAGGGCCGGAAGGCCGACACGGCGTCGGCCGAGAGCACCTACGACGCGCTGAAGAAATATGCCCGCGACCTCACCCAGTCGGCGCGCGACGGCAAGCTCGATCCGGTGATCGGCCGCGATGATGAGATCCGCCGCACCATCCAGGTGCTGTCGCGCCGCACCAAGAACAATCCCGTGCTGATCGGCGAGCCCGGCGTGGGCAAGACCGCGATCGCGGAGGGTCTGGCGCTGCGCATCGTCAACGACGACGTGCCGGAGTCCCTGAAGGGCAAGAAGCTGATGGCGCTCGACCTCGGCGCCATGGTCGCCGGCGCAAAGTATCGCGGCGAGTTCGAGGAGCGGCTCAAGGCCGTCCTGTCCGAGATTGCCGCGGCCGAAGGCGACATCATCGTCTTCATCGACGAGCTGCACACGCTGATCGGCGCCGGCAAGGCCGACGGCGCGATGGACGCCTCCAACATGCTGAAGCCCGCGCTGGCGCGCGGCGAGCTGCATTGCGTGGGCGCCACGACGCTCGACGAGTATCGCAAGCACATCGAGAAGGACGCCGCTCTCGCCCGGCGCTTCCAGCCGGTGTTCGTCGCCGAGCCGACGGTCGAGGATACGATCTCGATCCTGCGCGGCTTGAAGGAGAAGTACGAGCTGCATCACGGCGTGCGCATCGCCGATGCCGCGATCGTTGCCGCGGCGACCCTGTCCAATCGCTACATCACCGACCGCTTCCTGCCGGACAAGGCGATCGACTTGATGGATGAGGCGGCCAGCCGCATCCGCATGCAGGTCGACAGCAAGCCCGAGGATCTCGACGAGCTCGACCGCCGCGTCATCATGCTCAAGATCGAACGCGAGGCGCTGAAGAAGGAGACCGACACAGCCTCGAAGGACCGCCTGCAGCGCCTGGAGAAGGAGCTCAGCGAGCTCGAGCAGAAGTCGGCGGCGCTGACGGCGCAGTGGAAGTCAGCCAAGGACAAGCTCGCCGATTCGCAGAAGCTCAAGGAGCAGCTCGACAAGGCGCGCTCCGAGCTCGAAATCGCCCAACGCAAGGGCGAATTGGCGCGTGCGGGCGAGCTCGCCTACGGCGTCATTCCCGACCTCGAGAAGAAACTCAAGGCGGCCGAGCAGCACGACGTCGCCGGCGCCGGCAAGGGCGTGAAGGAAGAGGTCTCGCCCGAGGACATCGCGGCCGTGGTGTCGCGCTGGACCGGCGTGCCGGTCGACAAGATGCTGGAGGGCGAACGCGCCAAGCTGCTGCGCATGGAGCAGCAGATCGGCAAGCGCGTCATCGGCCAGGACGAGGCCGTGCGTGCGGTCGCCAACGCGGTGCGGCGCGCGCGTGCGGGCCTGCAGGATCCGAACCGTCCGATCGGATCGTTCCTGTTCCTGGGCCCGACCGGCGTCGGCAAGACCGAGCTCACCAAGGCGATCGCCGAGTTCCTGTTCAACGACGACCAGGCGATGGTGCGCATCGACATGAGCGAGTTCATGGAGAAGCATGCCGTCAGCCGCCTGATTGGCGCGCCGCCGGGCTATGTCGGCTATGACGAGGGCGGCGTGCTCACCGAGGCGGTGCGCCGGCGGCCCTACCAGGTGATCCTGTTCGACGAGATCGAGAAGGCCCATCCGGACGTGTTCAACGTGCTCCTGCAGGTGCTGGACGACGGTCGTCTGACCGACGGCCAGGGCCGCACGGTCGATTTCAAGAACACGCTGATCGTGCTGACCTCGAACCTCGGCAGCTCGCATCTTGCCGCGCTCAAGGACGGCGAGCCGGCGGACACCGTGCGCGAGCAGGTGATGGAGGAGGTGCGCCGCGCCTTCCGACCGGAGTTCCTCAACCGCCTCGACGAGATCCTGCTGTTCAGCCGGCTCAGCCGCGCCAACATGACGGACATCGTCGAGATCCAGCTCAAGCGCCTCAGCAAGCTGCTGGCCGACCGCAAGGTCGAGCTGAAGCTCGACAGCAAGGCCCTGCAGTGGCTCGCCAACCGTGGCTACGACCCGGTCTACGGCGCCCGGCCGCTGAAGCGCGTGATCCAGCGCAGCCTGCAGAATCCGCTGGCGACGCAGATCCTCGAGGGCCGCATCAAGGACGGCGAGACCGTCGATGTCGGCGTCGAGAACGGCGAGCTGACGGTGGGCGGCGAACGTGTGTTGAGCGAAGCCGCTGACGACTAAAAGGCTTCGCACATATCTTTCAAAGCGAAGGGCCGCTCGGTGGAGCGGCCCTTTTCCGTTTGCCTACGTTCGCCTACTCGTCGCCCTTGGCGAGTTGCGGCACCGCTTCCTTTGGCGTCGGCCTGGGCAGCGCCGTTGCCGCCGCTTCCTCGGCCCGCGGCGCGTTCTTCATCTGGGCCAAGTATTGCGACGCCACGGCGCGGAAGCGCTGCAGGTCCTTGCCGCCGAGCGAGGCCTGCATGGCGAATTTCTGGGCGAGCGGATTGACCGGATGGCCGCCGCGATAGAATTCGTAGTGCAGGTGCGGGCCGGTCGACATGCCGGTCGAGCCGACGAAGCCGATCACCTGACCCTGGCGCACGCTGACGCCGGGCTTGATGCCGGGACCGAGCCGGGACATGTGGCCATAGCCCGTGCCGATGTCCTTGGTGTGCTCGAGCTTCACGAACAGGCCGTAGCCGCCGTTGTAGCCCGCCATCACGACCTTGCCCGCGCCGGCGGCCAGGATCGGCGTGCCCATCGGCGCGCCGAAATCGACGCCGGTATGCATGGCGCTGTAGCCCAGGATCGGATGCTCGCGCATGCCGAAGCCCGACGTCACTTTCGAGACGTCCATCGGCGTGCGCAGGAACGAGCGCACGACGCTTTCGCCCTTGGCATTGTAGAAGCCCTCGGCCCCGCCCTGCGGACGGAAGCGGATGACGGTCACGGTACGCTTGCCGAGATTGAGCTCGCCCGCGAGCAGACGGCCGGGATGCGTGACCTTGCCGTCGCTGGTGACGAACTGCTCGAGCAGCACAGTGAATTTCTGTCCCTGCTTCAGCTCGCG
>Ga0070741_10005746_pt1 | contig 27203 bp, 22 predicted proteins | sample Coa_R1_4_FD_66440 | JGI IMG/M metagenome (GOLD analysis project Ga0070741, IMG submission 66440) | Surface soil microbial communities from Centralia Pennsylvania, which are recovering from an underground coalmine fire - Coalmine... | ecosystem: Environmental > Terrestrial > Soil > Unclassified ...
TCTACGATGCCGTCGGCTCGCCAACCGAGAACGACGTCAACCTGGCCATGGCGTCGCGGGCCATTATCGTCGCCTTCAACGTGCGCGTCGACGCTGCGGTGAAGGCCTTTGCCGAGCAGCAGGGTGTGGAGATCCGGCAGTACCAGATCATCTACAATCTGCTCGACGACATCGAGCAGGCGCTGCGTGGCCTCGTTGAGCCGCAGTTCCGCGAGGTAGTCTACGGCCACGCCGAGGTGCGTGCGATCTTCCGCGCCGGGCGCGGCGAGGCGATTGTGGGCTGCTACGTGCGCGATGGCATCGTCCGCCGTGGCGCGGCGGCGCGGGTAGCACGCGGTGGCGAGATCGTCTATAACGGCCGAGTCTCGTCGCTCCGACGCTTCAAGGATGACGTGCGCGAGGTGCACGCCGGCTATGAGTGCGGGATGGGGCTGGAGAACTGGCCCGACCCGCGCGAAGGTGACGTCATCGAGGTCTACGGCCGCGAGCGTGCCTAGCACGCCGTGGCCGACCTGGCGGCAGAAGGGCACAGGAAGCAACCATGGCCAGCCCTGGCCGACTATGCTGGTGATGAAGAGCGCGCCCGCGATCACACTGAGGCACAGGCAGGAAGCAACCATGGCCAGCCCTGGCCGACTACACCGCGGATGAGGCAACTATGGCCAGCCCACGCCGGCGCGAGCGACTTGCCTCGCTCATCGAGCAGGTGCTCAGCGAAGTGATTCGCAACGAGCTCAAGGATCCGCGCGTCGCGGGCCTTCCCTCGATTACCCGCGTCGAGCTCACCGCCGATGCGCGCATCGCCAAGGTCTACGTTTCCGTGATGGGGAGTGAGGACGAGCGGCGCGCCACGTTCCAGGCGCTGGAGCACGCCACCGGCTTCCTGCGCACGCGGCTCGGCGAGGAGATGACCATCCGCCACGTGCCGGAGCTGCACTTCGTGCTCGATCGCAGCATCGAGCGCGGCGACCGGGTGCTGGCACTGCTGCACTCGCTCCAGATCCCGCCGGAGCCGCTACCGGCGACTCCGCCGCCTGTACCGCCGCAGGAGCGCACTCCGTGACTGCCGAACGCTCTCCGGCCGTGGTGCCTGCCATCGGCGCCGCTCCTGAGGCCATCGCTGCTGCCGAGTGGCAGGCTGCCGCAGCGCTGGTGGGCCGGTCGCGCCGGGTGCTCTTGTGCACGCACAAGAAGCCCGACGGCGATGCCATTGGCTCCGTGCTCGGGCTCGGTCTGGCCCTGGAGCATGCCGGCAAGGAGGTGACCCTCGTCTGCCAGGACCCGCCGGCCAATGGTCTGGCCACGCTCCCGGGCGCCGAGCGCATCATCACTGCCATTCCCGCTGCGCCGGCGTCGGACGAGTGGCCCGAACCGCTGCCGGCAGTGGCGCCCGATGGCCGAGCGGCCGGCCAGAGCGAGCCGCGCGCGGCGGCCATCGATGGCCAAGCGGCCGGCCAGAGCGAGCCGCCGCCAGATGGGCAAGGCGGTGAGCCGGTGGCGGTGGTGGCGCCCAATGGCCAGCTGCCCTGGGAGCTTATCATCACCGTCGATGCCTCCAGCCTGGAGCGGCTGGGGACGCCCTACGAGGCAAATCGCGCGCTCTTCGAGCAGCTCCCCATCGTCAACATCGACCATCACATCACGAACGACCGCTTTGGCACGGCGAACCTCGTCGACCCCGGCGCGGCCGCGGCGAGCGAGGTCGTGGCTCGCTTGCTCGAGCACCTTGGCCTCGATCCAGACGTTTCGGTGGCTACCTGCCTGCTGGCCGGAATGATTACCGACTCCCTCTCGTTCCAGACGGAGAGCGTGACCCCGCGCACGCTCCGTACTGCTGCCGCGCTGGTGGAGGCCGGGGCGCCGCTCGCCGCGCTGGCGACGCGGCTCTTGCGCCAGCGTCCGCGGTCGAGCGCGCTGCTGTGGAGCAGAGCGCTGAGCACGCTGCAGTTTGCTGCCGGCGGCCGGATTGCCTGGATCGAGGTGACGCGCGAGATGAAAGCCGCCAGCGGTACCACCGCCGATTCGGCCGGTCTTTCGGGCTTTGCCGCCAACATCGAAGGCGTGGTCGCCGGCATGCTGGTGGAGGAAGGAGACGACGGCAATATCTACGTGGGGCTGCGCTCGGCCACGCTCGACGTGGCGCAGATCGCGGCTCAGTTCGGCGGCGGCGGGCACCAGCGCGCGGCCGGCTGCCACTTCCCTCCCCCCACCACGCTGGCCGAGGCGCGCGAGGCGCTGCTCCACGCGCTGGAGGCCGCCCTGCCGGCCTCCAGCCGCGCTATGCTCGAGTAAGCTTGCCGGCGCTGTCGCTCGCCACCGGCGAGGGCCGCCGTGCACCGGAATGCGCAAGGCAGGCTGCTGAGACGGGAAGCGCTCCATCATGTCAGGCTCCACCGCCGTCGCCACGCCATCGCCGGCGCCTTCCCGATCGCGCGTACTCAAAGTGGTGGTGGCGGCGGCCTTCATCGTGCTCGCCGCCGCGGCGGTGGTGCAGGCCATCCATCTCCTCCATGCCTACGAGCGCCTGCACGAGTCGCGCACGACCGGGATCATCGACCCCACCGTCACCGACCTGCGCGACTGGATGCCGCTGCGGATCATCGCGCGGCGCTATCACGTGCCCGAGCCGGAGCTGGAGGACGCGCTGCGCCGTGCTGGCTTCGTCGTCGAGCCGCAGGCGGTGGCACCGGATCTGCTCGATGCCCTGCGGCGCTTTGGCTTTGGCCCGCCGGCCTCCAGCTCGCCGGCCGAACGGCTGCTGCCTCCCGATCGCCAGTCGCTGCGCCAGATCGCAGCTCATTCCGGCCGCGATCCGGTACAGGCTGTAGCCGTGGTGCGGGCGGCGATCCTCGACTACCGCGCGGCCCATCCTCCCACTCGCCAGGCCCCGCCGCCGGTATCGCCACACGATCCGCCGGCCGAGCGCGGGGTCGGCCGATCGTCCGCATCGTTCGGAGCGCCGGCGGCGCCCGAGATGGCCGGACGGCCATCGGGTGCAGGGGCGCCGGGCGCGACGGGTAGCCGGTGATGGAGGGCATGCTGGCCGCGCTGGGGCAGGACCTTCTGACCCTGCTACCCACCTATGGGTACGTGGTGCTGGCCGGGGCCGCACTGGCCGGCGCGGCCGGCCTTCCCATCCCCGTCACACTCCTCCTGCTGGCCGCCGGCGCCCTGGCCGCCGATGGAACGCTCGGGTTTGTCCCTGCCGTGGCAACGGCACTGGCCGGCGCGGTGGCTGGGGATTGCGCGGGCTACTGGCTGGGGCGCGCCGCCGGCCGCCCGCTGCTCGAGCGCGCCGGCCGCCGTGTGGGGATCGATGCGGCGCATCTGGCCGCCACGGAGCGTGCCTTTGCTCGCTGGGGCGGCAGCATGGTCTGGCTGAGCCGCTGGCTGGCCACGGCCACCGGTCCGGCCGTGAACCTGCTAGCCGGCGCCAACCGCTACCGCTTTGCCCTCTTTCTGGCCTGTGACGTGGCCGGCGAGCTGGTATGGTCGGCCGGGTATACCGGCCTGGGCTGGCTCTTCGGCGATAACTGGTCTGAGCTGGTCGATCTGGTGCAGAGCTTCGGCGGGCTCGCGCTCGCCGCCACCGGCGCTATCCTCGCCGGGCTTCTCCTCTGGCGCTTGTCTTTTGGCTTCGGCGGAGCAGCAGCCCACCCCGTGCCGGCCGATCCGGCCGGGTCGGCCGGCCCATTGGGCGACCCCGCTGCCGGCGCCATACCTCCCGAGGCAGCACCTCATCGTGCCGGCGGCGATGCGCCGCCCGACGTCTCAGCCGCCATCGGCGGCGAGTAGCTCGTGCTCGGCCGCCGGCTCGCGCGGCGAGTGCTGCAGCAGGCGGCGGACGCGCGCCACATCGTGGCGGATCTGCTCCACCAGCTCTTCGACGCCGGAGAAGCGCTGCTGGCCCCGCAGCCGCGCCACGAAGTGCAGCCGCATCCGCGTGCCATACAGATCGCCATCGAAATCCAGCAGGTGCGCCTCCACTACGCGCCGCGTGCCGCCAAACTGTGGCCGTGTGCCGATGCTCACGGCCGCCGGCCAACGGCGGATGGGCTGCGTACCGGGAGCACGTATGCCCCCACCGGGATGCTGCTGGGTTCCGCAAGCTGAGCTGCAGCCCTCAGAATCACCGTGGCCAGGTACCAGCTCGGCCCAGGCGGCGTACACGCCATCGGCCGGCACTACCTGGATCTCGGGCACCTCGAGGTTGGCGGTGGGGAAGCCAAGCGCACGTCCCAGGCGCTCGCCGGGCACCACAATGCCGGTGAGCGTGGGCGGGCGGCCCAGCGCCGCCGCCGCCGCGCCGACCTGCCCGGCTTCGATCATGGCGCGGATGGCGCTGCTGCTCACCGGCACAGGTGCCGCCGGCTCGCCAGGCGGCGTGTGCCCCGGCACCGTGGGTAGCGACACCAGGAGCGGGTGCAGCGCCTCCACCTCGAAGCCGAGCCGGCGTCCGATCGCGGCGATCACCGGCGGCGTCCCCTGGCGGCCACGCCCCAGCGCAAACCCCGGGCCGTGGATGAGCCGGCGCACCCGCACCCACCGGCACAGGCGCTGGAGGAATTCCTCGGCCGTCAGCTGCTGCGTCTGGTGGTCAAACCGCCAGACCACCAGCTCGTCGACGCCCAGCCGCGCGAGCTGCTCGATCTTCTCCTCGAGCGTCGAAAGCAGGCGCACGGGCTGGTCGGGCCGCAGCACCAGCCGCGGGTGGGGCTCGAAGGTCACCACCACACTTGCCAGCCGCCGCGCCGCGGCCTCCTGCACCACCCGCCTGATCAGCGCCTGGTGGCCGCGGTGCACACCATCGAAGTTCCCGATCGTGACCACGGCCTCTGGCGGCTGTGCCGGCGGTGGATCCTCGGGGACGCGTACGACGCGCATGCCTGCCTTTAGCTTTCGTCTGCGGGCCGGCTCACGCGCCGCCCGCGCCACGTGCCGGCGGCACGAAGACCTTTTCTGGCTGCCACTGCGAGCCTCGACGCCGCACCACTGCCAAGAAGGTACCATCCGGCCCATAGGCGCGGGCAAGCGCTCCCTCCTCAGCCGCCATGCCCGGCTGGTCGACCGCCAGGCCATGCGCCAGCCGCGACGCGGCCCCGGCCTCCAGCCGCAGCGCCGGCAGGGACGCCAGCGCGATGTCGGGCGCGATAGCCACCGCGGGCCAGGTGCCATCACGCAGCCGTGCCTCCAGCTCCGCCAGCGCGACGGCGTCCTTCGCCTCGAACGACCCAACGCGCGTGCGCACCAGCCCGCTGAGGTGCGCGCCGCACCCCAGGGCAGCGCCAAGGTCGTGCGCCAGGCTGCGAATGTACGTCCCTTTGGAGCACTCGATCTCCAGCGTGGCCACCGGTGGCTCCCAGGCCAGGAGCTCCAGCCGCGTAATCTCCACGCGCCGGGCCGCCACCGGCGGTGCCTCGCCGCGACGTGCCAGCTGGTAGAGCCGGCGCCCGCCGACACGGATCGCCGCGTAGGGCGGCGGCTGCTGCTCGATGCGCCCGCGAAAGCGCGCCAGCGCGCGCTCGATCTGCTCCCGATCGAGCGCTGTCACCGGCCGCTCGGCCACCACGCGTCCCTCGGCGTCATACGTCTCGGTCTCCACGCCAAACGTCACGCGGGCGCGATAGGCCTTGTCGGCCTCGGCCAGATACTCCAGCACGCGCGTCGCGCGGCCGGTGGCAATGAGCAGCACGCCTTCGGCCAGCGGATCGAGCGTGCCGGCGTGGCCGATCCGCCGCACACCGCTGGCGCGCCGCAGGCGGATGACCACGTCGTGCGAGGTCGGCCCAGATGGCTTATAGACGTTGAAGAGCGCGTCCACCGTTCCGTAGCCCCTCACGGCACAGCGCGCGCGGCCGGCGCTGGCTCCGGTGAGGCCAGGCGTTCGACGTAGACGTAATAGGCACCCACCTCGAGCCCGGCGGCATTGCCAAGCGAGGTCTCCAGTCGCGCCTGGCCGGCGGGCACGTCCAGCTCGAAGACCGCAGCCGGCGCGCCAGGCTCCACCGCCGATTCGACGCTTCGGCGCTCGTGCCCCGGCCCAACGAGGCGAACTGCGGCCCGCTCAATGGCCAGCGCCCGGCCACCGCCCCAGCCGGTGGCGATCGAATCGTCGTACGGCTTCATCTCGCCCGGTAGGCCCACCGCCAGCGCAGCTCCCGCCTCGCGCGGCCAGCGGCGCAGCTCGAAGCGGTAGCGCCCCGGCCGGGCAAACTCCACCTCCCAGTAGCCGTTGTATTCGATCCCGCGGCGAACCTGCGCCTGGTTCCAGACGCACCGGGTGTCGTCGCCCCCACCTTCGATCGACGTCACCCGCTCCTCGCCGGGATCGCGTCGCCAGTCGTGCGACGTCAGCAGCACCGGCTCATCGCGCTCGCCGAGGACGATTGGAATCAGCTCATCGAACCGCTCGGAGACGAGCCGCCACCAGGACTCGTAGTCGGCGCGCAGGCGCTCTACCACCTCTGGATACGCGGCGGCCACGTCGGCGCGCTGCTCCGGATCGTGCTGCAGGTCGTAGAGGGCGCGGCCGTTGATCAGCCGCCACTCGTGGCCGTCCTCCTGGCGCATCACACAGCTCAGGCGCCACTTGACCGGGTGCAGCAGGCGCTGCGAATCGGTGACGATCGACCGCGCCGGCCATGGCCGGACGCCTTCGGGGCCATTGCTCTTCAGCAACGGCACGAGGCTGCGGCCATGGAACGCCGCCGGGTCATGCGCGATGCCGCACAGCTCCAGGAGGGTGGGCAGGACATCGATGTTCGCCGCCAGCGTCGCCACGTCGCGCCCATGCGCCAGACCACCGGCCGGCCAGTGGAGGAAGAACGGCACGCGGTGCCCGCCTTCGTACGGGCTCCCCTTGCCGCCGCGCATGCCAGCGTTATAGCCGTGCACGACGAACTGCTCACGATCGCGCACCAGCCCGCCGGCACTCCCGTTATCGGTCATGAAGATCAGGATCGTGCTCTCGGCCAGCCCCAGCCGCTCGAGCGCAGCGCGCAGCAGGCCCACCTGGTGATCGATGCAGCTCACCATGCCATAGAACTTGATCATCTGGTCAGAGGTCGGGTAGCCGAAGAACCGCGCCGCCTCCGGGTCCGACTGCGCTCGCTCCAGATACGGCCGGCTGAATGCCTCCGGCACGATGTGGGGCGCGTGCGGCGCGTTGGTGGCCAGGTAGCAGAAAAACGGCCGATCGCGGTGGCGGGTGATGAAATCGATCGCCAGCCGGAACCAGACGTCGGTGCAATAGCCCTCGAACCGCTCCCACTGTCCGTTGCGGCAGTAATAGTCGTCGAAGTAACGATTGCCCCAGTAATCCGGCGTGTTGCCCACCCCGCCGCCGCCATGGGTTACCACCTCATGGAAGCCGCGGTCCTGCGGCCGGTACGGATACGCGTCGCCCAGGTGCCACTTGCCGAAGAGCCCGGTGACGTACCCAGCCTCTCCCAGATAGTCGGCCAGCGTGCGCTCGGTGCGTCGCAGCAGCGACCGGCCACCGATGGTATGCCAGACGCCGGTGCTGTTATGGTAATGGCCGGTGAGCAGCCCGGCGCGCGTTGGCGAGCAGGTCGGCCCGACGTGGTAGTTGGTGAAGCGCACGCTCTCGTGGTGCAGCCGGTCCAGGTTGGGGGTATGGAGATAGGGGTTCCCGTGGCAGCCCAGGTCGCCGTAGCCCTGGTCATCGGTCAGGATGAGCACGATGCTCGGTGGCCCGGCGCGGGCTCGTGGCGGCCTGGCTGCGGTGGCCAGCGCGGCCAAGGGAACGGACGCACTCATCGGTTCAACGCGCCGGTCGCGGCAGAAGGCGCGCGCGCCTGGCGACCGTGGCGGCGATGCTGGCGCGCCAGCCGCCGGTCATGATGTGCACGCCGTGAAGTCCCATCCGGCGCATCGCCTCGATCATCTCGACGCAGATGGCAATGCCCTCCTCACGCGGGTCGGGCGCGGCGGCGAGGCGCGCCAGCAACGGCTCCGAGGGCCGCACACCCGGCAGCGACGACACCTTGCGCGCGTGCTCCACATTGCGAAACGGCAGCACGCCGCCCAGAAAGTACGCGCGCTCGTGCAGCCCGCGCGCCACGATGCGCTCCCACAGGCGTGAGAAGTCGTCGATGCTGGTCACAACGTTCGACTGGAAGAATTCCGCGCCGGCCTCGAGCTTCCGCTCGATCTGGCGTAGCTCCGCGTCTGGATTCGCCAGACACGGATCGAAGCCGGCGCCGAGGAAGAGCTCCAGCTGGCCATCGACGCGGAGCGGCGCCTCGGGCGTGCTGGAGGCAAACTCGCCGGCGTCGCGCATCCGGCGCACCATCTGGAGCAGCCCCACTGAGTTGCGCTCGTAGTAGGCGAAGTCGCGCGGGTGGTCGCCAATCCGCGGGGGATCGCCGGTGAGCAGCAGCAGGTTGCGCACGCCCATGGCGGCCGCGCCAAGGATCTCCGACTGGATCGCCACCAGGTTCATGTGCGTGGCCGTGGCCTGCATCACCGTGGTGATGCCGATCTGCTCCAGCAGGGCGCAGGTATAGCCGGAAGCCATACACACGTGGGCGCGTGAGTTGCTGGTCACATTGACGGCGTCGAACTCGCGCAGGCGCATGCCTTCCTCGCGCACCCGCTCGGCCAGCGGGCCGCGCGGCGGGTTGTACTCTGCAGTGCGCACGAACTGCCCGCGGCGCAAGGCCTCGCGGAACCGGTTCTCGGCCCCACCTCCCGCCGGTCTGCCATCTGCCGTGATCTCGCCAACCATGCTGCGCCAACAGAGTGTACGTCCTGCGCGTCACTTTGCCTCATGGCTATCGGGGCCATGAGGTGCACGTCGCTCCCGGGCCTTCACGCTCACTTCGGGAGCGGTGAGGCCTGGAGCGGCGCCAGGCCCGCGAGCAGGCTTGCTACCCGGCAGCGCCGGCAGTAGGCTACGCACGTCTGAGGACGCGTGGTTGTGCCGCGCAGGCCTGTAATTGTAGGAGGAGCAAGGAATTATGCCAGCCGCCATCCACCCGATGATGCCACGGCGCAAGATCTTCCGCCGCGCTGCTACGGTCCTGGCGGGAGCAGGAGCTCTGGGAGCCCTGGCGCGCTGCGCGCCTGGATCGCCGGCCGGGGGCAGCCAGGCGCGGCCGGCAAGTCTTGGCCCCGCCACGCTCGATGCGATCATCCGCGACGATCCGGTCGAGCATCCGCTGCTGGAGAAGCTGCTCAACCAGTTCATGGAGCAGTATCCGCAGATCAAGGTGCAGATGGTCTCGCCTGGATCCAACTTCAACGACAAGGTGTCCGCGCTGCTAGCCGGTGGCACGCCTCCCGCCCTCACTGGCCCCTGGGGCACCGGCGGCTATCGCGTCTGGGCGGTCAAGGGAGTGCTTCCGGAGCTCGATCCTCTCATCGCCCGCGATAAGTACGATCTTTCCGACTTCTACCCGCGCTTCGTCGAGTTCACCAAGCTGAACGGCAAGCGCTACGCGCTGCCCATGGGCGTGGGGATTGCCCTGCTGGCCTTCAATCGTGATCTGTTTCAGAAGGCTGGCCAGCCGCCGCTTCCCGGCTGGAACGACAAGAGCTGGACGTGGGACAAGTTCCTGGCTACGGCCAGGCTCCTCACGCGTGGCACCGATGGCCCGGATGCTGTGTGGGGCACCGGCAACCCCTGGAGCGATGACCGCCGCATTGCCTACGTCTATGGCGGTGCCTGGTTTGACCTCAAAGCCTATGAGACGGGCCGGGCCACCATCTTCCTCTACGAGCCGGAGGCAGTGATCGAAGGTATTCAGCTCATGGCCGACCTGATCAACAAATATCGCGTGCGTCCCACCTCGGCCGAGGTGAGTCGGGTCGCCGGCAACGTTACTCCCTTCCTGGCCGGCCGCCTGGCGATGGATGGCATCACCACCAGCAGCTACATCCGCTATTCGGAGCCCAACACGCCGTCGTGGGGCGTGGCTGCCGTGCCAAACCCGCCGTCGCTCCCACGGCGCAACTGGATTACTCCCGATCCCTGGTTCGGCTTCAAGCTGCCGCGCTACAGCGACGAGCAATGGGCGCTGATGAAGTTCATTACCAGCAAAGAATCGATGCGCGTCTTTCCCCTGCAGGCCACGTTCGTGCCCCCGCGCCAGTCGCTGGCCGCCGACTACCGCGACCACCTCGTCAAGCTGGGCCGGCTCACCGCCGACGACGTCAACCGAACGCTGGAAGCGCTGCCCACCGGCTTCGCGCCCACCTCCCACGCCGTGCCACTCTTCACCGATGCCTGGCCGCAGGTGCTCCAGCCGGAGCTCAACCGCGTGCTGGCCGGCGAGATCACGGCGCGCGAGATGATCGAGCGCGTTCGCCCCGAGATGGAGCGGCGGATCAAAGAGCAGCCTTGAGTGCCACCGGAGAGCCAGACCTACCACGCGCTGATCGGCTGTGGGAGATCATCCTCCGCATCTTGCAGACGATCGAGCAGCCGGCTGCGCTGCTCCTGGAGTGCCGCGGCATAGCCGGGATCAGACGCCACGTTCTGGAACTCGTCTGGATCGTGCTCCAGGTCGAACAACGCCTCCTCTGTCTCGCCGCCGCGGCGGCTGCGGGTGTATTTGTAGCGCTCCGAGCGGATAGTCTTGACCGAGAAGCCAGACAGTACGTCCCGAAACTCGATCAGCACGTCGGGCCGCCCGCGCTCCGTCTCGCCCCGCGCCAGGGGTAGCAGGCTCATGCCCTTCATGCCCGGGTAAGCGGGCACCCCGGCCGCCGCCAGCAGCGTGGCACAGACATCCACGTGCTCGACGAGCCCGCGCACGACGCGCCCAGCTGGCAGCCCGCCTTCCGGCCAGCGCATGAGCAGCGGCACGCGCACGATGCAGTCGTAATTCGTCGGCCCTTTGCCGGTGACATAATGATCGCCCAGCGCCTCGCCGTGGTCGCTCGTGAACACCACAAGCGTCTGCTCGGCCAGTCCCAGCCGATCGAGCGCATCGAGTATGCGCCCGATCTGCGCGTCGGCCAGGCTCACCATGCCATAGTAGAAGGCCTTGGCGCGCCGCCATTCGCCATCCGCGATCTCCAGGTTGCGCCGCGCGGCGGCGCGGAAGTGTGCCGGCTTGTCGTCGAGCTCGCCCGGGCGGCGCCGCGGGAGCGGCAGCGCGGCAGGGTCGTACATCGTGTCGTACGGCGCTGGGGCAAAGAGCGGAGGATGCGGCGCGTAGATGCCGGCGTGCAGAAAGAAGGGCTCCTCGCCCGATCGCGCGCGCTCGGCATGGGCCTCCAAGAAGCGGATCGATTCGGTGGCGACCCAGCCGGTATGGCTCACCTCGGCCGGCGCCTCGAGCCGCCGCCCGTCGAATAAGCCACGCCCGCCGGGCACGTTCACATACGATGGCGGGATCGCGCTCCCCGGCGGCACCGGCAGCGGCGCGCGCACGGCCTCCAGATACTCCGGGTGCTCGCGCTCCACCCAGCGCAGATACTCGTCGTGATAGCAGCCCGGCTCGTCCGAGTTGATCATCGTCCGGAAGCCATACTCGAGGCTCGGATGCGGCTGCTCGTAGTCGCGCCCCCAGTGGGGAAGCAGATGGATCTTCCCAATGCTGGCGGTGTGATAGCCGGCGGCCAGCAGCGCCTGCGCCAGATTTGGCTGCGCCGGATCGAGGGGCGTGCCGTTCTTCCGCACGCCGTGGTTCTGGCAGTACCGCCCCGTGAGCAGGGACGCCCGGCTGGGCATGCAGACCGGGTTCTGGATATAGCAACGCTCGAACCGCACGCCCTGCGCAGCCAATCCATCGAGCCGCGGCGTGCGGATCAGGGAATTGCCGTTTGCTCCCACACCGTCGTATCGCTGCTGATCCGTGGTGATGAGCAGAATGTTCGGCCGCATTCCTTCTTGCTGCCCCTCCTGCAGGAACGGATTACCTCGCGCTTGCTGCGCCACAGCCTACGTCGCCGGGCCACTGCCGGCTCCTCGCCGCGCTCGCACCCGGCATTAATACCCAGCCTCTTTGTCCACTACGTTGTGCAGCGGCTCGCCGGCGATGTAGCGACGCAGGTTCTCCAGAAAGATGTCGGCGCCGCGCCGGTAGGTCAGCGGCGTGGTCGCACCGTAGTGCGGCGTGATGATCGTGTTGGGCGCGTCCCAGAACGGGCTCTCCGGCGGCAGCGGCTCCACCGCGTGCGCGTCGAGCCCGGCTCCGGCGATCCATCCCTCGCGCAGTGCGCGCAGCAGCGCATTCGGGTCGGCCGTGGCTCCGCGTGAGATGCAGAGGTAATACGCGCTTCGCTTCATCGCCCGAAACTCTGCCTCGCCGAGCATGTGGTACGTCTCAGCCGTCAGCGGCGCCGTCATCGCCACCCAATCGCATTGTCCAAGGAAGTCGTGCAGCCGCTCGCGCGGAAGCTGCTCATCCACATCGGGGCAGGGCGCGGGGGTCCGGCGCACGCCGAGCACCCGCATATGAAAGGCTTTGGCCTTGCGCGCCAGGTCCTGCCCGCTGTTGCCCAGCCCAATGATGCCCAGTGTCTGCCCCGTCAGCTCACCATGGACGAACTTATCCCAGCGGTGCTCCTGCTGCGCCCGCAGCACGCGTGGCACGTTGCGCGCCAGCATGAGCATCAGCAGGATCACATGCTCGGCCAGAGGGATCGCGCCGTTGCCCTTGCTGCAGGTGAAGAGGGCAGGATGCTGCTTCAGCTCCGGCGATACCTCCACGCCCGCACCCCATGAGTGCAGCCAGCGGAGCTTTGGCGCGGCTGCGAGCAGCGGGCCGGGCACGCTTCCGGCAACCACCTCGGCCTCGGCCAGCAGGGCACGCAGCGCCTCGCGGTTCGGCAGTACCACCGCCTCGATGAGCGGTGACACCGCTCGTGCCTCCTCTGCCAGCCGCTCCGGGCCAATGTCGCTTGCGGTAATGAGCACCCTGATTGGATGAGCGCGATCGGCACGCATGACGGCCTCCCTTCCCAGTCTCCTCACCAGTCTCCTCAGTGGTTGCGCAGTCTTCGGCAGCGTTGTGCTTGGGGGTGTATACCAAAGATGCTCCCCGGAGCAAGGGCAAGACGAGGCGAGCCCTGCCGCCGCAGGTGGGTAGCGTCGAGCTATCTCTGAGCGGTCCATTAATCCGGGGGAGGAGAGGAGGTTTCACCGGCCATGTCAGCTACCATGTCAGCTATCAGACGCCGCACGTTGCTTCGCGCTACCGCCGGAGCCGCTATTCCGAGCACCTTGCTCCTTGCCGCCTGTGGGGGCGGCGGTGCGAACCAGCCTGCCGCCGGCGGTGGCGCGGCGACCGCGCCCGCGCTCGGGCCCGCCAAGCTGGCCTGGTGGTCGCGCGGGACGCAGGAATGGAACGAGATGCTGCTCGAGGTCGCCAGAACCTACATGCAGCAGAACCCTCAGATCACGATCGAATACGCCTTTCAGCCATCCGACGGCTACACCGACCGCATCATCACTGCTGCCGCTTCGGATACGCTTCCCGACGTCTTCCACCTCAACTCGCAGGACACGATCTCGCTCGCCGCCAAGGGCCTCCTGCAAGACGTCTCGACCTTGCTTGCCAAGGATGCGAAGGTCAGGAAAAGCGACTTCTTTCCCTGGGCCTGGCTGCGCGCTGAATACCAGGGCAAGACCTACGCCATGCCCCTCAAGGGTACGTGCAACGTGCTCTGGGTCAACCAGAGCTTGTTCGAGCGTGAGGGCCTAGCGCTGCCCAGGACCGGCTGGACGTGGGCCCAGTTCATCGATACTGCGCGCAAGCTCGCCAAGACTCCTACCGACCCGAGTGGCGTCTGGGGGGCGTGGACCTACCCGTGGCAGACCGCCGTCTGGCAGAACGGCGGTGACCTGGTCGATAAGGATGGCAAGAAGGCGCTCATTGCCGAAGCTCCGGCGGCCGATGCTATCCAGTGGGTGGCCGACCTTGCGCTCAAGGAGCACGTCGCTCCCAAGCCCGACGAGGGGCAGGACGTTCGATCACTTGCCGTGCCCTTCAGCTCCGGCCGGATCGCCCTGTATCCGGGCGGCGAGCCCGATTTCGGCAACCTGCTCAAGATCACGGATTTCAAGTGGGCCGCCGCGCCACTGCCGCTCGCGGCGAGCGGCAAGCCTCAGGCCAGCTTCGGCGCCGCGACGCTCTTTGGTCTCAGCCCCAAGACCAGGGTGCAGCCACAGGCGTGGGCGTTTCTCGGCTGGCTCTGCACGAGCAAGGATGCCCAGGCTATCCTCAACAAGGCCGGCAAGATGGGGGTGCCGCCGTACAAGCCCATCTACGACAGCCTGTTCGTGAACCAGCCGCCGCGCGAGGACGTCAAGAAGGTGCTGGGCGAGATGGCCCTCGCCAACCATCCCTACCTCGAGACGCTCACCACTGTGCCTCAGGTCGAGAAGCTCTTCAGCACCGAGCTGGCACCGGTCTGGTCGGGGCAGGTTACCGCGCGCGACGCCACCAAGAAGCTTGCCGAGCAGCTCGGGCCGCTCCTGGCGCAGTGAGCAGGCGCTTGGCCGGCAGCCGGCAGGATCTGTCCGGCGCTCTATGGCCACAGGGGCGCGCCGGTCAGGCCGGCCGTCTCAGGCTGGCCGGTCATCAGGTTGGCATTCTGCACCGCCTGGCCGGCCGCGCCTTTGCCCAGATTGTCGATTGCGCCGATGGCAATGACGTGGCCGGTCATGCCATTGACGGCGTAGCTGAGAAATGCCAGATTGGTGCCCGTGGCCCACTTGGTGTGTGGGCTGCGGCCGCTATCGACCTCCACGACGCGGATGAACGGCTCGCCGGCATAGAACTCGCGGGCCAGGGCCATAAGTCCTGCGGTCGTTACCTCCGTGCGCGGCCGCGCGTAGCAAGTAACAATGATGCCGCGGTTCATCGGAATGAGGTGCGGCGTAAAGGCCACTGACACCCGCTCGCCGCCTCCCAGGCGCGAGAGCGCCTCGCAGATCTCGGGAACGTGAGGATGGCCGGCGAGCCCGTAGGCGAAGAGGTCCTCATTCGTCTCGGCGTAGCCATACTGGCTGCTGCCCCCGCGCCCGGCGCCGCTGACGCCACTCTTCGCGTCGATTACCACTCCCTCGGGGTCGATCACCCGGTGGGCCACCAGCGGGGCCAGCGCCAGGATCGAGGCCACGGCATAGCAGCCCGGGTTGGCCAGGCGTGTGGCCTGCCGGATCTGCGCCCGCGCGCCCGGCAGCTCGGTGACACCGAAGGTCCAGCCTGCGACGAAGCGATGATCGCCGCCGATGTCGACGATCCGCGTGCCGGCCGGCACGCGCGCCAGCGGCTCGGCCGACCGTCCGGTGGGCAGCGAGGCGAAGAGGAGATCGATACCGTCGAGCGCCTCCGGCACGAATGGCTCGACCACCAGGCTCCCTGCAGGATGCCCAGCCAGCCCCGGCACCAGCTGATCGAGTCGCTGCCCGGCGGTGGAATCGCCGGCGACGTAGACCACCTCAAAGCAGGGATGAGCCAGGCACAATCGCAGCAGCTCGCGTCCACCGTAGCCGCTGACGCCGGCGATTCCAATACGCACCCGTACACTCTCGTTCATCATTCGTCACTTGCCCGCCGCGCCCGCTTCCAGGCGCGCCCAAATGTGAGATTACGCATAGACTGGCGAGGGGGATAGCGCCGTACACTAGCAATCCCAGCGTAGCAAACCCATCCCGAGCCATGGGCATCAGCGACCACGCGCCTGAGGAGCTCCCGGCACCCGATATGCCGGCCACGGCGCCGGAGAACAGCCAGTCTGCCGAAGCTCGCTCGCGCCTCGTCGTCGTGGAGGATGACGATGACGTGCGCGAGCTCCTTTCCTCATTCCTATCCGACGAAGGCTATCAGGTGGATGCTTTCGCGACCGGTCGGCCGGCGCTGGCGCACATTCAACGGCAGCCGCCTGATCTGGTGCTGCTCGACATCTGGCTCCCGGACATCGATGGGTATCAGATCTGCCGCGAGATTGTGGGGCGCCTGGGCGCCGCCGCGCCGCCGGTGATCTTCCTCACCGCGCGAACGGAGACGGCAGCACGGGTAGCCGGCCTCGACGCGGGTGCTGTGGACTACATTCCCAAGCCCTTCGAGATCGACGAGGTGGTGGCTCGGGTGCGAGCCGCGCTGCGCTCGAAGGCCGTGCGGGACGCGCTGGCGGCGCAGGCAGCTACCGATCCGCTCACCGGGCTGCTCAATCGCGGCCAGCTGGATGTCCGCGCGGCGGAGGCGCTGGCGCTGGCGCGCCGGCATGGCCGCCCGCTGGCGGCGCTGATGGTCGACATCGACCACTTCAAGCGCATCAACGACACCTACGGGCATCAGGCCGGCGATGCCGTGCTGCGCGAGGTGGCCGGCCGGATTCGGCGCGTGAGCCGGGCCTCGGACGTCGTGGGGCGCTACGGCGGGGAGGAGTTCGTGCTCCTGCTGCCCGAGACCGATGCTGCCGGCGCGCTGGCGATGGCCGAGAAGGTCCGCCGCGAGATCAGCACCCGGCCAATTGTGCTCCCCGACGTGCCCGCGCCCGCCGCTCCAGCCACACTGGAAGCAGGTGCAGCGGCCCAGGCCCGTGCCGGCCGGCGGGAGGTGTGGATCCAGGTGAGCGTGGGAGTGGCCGGCGCCACGGCACAGATGCTCGACCCGGCGGCGCTCTACGCGGCGGCCGACCGCGCGCTCTATCGCGCCAAGGCGGCGGGGCGAAACCGTGTGGTGCTGGATCAGCCAGATGAGCATCGGTGAGCAATGGCCAGTGCTGCCAGTGCTGCCATCGTGCCATCGCTTGTCCTAAGCCTGGCCGGGGAGCACGATGGCACGAAAGAGAAGGGCGAAGTCGTATGCAAGTACAGTTCTGGGGCACGCGGGGCTCGCTGGCGAAGCCCGGGCCCACCACGGTGCGCTACGGCGGCAACACCGCCTGCGTGGAGGTGCGCGCCGGCAGCACGCTCATTGTGCTCGACTGCGGCACCGGCGCGCATGAGCTTGGCCTGGCACTGCTGGCTCGCGAGCCGGCGCCGATCCACGGCCACCTCCTGATCTCACATACCCATTGGGATCACATCCAGGGCTTCCCCTTCTTTGGGCCCCTCTTCGTGCCGGGCAATGAATGGGATCTCTACGCGCCGGGAGGAATGGGGCAGCGCCTCGCCGATACGCTCGCCGGCCAGATGGAGTACACCTACTTCCCGGTGACGCTCGACCAGCTGGCGGCGACGATCCACTTCCACGATCTGCTGGCCGGCAGCTACGACATCGGCAAGGTGCGGGTGGCCACGCGCTACCTGAATCACCCTGCGCTCACCATGGGCTACCGGCTCGAGGCCGAAGGTGTCACGCTCGTCTACGCCACCGATCATGAGCCCTATGCCTACCAGGCCGGCAGCGAGGGGCCGCATGGGAGGACACTCACCCCGCTGGTGCATGAGGAGGACCGCCGCCACATCGAGTTCCTGGCCGGTGCCGATCTGGTCATCCACGATGCCCAGTACACGATCGAGGAATACGCGAGCAAGCGCAACTGGGGGCACACGCCGGCCGAGCAAGCCGTGGATTTCTGCCTGGCCGCCGGCGCCAGGCGGCTGGCGCTCTTCCACCACGATCCCCTTCGGAGCGACGACGCGCTCGATGCGCTGGTGGCGCGCTGCCGCGAGCGTGCCACCGCGGCCGGGGAAGGGCTGGAGGTATTCGCGGCGGCGGAGGGCCAGGCGATCACGCTGGCGGCGAGGGGCGCGGGTAGGGCAGATCGAGCAGTGGCGAGCCAGCCTGGCACGTTATCGCCTGCAGCTCCGGCAGGCACCGAGCCGGCCGCGGTGGAGGAGCCAGTGCTGGCCGGCGGCGCGGCTCGGCCGGCCACGATTCTCATCGTCGACGATGACCCCGACATCGTGGAGCTGCTCACCATCGCCCTCGGGCACGAGCACGTGCGCATCCTCTCGACGCTCAATGGCGAGGAGGCGCTGCGGCTGGCGCGGACAGAGCGCCCTGACCTGATCTTACTGGACATTCGCCTGCCGGCTCGCAATGGGCTCGACGTCTGCCGCACCCTCCGTGCCGACCCGGACGAGCGCCTGCGCGCCACCCCGATCGTCATGCTGACGTCGATGACGGCGCCGGAGGAGGTCGCCGCCGGCTTCAACGCCGGCGCCACCGACTATCTGACCAAACCCTTTACCCTGGCCAGCGTGCGCTCGCGCGTGGAAGGCTGGCTCCTGCGCTCGGCGCCGCCGGGGCCATGAGCTGGCGTGGCGTAGCCGGCCACGCTCCACCGCGGGCATGATACGCTGCTGGCTGGAGGCCGGTGGCCCGCCGGCCTGTCCACAGGGGCAGAGCGAAGCGCTGGGTACCAGCAGGGCTCAGGCCGCTGAGGCTTTGGGCGGTACAACCAGGCTGAGGACGCTGAAGAGCGGAGCATGGCATGCAGGCGCTGATGAAGCTGGCAGCGGGGCCGGGGCACCTGGAGCTGCGTGAGGTGCCGGAGCCGCAGCCCGGCCCGGGCGAGGTGGTGGTCGAGGTGGCGGCCACCGGCATCTGCGGCTCCGACCTGCACATTCAGGATGGCGAGTACAGCGTGTCGCCGCCGGTGGTGATTGGCCACGAGACCGCCGGCACGGTGGCGGCTGTTGGCCCTGGCGTCGCATCGTGCCGCCCCGGCGAGTGCGTGACGGTGATGACCACCATCAGCACGTGCGGCCGGTGCGCGCTCTGCCGTTCGGGCCGCACCAATCTGTGCCCCGAGCGGCGCTGGCTGGGTGGGCACGTCAACGGCGGCTTTGCACGCTACCTGGCGGTGCCTGAGGCCAACGTGCTCGTGCTGCCGCCGGCCGTCTCGCTCGAGGCGGCGGCTCTGACCGAGCCGCTGGCGTGCTGCGCGCACGCCGTGCTGGAGCTGGCACCGCCTGGGCCCGAGGGGCTGGTGGTCGTCTCCGGCCCCGGTTCAATCGGCCTGCTGTGCGCGCAGGTGGCTCGCTCGACCGGCGCGCAGGTGATCGTGCTTGGCACCCACGCCGACGGCGCCCGCTTTGCGCTCGCCCGCCGCCTGGGCTTCACCGACCTGGTGGACGTTGAGCAGGAGGAGGCGGTGGCGGCCGTGGAGGCGCGGCGCAGCGGCCGCGAGATCGAGCTAGTGATCGAGGCGGCCGGTGCTGCTGGCTCGCTCGACCAGTGCCTGCGCCTGGCTCCACGCGGCGGGCGTGTGCTGCAGATCGGCCTCTATGGCCGGCCGGTGCCGTGCACCGCCGACCTGCTGGTGCTCAAGGAGCTCCAGCTGCTGGGCAGCTTCTCCAGCACGCCCGGCTCGTGGCGGCTGGCGCTCGACCTTCTGGCACAGGGTGCGGTGCAGACGGCGCCGCTGGTGACCAGCCGCCGACCCCTGGTGGAGTGGGCCGACGCGTTCGCTGCCGCCCGCCGCAAGGGCGAAGGCAAGATTCTGCTGGTGCCTTGAACCAGGCCGGGATCAGGCCGGCTGCTCGTCGAAGTAGCGCGCAACCTCGTCGCGCTCGAAGCGGGGCCATGGCTGCCGGCTTCCATCGGGAAGGATGAGCTGCAGCCCATCCTCACGAGGCGTCAGCCGGCCGATGGGGGCGGCCGGCACGCCGGCTGCCTGCAAGGCTGCCAGCGCCGCCCCCTCCTGGTCGGGCGTGATTGCGGCCAGGAGCGCGCCGGAGGCGAGCAGCCCCAGCGGGTCGAGCCCCAGCGCGTCGCAGATGGCGCGCGTTGGCGGGCACACCGTGATGGCATCGAGCTCAATGGCGGCGCCGGTGCCGGAAGCTTCGGCCACCTCCCAGACGCCGGTGGCGAGCCCGCCCTCGGTGGGATCGTGCAGGCTATGTAGCGCCTCGGGCGGCAGCGCGGCGCAGAGCGCCTGTGCCGCGCGCACCACGCTGATGCCGGGATCAAAGAGCATGGCGGCCGCGCGCTCGATCACCTCTGGAGCGACGCCCCGCGCGTGGAGCCGATCGCCTGCCTCGCGCGCGAGCACCGCTGTTCCCTCGATGGCGATGCCCTGGGTCAGAATCAGGCAGTCGCCGGGCCGGCCGCCGCCGGTCCGCACTAGGCCGCGGCGCGGCGCCTCGCCGAGCATGCAGCCGGCGATGATGGGGCGATCCAGGCCGGCGGTGACCTCGGTGTGTCCGCCCACCAGCGTGATCCCAAGCTCGCGGCAGGCATCGAGCAGCTGATCGAACAGGCGGGACACCGCGGCTTCGTCCCAGTGATGGGGCAAGAGCGCGGTGGCGAGAAACCAGCGGGGAGTGGCGCCGGTGCAGGCGACGTCGTTGGCATTGACATGCACCGCGTACCACCCGATGCGGTCGGTAGCAAAGGTGATGGGGTCGGTCTTGGCCACCAGCACGCGCGCGGCCGCTCCCGTGCGCTCCGATGCCGCGGCCGGCGTGCCCGGCGGTGCCGCGAAGTCGATGACGGCGGCGTCCTCCCCCACCGCACTGCCCACCAGCACCCGCGGATCGGTGCGCGGAATGCGGCTCAGCAGGCGGCCAAGCAGCTCAGGCGGGAGCTTCCCGGTGCGCATAGCAGGTCCGACCAGTCTCTGGGCTCAGCCTCTGGATGGACGCTGCGCCGTCCGGCCTGGGGCACTGGCTGCCCGGCCGGCCAGGCCGAGCCGGCGCCGCTGCACCCGGGCTGCATCGAGCAGCTGCACCATCACCTCCGGAGGCCGGCTGGCTGCAGCCGGCCGCGCTACTTCACTGCCTCAGCGGTGCCGCGGCCGATGGCGTAGTAGAGGAAGCCCGCGGCCCGCGCGGCGGCCGGCTCGTAGATGTTCCGGCCGTCGATCAGCACCGGGCGCGCCATCGCCGCGCGCAGCCGGCCCAGGTCCAGCTGCTTGAACTCGTTCCAATCGGTGACCACCACCGTTGCGTCCGCCCCGGCCACGGCATCGTACGGATCAGTCCCGAAGTACGCGTCGGGCAGCGCGCGGCGCGCCCCTTCCATGGCCACTGGATCGTAGGCCCGCAGCAGCGCGCCGTCGGCCTGCAGCAGGTGGGCGATCTCCAGCGCGGGGGCTTCGCGCAGGTCATCGGTATTGGGCTTGAAGGCCAGCCCCAGCAGCGCGATCGTCTGCCCTTCGAGGCTACCCAGCGTCTCGCGGAGCTTCTGGATCACCTTGAGGCGCTGGTCCTTATTGATCTCAATCACGGCGCGCAGCAGCTGGGGATGGCAGCCGCTCACCGCCGCCATGTGCGCCAGCGCGCGCACGTCCTTTGGAAAGCACGAGCCACCCCAGCCCAGGCCAGCGTCGAGGAAGGCCCGGCCGATGCGGGCATCACGACCCATGCCTTCGGCCACGAGACGCACGTCGGCCCCCAGGCGCTCGCAGATGCTGGCCACCTCGTTGATGAAGCTAATCTTGGTAGCCAGAAAGGCGTTGCTCGCATACTTGATCATCTCCGCCGTGCGCGGGTCGGTGATGAGCGTGGGGCACTTCAGGGGCGCGTACAGTGCTGCCACCTGCTCGGCATCCTCGCGGCGGGTGGCGCCGAGCACGACTCGGTCGGGGTGCATGAAGTCGGCCACGGCATTGCCTTCGCGCAGGAACTCGGGATTGGAGACGACGCCGAAGCGCAGCCCTCTGCGCTCGGGCGGCAGGTGGCGCTCGATGATCTGGTCAACCCGATCGGCCGTCCCGATGGGGACGGTGCTCTTATTGACGACGATGGCGCCGTCCTTGAGGTAGGGCGCCAGCGCGGCGGCGGCGGTGCGTACCTGCGTCAGATCAGCCTCGCCTTCTGGCCCGGCCGGCGTATTCACGGCGATGAAGCAGAAATCGGCTTCGGGGACCGCCTCGGCGTAGCTCGTCGTGAAGTGGAGGCGCCCGGCGGCGACGTTGCGCAGCACCAGCTCTTCGAGCCCCGGCTCGAAGATGGGAAGCTCGCCCCGCTTCAGGCGGGCCACCTTCTGCTCGTCGATATCCAGGCAGATGACCTGGTTGCCCAGATCGGCAAAGCAGGTTCCGGTGACGAGTCCTACATACCCGGTTCCCACGACACAGATGCGCTTCATCGTACGGTCTCGCTACGGTGTTGCCGGCGGAGAGCGCTCCCCGGTCGCCGGGCTTGGCCCTGGCTTGCCGGGAGGCGTGCCGTGCCCCCTATTCTCTCAGGTATAACGCTAGCGCGCTGGATAGGCACCGCCACACCGGCGGCAAGCTGCCGGCCATGGCGCCGTGGGGAAGGACATGCCTGAGCTGCCAGAAGTCGAAGGAATTCGCCGGCGGATTGGCCCGCGCGTCGTGGGGCAGCGCATCGACGCGCTCGACATCCTTGACCCGAAGCTCTGGCTGCCGGCGGAAGGGCTCTCGGCCACCGACGCGGCCGGGCGCACCATCGAGGCGCTCGACCGGCACGCCAAGCTGCTGCACTGGCGGCTGAGCGATGGCCTTTCGCTCGTGCTGCACCTCAAGCTGGCCGGGCAGGTAGTGTACACCGGCGCCTCGGGCGAGCGGCTGGTGGGCGGGCATCCCTATCCCCTGCCGGGCGCCGTGCTGCCCGATCGCTCCACCCGCTTCATCCTGCGCCTGAGCGATGGTGCGCAGATCTTCATCAACGACCAGCGGCGCTTCGCCTGGCTGCGCCTGCTGCCGCAGCCGGCGGCTGAGGCCTTCATTGCCGCCCAGGGCTTTGGCCCCGATCCACTTGCGCCCGGCTTTACGCCAGAGGTGCTGGCCGAGCGGCTGCGCCGGCGCAAGGACCGGCCAATCAAGGTGGCGCTGATGGACCAGACGTGCCTCGCCGGGCTGGGAAACATCTATGCCGATGAGGCACTGCACGCGGCGCGCTTGCACCCGCTTACCCGCACGGGTGACCTTACCGCCGACGAGGTGGCGCGTCTGCATCGGGCGATCATCGACGTGCTCGAGGTGGCCGTGCCGGTGGGAGGGGCGATCGTCAAGATCAACCGCGCCGTGTCGGAGCCCGAGACGGGCCGCGACTTTCTGCGCGTGCATGGCCGTGAAGGCGAGCCGTGCCTCGATTGCGGGGCCGCGCCGCCGGCCGGCGGCGCGGCCCCGCGGGTGGTGCGGATCGTCGTTGGCGGGCGCGGGACCTACCTCTGCCCGGTCTGCCAGCCGGCCCCGGCTGGCACAGCCAGGCCGGCCGCAGAGAACGGGCCGCGCTCGGATGGCACGGCGTAGGCGCCTGGCCAAGCCTTACGGCACCGCCGGCTACGGGCCGAGCGCGTGGCGGGCTGCACCGTGCCACTCCTGGCGGCAGCAGTCGAGCTGGCTCACCGGCTCCGACGTGCCGGCCGGGCGCGCGGTTGACTGCACCGGCTGCGATGCCCCATTATCTGGCCCGTGTGAGCCGGTTCGAGGGGATCGAGCAGATCCAGCAAAGGGAGGAAGGCGATATGACGAGCACCAGCAGCGATCAGCTGTGGGAGGCGGGTGCAGGCCGGCAGGAGGCATCCCGCGCGCACGCGGTGCGGGTGAGCCGGCGCCGCGTGCTTGGCTGGAGCGGCGTGGGCATGGGCGCTGTGGCCGCCGCGGCCTGTGGCACGAGCACCGGCAGCAGCGGTGGTGAGGCCAAGCCAGGCACAGGGGCCGTCTCCGCGAGAGGCACGGTCACCCACTTTACGTGGGGGAACTCCTTCTCGGACGGGATCGAGCAGAAGGTGATCGATGCCTTCCAGGCAAAGCAGAGCAAGATCAAGATCAACTTTGTCAACTCGCAGAGCGACCACTTCACCAAGCTGACAGCCGCCATTGCCGGTGGTGACCCGCCCGACACCGCACTGGTAGACGGCTATGACATTCGCAATCTCATCAAGAAGGGCGGCGCGCTGGACGTGACCTCGCGCATGCAGCGCGACGGCATCAAGAAAGAGGACTACATCGAATCGTGGTTCGATGAGTTCCTCTACAAGGGGAAGTACTATTACCACCCCAACATGCGCGGCTCGACCGCATCGTTCTTCTACAACAAGAACCTGATCGAGAAGATGGGTGCAAAAGTCCCATCGGAAGGATGGACGCTCGACGACTGGCTGGACATCGCGCAGAAGACGACGCGGGATTCGAAGGGCCTGGCACCGACGCAGGCCGGCTTCGATCCCGGCAGCGCGACCTTTGGGACCGAGCGCCCCGGGCTGTGGTGGCCGTTCCTGTGGGTGAATGGCGCCGAGCTCATCGACCTGGACAAGAACGTGTGCACGCTCGATTCGCCGGCGGCGATCGAGTCGTTCCAGTTCCTGCAGGATCTGGTGCACAAGCATAAGGTGACCCGCAACTCCTTCACGGGTATTCCTGGCGCCAGCGACCTCTTTGTGCAGGGCCGGCTGGCCATTGTGCACCAGTGGTTCACCGACATTCCCCGCTATCGGGCCGAGATCCACGACTTCGAGTGGGACACGGTGGTGATGGCGCAGGGCAAGCTGCGGAAGCAGATTGGCCTCTACAAAGGCAACGGCGAGGTGATTCCCACCGGGGCCAAGAACCCAGACGCGGCCTGGGAGTTCATGAAGTTCCTCGGCGGGTATGAGGCGATGCTGATCTATGGCGTGGAGGGGCGGTTCGTGCCAGCGCTCAAGAAGGCCAATCAGGACCCGCAGTTCCTGAAGAGCGGGAAACCGCCCAAGAACCTGGCCACCTTCACCGATGGTCGTGTCAAGACGCTCCCACTGATGCCAGAGTGGAACGACTTCAACCGTGACGTGTGGAACCCCGCCCTCGATAAGATCTGGAACAACCAGGCCTCGCCGAAGGAGGTGCTCCCGGAGGTGGCGCGGATGACGACCGAGAACTACCTCAAGAACCGAGAGAAGTATTAGCCATCAGTCCGGCAGCTCGTGGAAGACGATGCAGACCGGTGCGGGGACCGGCGTGACCGCGCCGGTGGGAGTGAGCCCGCCCGTCTGCGCGTTGACTCGAAAAGCGACAATCGAGCCGCTCTGCTGGTTTGCCGCCAGGAGCAATGACCCGCTCGGGTCGAGGTTGAAGTTGCGCGGCGTTCGTCCTTGGGTCGGCTGATGTCCGAGCGGCGTCAGCCGCCCGCTCTGCTGATCGATGCGAAAGATGGCGATGCTATCGTGGCCGCGGTTCGAGCCGTAGACGTACTGCCCGGAGGGGTGCACCACTACCTGCGCCCCCGAGCTACTCCCGCTGAAGCCGGCCGGCAGTGTCGAGATGGTTTCGATCAGCTCAAGCGCGCCGCGTGTGACATCGTAGGCGTAGGCGCTCATCGTCGACGCCAGCTCGTTGATGACGTAGGCAAAGCGCCCGCTGGGATGGAATGCCAGATGGCGTGGGCCCGATCCCAGCGGCGCGGCACCGAACGGCGGATCATTGGGCTCAAGCGTGCCATTGCTCGGATCGAAGCGGTAGATCATGATCTTATCGATGCCCAGATCGCACGCCAGGACGAAGCGGCCGGCAGGGTCGGGCGTGATGAAGTGCGCGTGTGGCCCTTCCTGGCGTCGCGCCACCGGCCCGCTGCCCTGATGGTGGTGCACGCTCGTGGCGTCGCCCAGCTGGCCATCGGGGCCGATGGGCAGCGCCGCGACATGCCCGCTCTGGTAGTTGGCAGCGAAGGCATACCGGCCCGAGGGGTGGATGCTGACATAGCAGGGAGAGACGCCATACGATGGACGGCGGTTCAGCAGCGAGAGCCGGCCGGTCTCGGGCTCGACCGCGAAGGCAGTCACCGCGCCGGTGCGCAAGCCATCGTCATCGACGTGTCGCTCCACCGCGTAGAGGTAGCGACGCGAGGGGTGCAGCGCCACCCAGGTGGGGCTATTGAGCCCGGCCACCGTGTGGATGGGCGCGAGCGCGCCGGTGGCAGAGTCGAGCCGGTAGAGGTAGATGCCTTCGGCGCCTCCGGGCTCGGTGAAGGTGCCGACGTAGACAAGCATAGCCATATGGTAGTCAGCCTCGGGCGCAATGCTCAAAGCCTGCCGGCTCAATGAACGCGCCGATGGCGACGAGCATGGGCCATAGCGAGGGGCAGGATAGCAGGTCCGAGGCGATCACGCCGGCGGGCCGGCGCCAGCCGCGAGCTGGCGCAGCAGGCCGGGGGGCCTCAGGCTGTGGTGAGCCCCAGCACGGTGGCGGGATTGAGTCGCGACATGCGCTCGAGCTCGGCTGCGGTGATGCCGCGCGCCAGCAGCGCCTCGTAGTAGCCGCGCAGGCCATCGACGGGAAAGGCATTCGCTGGCTGGCCATAGTCGGTTGCCAGTACGGTCGTTTCGACGCCTACCGCGCGAATGCCGGCCACGATGCGGTCGAGCTGCTCGGGCGGTGTCGGCTCGCCGGCGCGGCCGGCGCTGCTGTTCGCACAGCGCTCGAAGAAGACCATGTCCAGAGTCGCCAGCTCGAGCTGCAGCGCCACCGGAACGGCGACGAAGCCGGCCTCAGGATGCGTAACCACGACGGCTCGCACGCCGCGCCGGCGCGCTTCCGGCACCAGCACGCGCGTCTCCTCCGGTGAGAGGTGCCCGGTCGCCAGCACCAGCCCGTGCGCCGCGATGGCCTCGAGCACATCCTGCGCCGCCAGCGTGAGACGGCCGGCGGCATCAAGCACGCCGAGGGCACCGTCGAGCGGCTCGCCGTGGAACCGACGATGGTGCGCCGAATCGAAGGTCGGCATCCAGACAATGCGTCCGCCGAGCGCCGCGGCGGCCTCGATGGCGGCCGGATTGAGCCCGCCGACGTAACGGTTGAGCACCACGCCGCCGTAGGCAATCTCGCGCCCAAGCGCCTGGTTGATTAGCTGGGCATGGCCGGCGGTGGGCTGGTGGTGGTTCTTGAAGACCACAGCGCGCATACCGACATCGGCGGCGGCGCGGGCGACCTCGAGCATCGTCGCCTTGCGCGGGCGCGCGTCGGGCGCAGCGTGCACGTGCAGATCGATCGCGCCGCGGAGCTGAGCAGGCTGCATGGCCAATCGGCCAAGAGGATACCGCGCGCGTCCCCGGCCAAGCTCGAGCGTGCAGCCCCGCATCGGCGCCATGGCCAGGCTCACGCGCGAAACGCGCGATCTACGCGGCACAAGCGGCACAAGCGGCACAATAGGGGGCGCGCATACGGCTCGCGGTGGCGATGCTGTCGTGCCGCAAACGAACGATGCCTACAAACACTGCCAAAGGAAGCGCCAGCACCATGATCACCGGACTGCACCACGTCGGCTACGTCGTGCCGGACCTCGACCGCGCGATCGCCTTCTTTACCGAGAAGCTCGGCCTTTCGCTGGATCGCCGCGTCGATGCGCCCCAGATGGGGCTTGAGATCGCGGTCTTTCGCCTGGGCGA